>OMED01001419.1_pt1 | contig 9590 bp, 8 predicted proteins | sample 1673411 | NCBI WGS metagenome assembly OMED01 (sample SAMEA103958110, study PRJEB25191) | human gut metagenome | reverse complement strand
ACCCCTGGGTTTTTCGACAGTCTCTATTTCGTGGGGCGGCATATGGTGCATACAGGGCAAAAAAATGTGACAATGTTGCGAAGTGCGGTACTAACGAAATATTTTATGCTAAAATTTTAATTATGATGAAATTCGACCAGCGATACGAGAAATACAAAGCCCCCTTCGGCGCGGTGGAAGCGGGCAGCTTGGTGCGCTTCTTTATGGAAACCGACAGGGACGACAGTAAAATAACACTCAGGCTCTGGGTAGACGGCCGGGAGGAGCTGATTTCAGGCGCCCGGGAAGAGGGCGGCGTAAGCTTTACCTATACCCCGAACCACAGCGGCGTCGTATGGTACTGTTTTCTGATTGACGGCCCGGAAGGCAGGCGGTATTACAGCGGTACAGAGGGCGAGGGAAGCATATACGCCCAGCAGCCGGATTCCTACCAGCTGACGGTCTACGACCACTATGAAACGCCGGATTGGTTTAAAAATACTATCGTTTACCAGATATTCCCGGACAGGTTTAGAAGGCCAGGTGAAATACTCGGTATAGAGGAGCATACGCGGCTCTTCGGCGCGCCGAGGCTCCATGGGAACTGGAGCGACAGCCCGGACTACCTGCCGGTAAACGGGCAAAGGTACTATGTGCCGGAGGACTTTTTCGGCGGTAACCTGTACGGCGTAAAGGAAAAGCTGCCCTATTTGAAATCACTGGGCGTGGGGTGCATATACCTCAACCCCATATTCCTTTCCTCCACCAACCACCGCTACAACACGGCGGACTACATGACTGTTGATCCCATGCTTGGGGGAGACAGGGCGTTAGCCGAGCTTGCGGCGGCCGCTAAGGAATACGGCATACGGCTCATGCTGGACGGCGTGTTCTCACATACCGGCAGCGAAAGCGTTTATTTCAAGGAGGCTCAGAGCAATCCCAATTCCCCCTGCCGGGACTGGTACGATTTTACCGAGTACCCTGACAAATACCGCTGCTGGTGGGGCTTTGAGACGCTGCCCGAGGTGAAGGAGCTTACCCCTTCATACATGGAATTCATAGGCGGCGTCATGGAAAAATATGCCAAAATGGGAATAACCTCATGGCGGCTGGACGTGGCGGATGAGCTGCCGGACGGATTTATAGAATTCCTGCGCAAAAGGCTCAAGAGCATAGATCACGATGGGGTGCTCTTAGGCGAGGTGTGGGAGGAGGCCACCAATAAGCACAGTATGGGCGGCCGGCGTAAATATGTGGACGGCCATGAGCTGGACAGCGTGATGGATTACCCATTCCGCAGGCTGCTTATGGATTTCTTCCTCGGAAGGATCGACGGCGAAGGGCTGGCAAGGGGCCTGCTCCGGCTTATGGAGAACTACCCGCCGCAGTTTTACGAAAGCCTTCTCAATCTCATGGGCAGCCACGATGTCGTCAGGGCCATAACCGCGCTTGCGGGGGCGCCTGACAGGGATTCCCTTACGAGAGAGCAGCAGGCGGCGTATTCCCCCACTATAGAGCAGCTGAAGGCGGGCAAAAAGCGCTTCATGGCGGCGGCCGCGGTACAGTATATGATGCCCGGCGCCCCCTGCCTCTACTACGGCGACGAGGCGGGGCTTACAGGCATGGCGGACCCCTTCAACCGGGGCACATACCCATGGGGTCAAGAGGATACAGAGCTCATCGCATATTTCCAAAAGCTGGGAGAGCTGCATAAACGCGCCAAGGGCGGCTGCGCCTTCGCGGGGCGCGGCGATGTATTCGCGCTGTACCGGCCGGAGGTCATATGCATGGTAAACAGGAGCTGCGAGCCGGTAACGGCCTGCTTTGCGGATAAGGATTTTTGCGGCAATATCAGGGCCGAGCTGGAAAACGGCTGTATAGAAAGGGAGCTGCCCCCATACGGCGCGGCGATACTTATAAAAGGACAAGAGGAGCGGGCATAATATGTTCAACAGGTGGTTTCAGGGAAGATACGGCGTGGATCAGCTAAGCAGGGCGCTGATAATCGCGAGCCTTATAGTATCCGTGATATCCTGGTTTTTCGGCAGGGCGCCGGCAGGGGTGTACTACGCGCTGCGCGGCATAACGCTGGCGCTTATCGCCTTTGCGCTTTTCCGTATGCTTAGCCGAAACTTTTACGCCCGGCAGCAGGAGCTGGCCCGGTATATGAACATGGAGCGCAGCGTGCGCAACTGGTGGCAGACGCTGCGCATTCGCCGGCAGAACTTTGTAAACGTACAGAAGGAAAAGAAAAAATACAAATACCTCACCTGCCCCCAGTGTATGCAGAAGCTCCGGGTACCCAAGGGCAAGGGCAGGATAAGAGTTACCTGCTCCAAGTGCGGCAACAGGTTCGAGGCAAAGAGCTGAAAACGCCCTGTCATATTCTACCTGAATAGCGCCTCCATACAGGCGGCAAACTAAGGCTGACTACGAAACAGGAGGTACTTAAGAATGTCAAAGGCAAAGAGCCAGACCATCGGCTGCAAGGTCACAAGCTGCGCATACAACATGAGCGGATGCGACTGCGGGCTGGAACGCATCGAGGTTGAGCCTATGTGCGGCTGCCATACCGGCAACCCCGCAGATGAGAGCCTGTGCGGAAGCTATAAGTGCAGGGACTGAAAGTAGGCAGACAACAAGGCGCGGGTTCGCGCCTTTTTCATGCAGCGAGGTATTATGCGGATTTCCGTACCGCAAGGGAAGCACTGTCCTTGGACGTTAGGCAGTGTACCTTTCCCTGCTGCCATTGACAGACCGTCAGGCCAAAATCATAGAGATATAAGCAGATTTCATATCTTGTTATAGGGACAGGCGTAGGATATAATATAGGGCAAAGGAGGGTGAGGCGAATGACTAACGAAGAAAAGATACTTGAAATGCTGGCAAGTATACAGGCCGATATGAACGGTATGAAGGCCGACATAAATGGTATGAAGGCTGACATAAATGGTATGCAGGCCGACATGAACGGCATGAAGGCCGACATCGGTGAACTTAAGGCAGATGTGAGCAACCTTAAGACGGAAGCTATCAAGACCAACCTGCGCATCGAAAACGAGATAATTCCTAAGCTCAAGGTTTTAGCCGAGGGTCACGCCATGCTCTCTGAAACGCTTGCCCCAAAGAGCAAAGTAGACGAGCTGCAAAGCGATGTGGAACTGCTCAAGATAGTCGTTAAAAACCTCAACTCCGAAGTTCAGCAGCTTAAGAAAGCTCAGTGATATAGATAAATAAAAAAACGGCTCCAGGGCCGCTTTTTTATTTCCGTCATTTCTCGTCTCGCTGGGCAATGGCGCGCTTTTCCTCCAGCCGATTATTAACCCATTCCCCAATAAGGGTATACAGCACCGCCATTATGGGCACGCAGAGTATGGCGCCCATTAGTCCGAAGAGACGGGCGCCGAACAGCACCGCTATCATCACCCACAATCCGGATATGCCCACTGCGTTTCCAACCACCTTGGGATATATGAGGTTGCCCTCTATTTGCTGTATGGCCAGCACGAACACTATGAACCACAGGGCGCGGGGAGGGTCCACAACGAATATTATGGAGAGGCCTATTGCGCCGGACACCCATGGGCCAACTATGGGCACCATCTGGGAAGCTCCTACTATAACGCTTATCAGCACTGCGAAGGGGAAGCCCAGTATCTGCATACCCATGAAGCACATCATGCCAAGTATAAAGCACTCTATGAGCATACCGTATACATAGTTGTGCAGCGATTTATTGGTGCGGGCGCATACATCCAATATTCTTGCGGCATGCTGCTCGTTGAACACGGCTTTTATGAACTTGCGGCACTGGCACAGCAGGTTTTCCTTGTTCGCGAGGGCGTATATGCTGATTATCAGCGCAAAGAGCATATCCACGACCACGCCCACGGTGCTTACGGTAAAGCGCAGCAGGCCGGAGGCGAGACCGCTTATGAAGCCGTCCAGCTTGTCCAATATGTCCTCGGACACCTGGCGAACCTTTACGGCTATGTCATCGTTGAGGTTCAGCCTTTCCCATACGTCGGTGCCCCATTTAATCAGGCTCTTGGAGTAGGAATCGTAGTTTTCCGCCAGGGATTTTATGCTGTCGACCAGCTTGGGACCTACTATCACTATCAGCACCGTGATTATGGAAAGCACGAACAGCATCGCCATCACCACGCATATTACCCGCTTGAGCTTTGAGGCGCGCCATTTTGAAAACAGCCTGTTTTCCAGAAAGCACATGGGCATATTGGCTATGAAGCTTATGGCCATAGCTATGAATATGGGGCTGATGGCGTCGAAAAAGCCCCCGACTGAGCTTTTTACGGCGGTCAGGTTTTCGATTATCTCATATAATATGACGCCGAAGGCCACTATAAAAATGTATCTTCTCGAGGACTTCCAAAGTCCCTCCATATCCTGCTTATCCTTCAATGGAACCCTCCGAAGCTGAATTTTTGAGAGCCTCCTGCTTCGCCTCGCGGTCGAATTTTTCCGCGAGGAGCTTAGCGGAGATGTAGGCGGAAATGGCGTCTATTGCCATACGGTTCCTGCCGTCCCGCATTACGGCAAAGTCGGCCTCCCGAATGTATTTGCTTATGTATTCCTCGTACATGGGCTTTACGGTCGCCATGTACTGCTCGGCTATGTTTTCTATGGAGCGTCCGCGAACCCGTATATCCCGCTTTATGCGGCGGAGCAGGCAGACGTCCACATCGACGTGCATATAGACCTTCAGGCTCATGAGGTCGGTTATGCGCTTATCGCGGAACATGTGTATGCCCTCGAGTATGAGCACGTCCATGGGCTGTATCAGCTCGTCGCTGTCCGCCCGCATATGCCTGGCATAGTCGTAGCCCTTTCTGGTTATGGGAAGACCGCCTTGCAGACGCTGTATGTCGGCATAAAGCTGGTCAAAGTCAAATATATCCGGCTCGTCGTAGTTTATATGTACCCGCTCCTCAAAGGGCAGGTCGGAATGGTCCCTGTAATAGCAGTCCAGGCCGATTATTGCCGAGGTGCAGGTAAGGGAGTCCTCTATTTCCTTCGCAAGGGTGCTCTTGCCGCTGCCGCTGGCGCCGCATATGCCGACGATTATCATGCTTTAGATATTCCCCCGATCGTGCTTTTTTATCATTATAACCCCAAGCAAAATAATTTGATAGACGCAAAATCCAAAATTGCCCTGAAAATGCAGAAGGACACGATCCCTTGCGGGTTTACGATTTGTTTGATTTTGCGTTATAATATTTGTGCTATAATATTTCAGACAGTATTTTATATTTTGGATATCCGGGAGACGCTGGCAGATGAAAAAAAGCCGAGGCTTATCAAACATAAAGACCATACTGCAAAACGCATTCAGGCGGCTGGGGCTTTCCCTGCGGCGCTTCGGCAGGCGCGGCGGCATAGGCGGGGCCATAGGGCGGCTCGCGCTGGGCGTAAAGCGCCGGGATAAGCGCACCATAACGTCGCTGTGCGCATTTTTGGGCTGCCTCGTGCTGCTCATAGCGGGCATATCCGTAATATCCGCCAACCGGCCTCAGCAGAGTATGCAGGGCGTAATAACCTCCTCCGCCGGCATAGTAGACCTTACAGGCGACTATGAGAATGTTCAGGCGGACAGGGAGGCAAAGGAGCTTGCGGCGGGGCCGACCCCCAAGCCGCTGTATTTCCAGCAGGGCTTTGAGGATGAGAACATAGCCGAGATACAGCAGAGGCTGATGGACCTCGGCTATATGGACAACGACGAGCCCACCAACTACTACGGCCCCAACACGAAGGAGGCGGTGGAAATATTCCAGCGCCAGCACGGCGTTACGGTGACGGGCGTGGTGGACAGGGCGACCTACGAGAAGCTGTTCTCCGACGAGGCGCTCACATACATGGCGGATCTCGGCATAAGCGGCTCCGATGTTGAGGATATACAGTCGAGACTTCGTGAGCTGGATTATTTGGATAAGGTCACAGGCTACTTCGGCGAGGAGACCGAGAAGGCGGTGATAGAGTTCCAGAAGAACAACCGCCTCAGCGTTGACGGCAAGGTGGGGACCCAGACCCGCGAAATGCTATACAGCGAGGACGCGGTGCCAAAGAGCCTGAAGTACGGCGAAAAGAGCGACGATGTGCTTCGCTATCAGAAGCGGCTCAACAAGCTGGGCTACCTTTCCAGCACGCCGGACGGTACCTTTGGGAGGGACACCGTGAACGCGGTCAAGAGCTTCCAGCGGCAGAACGGCCTTACGGTGGACGGCTACATAGGCCCCTCCACTAAGGAGCTGCTCATGAGCAGGAACGCCAAGGCCAGCGTGATATCATTAGGCGAGACCAGCAGCAACGTAACAAAAATTCAGAAGCGCCTCAAGGAGCTTGGCTACCTCAAGAGCAGCGCCACGGGATACTTCGGCACCTCTACGGAATCCGCAGTCGCGGCCTTCCAGAAGCGCAACAAGCTCAGCTCCGACGGCAAGGTGGGCAAGGGCACAATGGCCGCGCTGTTCTCCAGCAAGGCCAAGAAGGCGCCCAGCAACTATAAGCCCTCGTCGGGCGGCTCATCGTCGGGAAGCAGCTCCTCCGGAGGCGGCACCGGCGCGCTTACCGGCACCATGGGCAGCGTGGACAGGTTCATTTCCGCGGCCCAGAGCAAGATAGGCTGCCGGTACTCAAAGGGCGGCAAGGGGCCGGATAAGTTCGACTGCTCGGGCTTTGTATACTGGTGTCTGAGGCAGGCGGGCGTGAACCAGAAGTACCTCACCTCCTCCGGCTGGCGCAGCGTATCGGGCTACACTAAGGTCACCTCCCTATCCTCCCTGCAAAGGTCATACACCGCAGCTGCATGGGCGACTGGTCCAGGCGCAACTTCATCTGCGCGTGGAGGATATTCTGATAACGGACATAAAAAAAGTGGCGTTCAGCCACTTTTTTTGATATCCGTATTTATTCCACCGTTACCGATTTGGCAAGGTTCCTCGGCTTGTCGATATCGCAGCCCTTGAGCAGAGCCACGTAATAGGCGAAGAGCTGTAGGGGCAGTATGGCCAGCGAGGGCAGAACAAAGGGATCGGTCTTGGGTATCCACATGACCTGATCGGCGGTTTCCTCTACGCCGGGAGTGCCCTCAGTGGCAAGCGCCAGCACTACTGCGCCCCGGGCCTTTACCTCGCGCATGTTGCTTATCATCTTTTCGGTCAGGGGACTGTAGGTGCAGAGGGCCACTACCAGGGAGCCGGGCTCTATCAGGGAGATAGTGCCGTGCTTCAGCTCGCCCGCAGGATACGCCTCGGAGAATATGTAGGATATTTCCTTGAGCTTGAGGGAGCCCTCCAGCGCCAGGGCGTGGTCTATGTTGCGGCCTATGAAGTATATGTTGCGGCAGCTGAAATGGAGCGACGCAAGGTACTTGATATGGTCCGACTTTTCGAGAAGGCCGCGCATAAGGCCGGGCAGCTCCTCTATGGCGTTCAGACAGTCCTTAAGCTCGCTGTCGCTTACCATATGGCGGCAATGTCCCATGTACAGGGCAAGCAGATAGCATACGGAAAGCTGTGCGCTGTAAGCCTTGGTGGTGGCCACGGCTATCTCGGGGCCGGCCCAGGTATATATGACATCCTCGCTCTCGTTGGCGATGGTGCTGCCCACTACGTTTACTATGGACAGCACATGGGCGCCCCGGGACTTTGCCTCGCGCAGGGCAAAGAGGGTATCTATGGTCTCGCCGGACTGGCTTATGACTATGGCTATGGTCCTGTCAGTCACTATGGGATTGGAATAGCGGAACTCCGATGCCAGCTCCACCGTGACGGGTATGCGGGTGTAACGCTCGATGTAGTGCTTCGCCACCTGGCCTACGTAGCTTGCGGAGCCGCAGGCCACTATGAATATCCTGTCGCAGGCCCGTATGTCCTCCGCCGATATATGGGAAAGGCCGAGGTCTATGGCGCCCTCCTTTATACGGGGGCGGACGGTGTTGCGTATCACGTCGGGCTGCTCCATTATCTCCTTGAGCATGAAGTGGGGATATCCGCCCTTTTCGGCGGCGTCAGCGTCCCATTGGATATGCTCTATGTTTTTGTGCAGCTCCTCGCCGTAGCGGTTGTATATCTTGACGCTGCCTGCAGTAAGCACAGCCATGTCATATTCGTCAAGGCGTATCACCTGGCGGGTGTGCTTGAGTATTGCGGGCACGTCTGAGGCGATGAAGTTTTCCCCCTTGCCCACGCCGACTATAAGCGGGCTGTCCTTGCGCACGGCGTAAAGGGTATCCGGGTGATCGGCAAAGATTATGCCCAGGGCGAACGCGCCGGAGATGAGGCTAAGGGCCTCCCGTATGGCGGCCTCGGGGCCGTCCTCGCGGTTGCTCCTGTAAAGGTGCTCCACAAGGTTTGCGGCTATCTCCGTATCAGTCTCGGACATGAAGGAATAGCCCTGCTCGGTAAGAAAATCACGGAGCTCGATGTAGTTTTCCACTATGCCGTTGTGAACCAGAGCCACATCGCCGTGCTGGCTGAGATGGGGGTGGGCGTTTACGTCGTTGGGCTCCCCGTGGGTTGCCCAGCGGGTATGGCCTATGCCGAGGCAGCCGGGCAGGGCTCTGCCGCCGTCCGTCATTTCCTCCAGCACGCTCAGCCTGCCCTTGGCCTTCACGACGCTAAGCTTATTGCCGTCTGCAATGGCTATGCCTGAGGAGTCATAGCCGCGGTATTCAAGCTTTTTGAGGGCCTCCAGTATGAGGGGCGCGGCCTGCTTGGGGCCGATGTAGCCTACTATTCCACACATTGATAAACTGTTTCTCCTTTGATGAATTAGTCCCAGAGCTTTTCGGAGTATACGCCCTGAGCCTTGATCTTCGCTATGCTCTCCATAACTGCGGGCTTATCCTCCTTGTATGTCACGCCGAACCATCGGTCGGGGCTTTCCTCGACCTTTACCCGCACCCTGCCCTCAGACATAAGGGTCTGTACGGCGTTGGGCAGCAGATCCTCATATTTGGCGGGGTTCTCCTTTATGCCCGCTTCGAAATTGGCTTTGAATACATCCTCCAGCATGGAAAGTATATCCGGCTTGAAGCCCCAGCAGTTCATGGAGACGGGGGTGCCCTCCGGAAGCTCGATGAAGGTTTTGCCGTCGTCCTCTGTAAAAGCGCCGCCGTGCTCCCGCTTGAATATCCTGCGCCGCTCCACTATGTGGGTGAGAAAGCCTTCATCGTCCACCTCGCATATGCCCCGGGCTACGCTGCCGTTTTCGGTGAGGGTATTTTCCAGCTTATAGCCTATCATCAGCTGCTCGTCTGAGGGCGTGTCTCCGGCGAGGAATTCGTAAAGCTGTTTATAAGCGGCAGGGCCATAGTAGTCGTCGGAATTAACGACGGCGAAGGGTCTGCCGCCGATCTCGTCTCTTGCACAGAGCAGGGCATGGGTGGTGCCCAGGGGCTTTGTGCGGCCCTCTGGAGCCTTCAGGCCATGGGGCAGCTTATTCATCTCCTGAAACGCGCACTTGACGTTGGCGCGCCGGGATATTCTGCTGCCGATGGCATCCATGAAGTCCTGCTCAATCTCATGCTTGATTATGAACACAAGGTCGTGGAAGCCGGCGCGTATTGCGTCGTAGATTGAAAAGTCGAT
>OMED01001418.1_pt1 | contig 9591 bp, 9 predicted proteins | sample 1673411 | NCBI WGS metagenome assembly OMED01 (sample SAMEA103958110, study PRJEB25191) | human gut metagenome | reverse complement strand
CCTGCCGCAAAAAAGCCCGGTGCGGCCGTTTCCATCCGGTCATTGGTCAGGAGATACCCCTCTTGATCCCGTTCCGCCAGTGCCGCGGCCATTTCCGTATCGGGAACGCGGCCAAAGGCCACGAACAGCCCGCTGACCGGGAGCCGCGTCTCCCGTCCGTCGGCATTTTTCAGCAGAAGGTGTTCCAGTTCTCCGTTATCGGCGTGGAGATCGGTGATGACCGTATCCGTCAGGATGGTAAGATTTTCCCGTTGGGCCGCCTGCTCCACCAGTGCCTGTTCCGCCCGGAAGGTTTTTCTCCGGTGGATCAGTGTCACGCTGCGGCAGCGTCCGGCCAGAAACAGAGCATCCTCAAAGGCGGTGTTGCCGCCGCCGGCCACCGCCACGTCCTGCCCGTCAAAGAACGGGCCATCGCACAGGGCGCAATAGCTGACGCCGCGGCCCACCAGTTCTTCTTCACCGGGCAGACCCAGCGTCCGGAGCTTTGCCCCAGCGGCATAGATCACCGCCCGGGCCGACACAGGCCCGTCCTCCGTTTCCAGAAGGAACGTGCCGTCCGTGTTTCGTTCGATCCTCTGTACCCCGCTGAAGGTCAGCTCCGCCCCGGCCGCTTCCGCCTGGGCATACATCCGGTCCCCCAGTTCCATGCCGCTGACCGCGCCAAGGCCGGGATAATTCTCCACCAGCGGCGAGAGGGTGATCTGCCCGCCGAAGCCGCTGCCCTCGAATACGGCAACGGAGCGTCCCGCCCGTGCGGCATACAGGGCGGCTGTCAGTCCGGCGGGACCGCCGCCGATCACAGCAATATCCATCATTGGGCGTACTCCCGGAGGAACGCCTTGATCTGGGCTGCGCCCACATAGAGGGTGGGTTCCTCTCCCCAAGCCACCAGCGTGGGGGCCTGCCGCAGGCCAAGCGCCTTTGCCTCCTCCGCATACTGTGCGGCATCCTTTTCCTCATAGGGAACGCCCGCCTTTTGCAGCAGCGGCTTCACCGCCCGGCAGTTGGGGCAGGTGGCCGTGACGAAGAGCGTGTAACGGTCTGCTTTCCCCGAAACAGGCGCGGTCTCTTTCACTTCTTCCACCGGGCGCTCAGCGGTCGCCGCAAAAACACCGTCTGCGGCTGTCCCCGTCCGATAGGTCTTTCGATCCTTGTATTCCTGACTCTTGCCGTCGTTCCAGTTCTGCACCGGGCGGTAGTAGCCGGTGATGCGGCTGTAAACCTCCGTTTTCCGTCCGCAGATGGGGCAGGTGAACTGCTCCCCGGCCAGATAGCCGTGGTCTGCGCAGACGGAATAGGTGGGAGACAGCGTATAGTACGGCAGCTCGTAGTTCTCCGCGATCTTACGGACCAGCGCCGCCGCTGCCCGCCAATCGGGCAGCTTTTCGCCCAGGAAGGTGTGGAACACCGTGCCGCTGGTGTAGAGGGTCTGGAGTTTGTCCTGTACATCTAGGGCGGCGAACACGTCCTCCGTGCAGCCCACAGGCAGGTGGCTGGAATTGGTGTAGTAGGGCGTCCCGCCCTCGTGGGCGGTGATGATATTGGGGTACTGTGCCTTATCGTGCTTGGCAAGGCGATAGGAGGTGGACTCGGCAGGGGTGGCCTCCAGATTGTAGAGGTCTCCATACTGCTCCTGATAGTCGCTCAGCCGCTCCCGCATGTGCTTCAGCACCCGAACGGCAAAGTCCTGCGTCTCCTCATGGGTGAGGTCCTTGCGGAGCCAGTTGGCGTTCAGGCCCGCCTCATTCATGCCGACGAGACCGATGGTGGAAAAGTGATTGTCGAAGCTGCCGAGATAGCGCTTGGTGTAGGGGTACAGCCCCTCCTCCATCAGCCGCCCGATGGTGGTGCGTTTGATCTTCAGACTGCGGGCAGCAATGTCCATCATGTGATCCAGCCGGGCAAAGAAATCCGCTTCATCCTTGGCAAGGTATGCAATACGGGGCAGGTTGATGGTCACGACGCCCACGGAGCCGGTAGACTCACCGCTGCCGAAGAAGCCGCCGCTCTTTTTCCGCAGTTCCCGGAGGTCCAGGCGCAGGCGGCAGCACATGCTGCGCACGTCGCTGGGCTCCATGTCGGAGTTGATGTAGTTGGAGAAGTAGGGCGTTCCGTATTTGGCGGTCATCTCAAAGAGCAGCCGGTTGTTCTCCGTCTCGGACCAGTCAAAGTCCTTGGTGATGGAATAGGTAGGGATGGGATACTGGAAGCCGCGGCCGTTGGCGTCGCCTTCGATCATGACCTCGATGAATGCCTTGTTGATCATGTCCATCTCCGGCTGGCAGTCGCCATAGGTAAAGCTCATGGGCTTGCCGCCCACGATACAAGGCTGACCGGCCAGATCGGCGGGTACGGTCCAGTCCAGAGTGATGTTTGAGAACGGGGCCTGTGTGCCCCAGCGGCTGGGGGTGTTGACGCCATAGACAAAGCTCTCGACGCAGTGCTTGACTTCATTATAGCTGAGCTTATCCATCCGGACAAAGGGGGCAAGATAGGTATCAAAGCTGGAAAATGCCTGCGCACCCGCCCACTCGTTCTGCATAATGCCCAGGAAATTCACCATCTGGTTGCATAAAGTAGCCAAGTGCTTGGCCGGGGCGCTGGTGATCTTCCCCGCCACACCCCCCAACCCTTCCTGAATGAGCTGCTTCAGGCTCCAACCGGCGCAGTAGCCGGTGAGCATAGACAGATCATGGATATGGAGGTCCGCGTTGCGGTGGGCGCTGCCGATCTCCTCGTCATAAATCTCGCTGAGCCAGTAATTGGCTGTGATGGCGCCGGAGTTGGACAGGATCAATCCGCCCACGGAGTAGGTGACGGTGGAGTTTTCCTTTACCCGCCAGTCGGACACCCGCAGATAATCGTCCACCAGCTTTTTGTAGTCCAGAATGGTGGAGCTCATGTTCCGCAGCTTTTCCCGGTTCTTGCGGTAGAGAATGTAGGCCTTGGCCACTTCCGCATAGCCGGCCCGCTGAAGAACGGCCTCCACGCTGTCCTGAATGGTCTCCACATCGATCCGGCCATCCCGGATCTTATCGGCATAATCCGCCGTGACCTGCAAGGAAAGCAGGTCGATCACATCCGGGGCATAGGGAATATGGGTGGCGTCAAAGGCTTTCATAATGGCACTGGAGATACGGTTGAGACTGAATTCGGCAACATGGCCGTCCCGCTTGATGACTTGATACATGGTCCTCTTCTCCTTTTCTCTATTGTCCACGGATCTGTGTGCTGGGAATATCAGGCAAAACGCTGTCCCGCAGCGCTTCGATCTCTTCTTTTGTCAGGGGCTTCATGCCGCTGCCCACCAGTTCGCCGGAGTCCACAAAGGGTTGAAGGAAATAGCGCTTCGCACCCTTGAGCCAACGGCCGATCCCGGCCATCTCCTCCGGTGTGTGCAGCGGTGCGCAGACGGTGGTGCGGAACTCATAGTCCACGGCGCCCGCCATCAGCAGTGCGGCACTCCGCTTCACCGGTCCCAGAAGATCCACGCCGCCGCAGGTCTCCGCATAGCGGTCCGGGCTGTTCTTGATGTCCATGGCAGCATAGTCCAGCAGCCCCTCCTGCGCCAGCGCTTCCAGCATGTCGGGGTTGGTGCCGTTGGTGTCCAGCTTCACGGCAAAGCCCAGCGCCCGGATCTGCCGCAGCAGCGCCGGAAGGTCCTCGTACAAGGTCGGCTCCCCGCCGGTGACGCACACGCCGTCCAGCTTTCCTCGACGGGTCTCCAAAAAGGCCAGAAGCTTCTCCGTGGAAAGGCCGCCGGTCGCACGGTCCGGCAGGACCAAAGCGGGATTGTGGCAGAAGGGGCAGCGCAGATTGCAGCCGGGCAAAAACACCGTGCAAGCCACTTTGCCGGGGTAGTCCAGCAGCGTTACCTTTTGCAGTCCGCCGATCCGCATACGCATCTCTCCCTCCCGCTGATCGTCTCTTAGAATTTAAGTATATAATGGCGGGCCCGTTCTGTCAACTGCCGAAGCACAAGATATTGTGTCTATTACGAAATAATAGTACTAAATAAAATTCGTCATATACAAGCTGACCGTGATTGCACAGTCTCCAGCAAATCCAAGGAACAGCAAGCAGGCACCTGAAGCAAAAACCGGGACATCCTGTTGGATATCCCGGTTTTTGTTGATCCTTCTAAAATCATGCTTGAATTTACAAAAAAGGTACAAGCCTCAAAGCACGTTTATTTTTCACCGTCCGCTTTCGGTGTTCCCTTCTTCTGCCCTGCCAGATGCTTTTCCAGGGCGGACTGCCTGGCAAGGATGGCGTTTACTTTATCGTAGAGATCCTCGATCATAATTTCCGTTTTGAGATTCACCTTGTAATCGTTCTCGGCACGGCGGCGGTCCTTTTCCTCCTGCCGGTTCTGGCTCATCATAATGAGCGGCGCCTGAATGGCCGCCACGCAGGAGAGCACCAGATTCAGCAAAATAAAGGGAAAGGGGTCGAAGGCCTTTGCCGCCAGCAGTGTGTTGACCACCATCCAGAGGATCAGCACGCCGGTGAAGGAAAAAATGAATGCCCAACTCCCCGCAAATTTCGCGATGGCGTCCGCCGCCCGCTGACCGAGGGTGTATTTTTCCTTCTCACCCGCGGGATTTTCGGAAATTTTGCTGTCCGCCAGCAGGTTCAGCACTTCCTCGTCCGTCATGTCATGGCGGATATCCTTGAGAACTTCTCTTAAAAGCTTTCTGTTTTCTTTCATAAATATCATCCGTTTCTTTTTGAATCTTCGCCTAAATGTACGGCTTTATGCCTCATTTTTCGGGGTATGCAGAAAGAAATCCGGCCCCTTGTTCTCAAACAGAATGAGGGACACACCCAGCAGCAGGTCGGCATGGAAGGACGGGTCATCCAGAGGAATGTCGAAATCCTCCTGCAATCTGCGGATGCGGTAAAGCACCGTGTTGCGGTGAGTGTAGAGCGCGTCGCAGGTCTTTTTCAGAGAGCGGCAGCAAATCAGGTAATAGTAGAGCGTTTCGCAGTATTGCGTGTTCTTTTCCCGGTCATGGGCGGCCAAGCGGCGCAGTTCTATGGAGATCAGACCGCCGCGCCCCTCCAGATTTTTCAGCAGCAGGGGTGTACGGAGCTGTGCCGCAGAGCAGACCCGTTCCCCGTGAAAACGCTCATCCCGCATCAGCTCCAGCGCCTCCCGGGCGGTGGGGTAAAGCTTGGGCAGGTCGAAAAGCTCGTCCAGCGGCTCGGAGATGAGGACCTTAAGGTGGAATTCCTCCGCCAGAGCATCAAACGCCTGAGCACCCTCGTCCTCGTGCAGGAACAGGAACACATCGCCCTTGTACAGAAAGGGGTGGCTGTCCGGAAGCCGCGCCTCCAGTGCCTCCTTCAACCGGCGCTTCCCGGCGTAAACGCTGCGATAGGCCGTCAGGTCCACCAATGCGAAGGTCCGCGGGTGGAAGTCCGCAAGATAGGTATTGGCGGCCTGAAGCTGAAAATACGCAGCAGAGGAAAAGCCGCCGTCCAGCAAATGCATGAGTATGTCCTCTGCGGTCTCAAAGGGCTTGTCCTGTCGGCTGGCCTCCACAAACAGCTGCTTGGCGAGGATACGCTCCACCAGTTCCCATGTCTGAGCGGGAATTTTTTCCAGATGTCCGTCCGTGTCCACGCAGATGAGGCAGCCAAGCTGGACCCCCGCGCTGACAAGGAGCGCAAACCGCCGGGGATACGGACTGCCCGGCAGTTGTAGAAAGTCCGCCCGCCCTTCCGAAAGGGCCGGGCTTCTGCTGATAAGCACACCGGCTTCATAGGTGATCTCGCCGCAGCTCACAACGTTTTGAAAAAGCTCATCGGAGAATCCCTGCGGCAGGTGGTATGCCGCCACATGAAAGGTATCGTCCAGCACCAGCAGCGGACAGTCCAGAATCTTGCCTGCGCTTTCCGCCAGTTGTCTGAGATCATCCTGTGCGAAGAATTCCTCCAGCAGCGTCTCAGCGCCGCAGTTTTCCCACTGTGCGTCTCCCATCGCCCTCAGCCCCTTTCCACTTGTGCTTTCAGCACAAGCATCTCTTTTTTTATTGTACCCACAGTTTCTTGTTTTTGCAAGGAAAAAAGATAAACTATACAGCAGAAAGAGGGAAAAAGGAAGCAGCCAGGGTGATGTGCAGTAACTGATGCACATTCCGAGCATGGCAGCCGATGGGCCGAAGATCGCCGCAGGCAGCGTTTGCTTGTGCGATCAGAACGTGCCGCCCTGTTTTCGCGATTCAATTTTGTAATTTCATCTCGAATGGAGGAATTATTATGGTACCCAGCATCTATGGTGAAAACATGTTTGACGATTTCTTCGACAACAGTTTCTTCGGCGGTCACAGCCCCCTGTTTGGCAAGCACGAGAGAAACCTGATGAAGACCGACATCCATGAAACGGATGACGCCAAGGCTTACCGCTTCGCGGTGGAGCTGCCCGGCTTCCAGAAGGATGAGATCCATGTGGATGTGAAGGACGGCTATCTGACCGTCAGCGCCCAGAAGGGTCTGGACAAGGACGAAGAGGACAAGAAGGGCCGCGTTCTGCGTCAGGAGCGCTATGCCGGTGCCTGCTCCCGCAGCTTTTATGTGGGTGATGTGAAGGCCGAGGATGTGAAGGCCAAGTATGAATCCGGTGTGCTGACCGTCCTGATCCCCAAGAAGGAGCCCAAGAAGATCGTTTCCGGCACCTCTGTCATCGTCGAATAAACAGCTTCGGCGCGCTGTTGTGCGCCGGATGCGAGGTTGCTGAAGCAGCCATGCGGCTTGCCGTCTGTTCATCAACAGGCGGCAAGCCGTTTTATCTAAAATTATATCATGGAGAACCGCCGATGAAAGAAGACCGCCGCCCGCAGGAAATCTGCGCGATTTGGATCGACCACACAAACCGGATCATCTCATTCCGCAAGGAAGATGGTTTTGAGCCCCGCGCCTTTCTCTCACCAGATGAACAAATGCAGTATGCACTGGAAAAATGCTCCAACGGCTGCCGGGTCCAATGACCGGCTGTGAATTCCGCATGCGGAAGTATGCGCATTTCTGCAATGTTCCGTCCCCCCTTCTCATGAACCGCAGCAGACAGGATGATTTCATCAGAAATCATCCTGTTTTCATATCAGGGCGGCAGTCTTGAGCCGCGAAGGGTACTTCTGAGCAAGTTGATGCTTGACAAAAACAGTGGAAGATGGTGCACTATAATTGTAGAATTTTACCATGACCGAAGTCAGTCTCGTCATGATTCCGCAAAAGGAGGAGGAAATGTAATTTGAAAAAGCTGCTGATCTGTCTCGCGCTTCTCTGCATCTTTCCTCTGATTTTTTCCGCGTGTTTCTCCAAACAGAACGGCGGTTCCGACGATCCCGGTGATTTTGCCGACCACGGAGGTGCGCCTATGGAGTTCCAGCATTTTTCCCTGTCGGAAATCGGTATGTCCGCGCAGAGCTATGTCTACGAGGGCTATAAAACGGAGACCGGTGTCCATTTAGAGCATTTTATCCGCTCGGAATACTGGGACAACACGGTTTCCGGTAATGTAAGCCGTCATTATCGAAAGTCTCCGAGGTGTGAACGGGTATGAATTTTACCCGGAGGACGGCTCGACTCTGTACGAAGAGGAAGCGTGGGAGCTGTCGGAGCAGGCCCGAAGTCTTTGGCTGCGCCTCACCTTCGCCGGGGAGTATTCCGAGGGCATGAGTCCCGTCCAAATTCAGGGGCGGAAGTACCTGCCCATGTTCCCCGCCCGGGACGGCGTCTACACCATTGAACAGGTTCGAGAAAAATTCTTAGCGGTCTTTTCCGAGGAATTTACGGATAAGACCCTGAATGCCGCCATTGCGAGCAAAGATCTGCTTGAATATAACGGCAACGTCTATGCGGCGTACAGGAAAAACAGGGGTGAGACCTCCTACAACAGCTGGGCGGATCACGTCCGGGATGACGGTGACGGGAAATTCACGGTGGTGATGGGTGTCAGCATGCCGCCGGACGGCAGCACAGTCTACGTGGAGCTGCCGACTGAAAAAAACGCGGCAGGCAAGTTCGTATTTACGGATTATCCCTACTGGGATCGGTCGGAATGATGGCTGAACCTTCACCTGACGTGAACATAGGCATAAAACTTTATTTATGAGCAGCGCATCACGAACATGCACAAATGCCAGTGCATGAAGTTCTCGTGCATTATTTCCAGTTGCCCCGCAGGGGGCGAGGAAATGGCACATTTCTTATTATACTATGCTTTTGCGTCGCAAAAATAAGGGAGGACGAAAACGTCCTCCCTTTTCTGCATCCACTTTGCAGATTTAAGCCTGGCACGGTGAGTTGTGCAGTTTATGCCTTCTCTCTGCGGGCCATGGCGGCGATATCGCCCACGCCGTCCAGCACGATGCTGGGGCGGTAGGCGTAGGTCTTGAGGGTCTCCCGCGTGGAAACGCCGGAGAGCACCAGCACCGTGGACATACCGCTCTCCATGCCGGAGATCACGTCGGTATCCATGCGGTCGCCCACCATCACCGCCTCACCGGAGTGGCAGTTCAGCTTTTTCAGCCCTGTCCGCATCATCAGCGGATTGGGCTTGCCGCAGAAGTAGGCCTGCTTGCCCGTTGCCATCTCAATAGGTGCGATGAGGGCACGGCAGGCAGGGGCGATGCCGTTTTCAATGGGGCCGGAGACATCGGAGTTGGCACCGATGAGCTTGGCCCCCTGCATCACCAGATTTGTGGCTTTCGTGAGGGTGTCAAGCGAATAGCTGCGCCCCTCGCCTACCACCACATAGTCGGGGTTCACATCGTTCATGGTGATGCCTGCGTCATAGAGGGCGTTGAGCAGTCCCGCCTCGCCAATGGCAAACACGGAGCAGCCCGGTGCCTGCTCCCGCAGGAAGGCGGCGGTGGCCAGTGCGCTGGTATAGAAGTGCTCCTCCGGCACATCAAGGCCCATGCGGGCCAGCTTCTGGTTCAGCTCCCGGGGCGTATAGCCGCTGTTGTTGGTAAGAAAGAGATATTCCTTGTCCTCATCATGCAGCCACTGAATGAACTCCGCCACCCCCGGCAGAATGCGGTTGCCGTGGTAGATGACGCCGTCCATATCGCAGATGAAGCCTTTTTTCTCGTTAAAATTGATGGGAGTCTCCATGTTGTTCCTCCTGCCCTTCTTGTTAATATTCGATCTTCTTTTACTGTATCATGCAAGGAATCGGATTTCCATCAAGAAACGGTAAATTTTTCGGCATGATTCTGTTTACCGCACAATGCCTGCGGCCTTACCGCCGCAGCAGCTTCAAAAGCTGGATGACCACCATGGAGCCGAAGGCAAGTCCCACAATGGCGCCCACCATCCCAATGGACAGGGGGGCCACGGCGAACAGCGGTTCCAGCGCGGGAACCAGCAGCACCAGCCCCAACAGCAGCGCGCCGATGGCAAAGGCACCCAACAGGGCACGGTTGTTCCAGAAGTGCCGGGTCAGCAGCACCGGATGCTGGGATTTGCAGCTAAAGCCGTGGAACAGTCGGCTCAGGCACAGGGTGGAGAAGGTCATGGTCTGTCCGGCAGCGGCACCGCCGGCGTTCAGCCCCAGATAGAAGGCCGTGACGGTGGCGGCGG
>OMED01001413.1_pt1 | contig 9610 bp, 7 predicted proteins | sample 1673411 | NCBI WGS metagenome assembly OMED01 (sample SAMEA103958110, study PRJEB25191) | human gut metagenome | reverse complement strand
CCCTGTCTCCGTACTTTTCACATACACAATATCATCTTTGTATTTTTCCAGTACCTCTTCCGGAAAACATTCCCGTATATCCGTAAAATAATCGAATTCTCCCAGTGAATAAAAGAAATCATAGTCGGAAAAAAACACATCCACGGACTGTGTCATAAAGAGGCTCTGAATCATCTGAATGCTCTCTGCGGATGCCCCGTCGTTCTCATTTGCCGAGGCTCCCAGATTACTGCTGACAAGCACTTCGCTTTTATCCGGATCCAGTCCGTTTTCTTTTAGGAAATCATTATAATAACCGGAATCCCCAGCCGGATTGTCAGCAGACTGTATGGCATTTACTGCCATAATTTCCAGTGCGGTATCCTTTTGCGTAATATAATGGATGATCAGAAAGCTGATGGTTCCTATAATGGCAAGTGCGACCATGGTCTGCAATCCATAGTAATGAACCAGATACCATATTTTATCTTTTCCATGCAGTTCCTTTAACTTTTCTCTTTCTGTCTTCGGCTCCTCTTTTTTATAGAGGATGCTGTCTTCTCCTGCTTTGGAAAAATCCGGTTTTATATTCTTCTGATCATCCATAAATTTTATTCTCCTGCGTATGTAAGCATTGCGTTACGCAGCTCATCCAGTTTCTTTTCGGAATCTTTGATGTCCGTTCCTACAACGCCAAAATAGAATTTGATCTTTGGCTCTGTTCCGGATGGACGTACACAGCACCATGCATTGTTGCTCAGTTCATAATAAAGAACGTTGCTTTCCGGAAGTCCGGTTGGTGTAACTTCTCCGCCTGTCATATCTGTTCTTGTATCTTTCTTGTAATCACGAAGTGCTAAAACATCCCATGCACCGATCTTCTTCGGCGGGTTGTTGCGCATCTCATTCATCATGCTCTGGATCTTTTCTGCACCATCCATACCCTTTAAGGTCATGGTCTCCAATCCCTCTTTGTAATAACCGTACTTCCCGTACAGGGAAAGCATGTCATCCCAGAGCGTGATTCCATTGGATTTGCACCATGCCGCTACCTCGCAGAGCATCATGACTGCCACACAGGCATCCTTGTCCCTGGCATAAGTTCCTGCCAGACATCCGTAGCTTTCTTCCAGGCCAAAGACATACTCATAACTGTTCTGCTGCTCAAAAAATTTGATCTGCTCACCGATATACTTAAATCCGGTCAGTACCTCGATCAGTTTTACTCCGTAAGCTTTTGCGATTGCCTTTGCCATGTCGGTGGTTACGATAGTCTCTACCAGAGCTCCGTTGGCCGGAAGTGTTCCGTTTGCTTTCTTCTCACGCAGAATGTACTCTGCAATCAGCATACCGGACATATTTCCGGTAAAGCTTACGTACTCTCCGGTCTTCGTATCCTTTGCATACACACCCAGACGGTCTGCATCCGGATCGGTTGCCAGAACGATATCCGCATCTACTTCTTTTGCCAGTTTCAATGCAAGCTCAAATGCCTTTGGCGACTCTGGATTCGGATAGGAAACGGTCGGGAAATTTCCATCCGGAAGTTCCTGCTCTTTTACTACATAGACATTTTCAAATCCCAGTTCTTTTAATACACGGCGTACCGGGAGATTTCCTGTTCCATGTAACGGAGTGTAAACAATCTTGATATCTTTTGCCATCGCTTTGATGATTTCCGGGTGGATCGACTGTTTTTTGAGTTCTTCCATATAACGGTCATCCATTTCTTTTCCGATGGTATGATAAAGTCCTGCAGCTTCGGCCTCAGATTTCATCATAGTCTTCACCTGTGAAAAATCAGTGACTTTTGCCACTTCTGCAAGAATATTTTTATCGTGTGGCGGAGTAATCTGTGCGCCATCCTCCCAGTATACTTTGTATCCGTTATACTCACGCGGATTATGGCTTGCCGTAATCACGATACCTGCAATACATCCAAGTTCACGGACGGAAAATGACAGTTCCGGTGTCGGACGCAGGGATTCAAAACGATAAGTCTTAATCCCGTTTGCATTCAGGCAGAGTGCTGCCTCATCGGAAAACTCCGGGGACATGATACGGGAATCATAAGCGATCGCAACTCCCTTGTCCTGTCCGTTCTGGGAAATGATGTAGTTTGCTAGTCCCTGAGTTGCCTGACGGACGGTATAAATATTCATACGGTTCGTTCCTGCACCGATCACACCCCTCAAACCACCGGTTCCAAACTCCAGCTGGCGGTAAAAACGATCCTCAATCTCCGCATCATTTCCTTGTAGTGCCAGCAGTTCTTTTCTGGTTTCTTCATCAAAATAACTGTCTGTGCACCATTTTTTGTATGTATCCATATAACTCATTTCGGGTCCCCCTTCTATTCAGCTTTTTATTTAAGTATACCATAATTTAAGTTTGTGTAAATATGTTTTTAGTCGAAATTTAAGCTAAATTTTCATTCTGAAACTTGTGAAAATTTCCGATAGATGATGTCTGCTGCCGCTTTTCCGTAGACTTCATAATCCCCTCTTTTGACAGGATTTCTGCCGTCTCCATGCCATGCAGCCCATTCCCAGATGCCAAATCCGCCTACCCAGTCTCTCTTTTCGCAGGCATCAAACATCGCCTGAAACCAGTCTGCCTGTCCTTTTTCATCATAGTCCCCACGCACGCCCCAGTCATTCGGCACCTGATTGGAACCTTTCACAGACATACAGCCGGCTTCCGCAAAGAAAAACGGCTTATCAAACTTCTTTACCACCTGTTCAATACGATCCAGCTGATTGTCCCAATCGTCAATCGGATAATACCCGCTGGATGAAATCACATCTACCGCATCCCACCATTTCACATTGTGTTCCTGGTACTTATCCGTATTGTAGGAAACCAGTCCATCATACCTCCGGCGAATTGCCGCAATCACTTCCCGCCATTCCGCTTCGCGGCGCTCGGTCTGCACCATCTCGCAGCCTGCAATAAACAGATCCACTCCGCACTGCTGCGCAAGTCTGGCATAGTGTTCCTGAAATGCCCGGTAAGAGGCGAACCAATTGCTCCACTTCGGTTCACACACGACATCTTCATCAAAGAAATTGATATGTGCACGCCATGTTCCGTCCTCACAGTTTGCCGTTGGCTTTAACGCCACCTTAAGGCCAAGCTGTTTTGCGTAAGCAATCATGGCAGTCAGTTCCTCATCCGATACATTCCGCTTGGTCCGGTAATCAATGTTCTCGGAAAATGCCGTCTTCTGCACACCGTTCGGTGCAAAAATTACATAGTTTGCTCCCGTCTTTTCTTTCATCAGTTTCAGACTCTGTCTGGTTTCTTCTTTTTCAAAGGTACCTCTTGCACAAAATGGTGCAAAGGTAACTGCATTGATTCTCTCCATGTTTTCCTCCATTGTGTTTTCCAGAAATTTACTTCAATATAGCATATTTTTTTCGGGAGGGGAATTGGTTTAAACATAAGTTTTTTTCAAAACGACGGAAGAAGGGAGTCATTCTCTTTTTCCAGAAAAATTTGCAAGTCAGCTCCGGTCCTGATTTCACGTACGTATTTGCGAGTTTGCAGGATTACGCTATTTGCGTTATTTGATGGAACTCCGGAGCAGTTGCAAATTTGTTCTTTCAAAAGAAATGATTCCCTTCTTCCTGTGTGTTGGGAAAAAGATAAGTACCAGGATAAGGATCACAAATCCATTTGCTTCTGTTTTGGCACGTGGTATAATAAATTTGCTTACACATAACAGAAAGTTACGGAGAATATAGGATGATGAATATAGATGAAAAAAAGAAACTGGCACTGGAAGTGATTGCGCGACTGAAGCAGGCATACCCGGATGCGGCCTGCAGCTTAGATTACAATGAGGCTTGGAAGCTGCTCGTCAGTGTGCGGCTGGCGGCACAGTGTACGGATGCCCGCGTGAATATGATCGTACCCAAACTATATGAAAAATTCCCGGATGTCAATGCTTTAGCAGATGCTCCTGTGGAAGAAATCGAAGAAATTGTGCGTCCCTGTGGACTGGGAAAAAGCAAGGCAAGGGATATCAGTGCCTGCATGCGGATGCTGAGGGATGTCTATGATGGTAACGTACCGGATGATTTTGATGCACTTTTAAAATTGCCGGGTGTCGGACGCAAAAGTGCCAATCTGATTATGGGAGATGTATTTGGAAAACCGGCGATCGTGACGGACACGCACTGCATCCGCCTTTGTAACCGGATCGGATTGGTGGATCACATCAAAGATCCAAAGAAAGTAGAAATGGAATTGTGGAAGATCATTCCTCCGGAAGAAGGCAACGATCTGTGCCACCGCTTTGTGCTGCACGGACGTGACATCTGCAGCGCACGCACGACTCCGCACTGTGAGCACTGCTGCCTGCAGGATATCTGTGCACAGCGCATATAATCCACATCTGTGCATGTTACCCTGTTATGATTACACAGAAGGCAATGCTTCTTCTGGTATCAGCCTTTGCATATCCGGTGGCAGCGGAGCCGTAAACTCCATCGGCTCCCCTGTCATGGGATGGAAAAATGAAAGTTTCCAGGCATGCAGTGCCTGACGGCCAATATCATATTGCCCTCTCTCACAGGAAAAAGTCTTTCCGCAGGAAAAATGTCTCTCCCCGGAATTTTCATCGTCCCGACGGTCAATCTGATTTTCCCCGTATGCTGGATTGTACAGAAAATCCCCCACCAGCGGATGTCCCAGATATGCCATATGCACGCGGATCTGGTGGGTTCTCCCGGTCTCCAGCTGAAGTTTTACCAGACTGCGGAACTTCTGTGCATTTCCTGTCTGCCATCCGGTCAAAATCTGATAATGCGTCACTGCCCGGTCTCCCCTCTTAAGATCAACCACACGGCGCAGGCAGCGATCCTCCTGTCTGGCAATCGGTGCATCAATGACGCCGGAAACCGGCACAACCTTTCCCTCCACAAGCGCAAGATACGTCCGGTGAATCCCGGGTGCTTTTAGTCCCTGCTCGGCTTTTGCCCGCACCATCTGCCCGAGGATCGCCGCAGAAACCGCATGTTTTGCCACAATAGTAAGCCCGGAGGTATCCCGGTCCAGCCGGTTGATACAGCGGAACACAAAGGGAACCCCCTGCTCTTTGAAATACCATGCCAGTGCATTGCCGAGAGAATTCTCCGGATTCCCGCGGGATGGATGAACCGGCATTCCTGCCGGTTTGTTGATCACAAGCAGATCCTCATCCTCATAAACGATGGCAAACGGCAGTTTTACCGGACGGATCTGTCCGGAATTTTCCGTTTCCCGAATCCGGTCAGAACATCTCCTTCTGCAAGCATGTGGTTCATATGTACATACGTTCCGTTCAGGCAGATTGCCTGTTCATTTTTACGCAGATCTACAAGATTCTGCTGGGAATACCCTTTTTCTTTTAAGAATCCACTGATTTTGTGTGGAAACGGTAACTTTGTCATCCGATAGGTAATCGTCCGGTTCATTTTTTTAAGTTTCCTTCTCTGTGTCCTTGTCTGTTTTACTGATGCTGCATATTCTTACGGTATTCGCTCGGCGATACTCCACAGATGGACTTAAACAGCTTCATAAAATGCTTTTCATTCTCATATCCCACCATCTGACTGATCTCAATCACCTTTTTATCCGTCTCTTCCAGCAGTTTTTTGGCTTCTTTCATCCGCAGTTCCTTGAGATAGGTCACGAAATTCACACCCACATAATTTTTAAACTCAAACGAAAAAACGGAGTAATTCATGGAAATATAATTTGACACCACAGCCATATTCAGATCCTTGTTATAGTTTTCCTGAATATAGGCAATTGCCTGCTTCATTTTCTGTCCGACTCCGTGGTCGCCTTCCTGTACACGGATCTTTTCGTTCATTCCAAGCACCAGTTCCATGACAGCTTCCTCATATGCTTCCACGCCGGAGAACTGATAGATTTTCCGGCAGGCACTGATCTGTTTCTGGACCTCATCATCCACCAGATTATGGTAAACCTTCTCCACATCCGAAAGAAACTGTAACATTCCCTGCGCAAATGCATCCGGCTTAATATGCCCTCTGCGTACCTCAGTAAACAGGTTTTTCCAGAGTACTGTCAGCTCATCGGTTTTGTTTGTTCCGATCAGATGCAGTTTCTGCATCCATGCTGTCTCTTCTAACTGTTTCTGTGCGGCCTGACGGATTCCATCCGCGACATGCTCCTGCGCCGGCTTCCCGATCTGGTGTTCCATCCGGTAAAACGCGCGTTTTCTGCACTTTAATGCCTCCTCATAGGCGCTGCGCACTTCCGCAATCCCATGGGATACTTCACTGATGCCCGCGTATTCCTGCCACAGTACATTGTTAAGCAGACTGTCTAATTCTTCCGGTGCAAAAAAGCAGACATTCTGATCCCGCACATCCTGCAGGCAAACCAGCGATGCGGTATCCTCTATTTTAAAGGAACCTCCCGCCACACAGATCCGGTACCCCTGCGGGAAAAAAGTCTCTCCGAATTTCCGGGAAAGGCTCTCGATCTCTTCCTGCTTTGGCTTTTCATCGGAAAGCAGATGCCGCAGCTGGCTTTTCCCAATCACCTGCTCTGCCTGTCGAATTTTTCTGCGGTCTGTAATTTCCTCTTCCAGTTTCTGCATAATCGAAGCAATCTTCTGGCGTTCCACCGGCTTTAAGATATATTCTCTCACGCCATTGCGCAGCATTTCCACCGCATAGGAAAAATCATCGTATCCGCTGATTGCCACGATTTCCGGCTTATGAGACATCTTCTGCACTTCGGCTACCAGCTGGATTCCATCCATCTTCGGCATACGGATATCGGTAAACATCACATCCACATGCTGTTCCTGTAACATCTCAAGCGCCATCTCTCCGTTGCTGCACTCTACAATATTTTCCACCGGAACTCCGCATCTTTGAATCATCACACGGATTCCCTGCCGGATCATTTTTTCATCTTCTACGATCAACACGGTTTTCATGCTCGCATGTCCCTCCCTTGTATCTGCTTTGTTCCATTCTTTTGCGGCAGATGCATACTTACTTTCGTGTAACAGCCTTCTTGGGAAGCAATCTGCAGTCCATAGGTATTTCCAAAAGCAATAGTAATACGGTCCTGCACATTTTTCAGCCCGATTCCATGACCGTTTCCACTCGTATTATCTGCCTCTAACTTTCCGCTTATTTTTTCTTTCAGTTTTTCCACCTGTTCCGGCGACATTCCCTTTCCGGAATCCGTGACCTCAATCACACAGTCTTTCCCTTTTTGTTCTGCTTTAATGTAAATTGTTGTGTCCTCTGCCACATCTTCAATTCCATGTTTGATTGCATTTTCCACAATCGGCTGCAGGGACATCTTTGGAATTTCCTGCTGCATCATCTCCTGCGGTACCCGCAGCGATAATATAATCTCATAATCAAATCGCAGATTCATAAGTGCCACATAATTGCGAACATATTCGAGTTCTTCTTCCAGTAACACCGTACCATTTGTCCATTTCATACTGTAGCGCAACATCTTTCCCAGTGATGTGACCGCATCCGAAATCACATATTCCTCGTCAATCTCTGCCATCATTTTAATCGTCTCCAGCACATTATAGATAAAATGCGCATTGATCTGATTCTGCAGGACACGGATCTGGGAATTTTTGACCAGCAGCTGCCGGTCGAAGTTTTCCTGCATCAGCGTCTGTATACGGTCAAGCATGGTATTCAACTGCGTGCCAAGTTCGCCCATTTCTTCCGAACTATCCACCGTAATCCGCACATCCAGATCTCCCCCCTGCACCTGATGTACCGTTTTTAAAATCCGGTACAGGCGGCGAAGCAGATGTCTGACCAGCCAATTGATAAAAAAGCTCAGTCCGATCAGTAAAAGAATCAGCAGGGCAACTGTAATATTCCGGGACCGGTATACGGCATGTACATCATCGGTAATGTCTTCCACAGCAAGCAATGCACCACCTAATCCGTTCATTGGCAGGTAGGCACCTACCAGGTTTCTTCCATTGACTTTCTCGTATAAAACGACTTTTTCTGAGCTGTTTTCCGTCTCATCGTACAGTTCCTGTGCCAGTGCACGGCGTTCCCTGGAATCGTTGTTTCCCATATACAGCGTACCGTCTTTAGCCATAAAGCAGGTCCATTTCCCGGCATCCTCCGTATACATTTCATAAAACATCGTATCCATTTTCATGACGGCTTCCACATACCCGACCGTTCCGTTCCGGTAATCCTCGACCGGAGTCACGTAGCACAAAAGCGGTTCTTTCTCCTGCAGATTTTCCCCGAAAATAGTATCGTAATATCCAAAATGCCATCCTTCCACATGCTCTTCACCTGCCCAGCTTAATTTTTTCATACGGGAATTCTGATACAAAACCGGCATCATCTCCAACACATTGTCATTGGTCGCATAAACACGCACCCCGTAGAGCAGGGGATTGTTGTAAACCAGACGTTCCAGTGCTGCGATATCGGTATCGTATGTTTTTTTCATTTCCGCGGAAGAATACGTTTTTTCCGACACCGATGCATTGAGCATATCCAGCACACCTGCATCCGAAATAAAAAACTGCGTTGCCATATTGATGGAACTGATTCCGGTTTCCATCTGCTTTTTGTTACGCTCCATTTTATTGTTCATGTAGGCACAGTGTTCCCGGATGGTACTCTGTTCCATGTTATAAAACAGAATTCCGAGGATTACCCCCATAGAAATCATGACAAAAATAAGGATCGTTATGGTAAACTTCAGATTCAGTTTCATGTTTTCCAGTTTTTTATGTATTGTTTTCATCTAGTCCATTCCCAGTTTTTTCTTGTTGATCTGTACCTGCTTATTCTTTTCTTCCATCACCATATCGTATCCGAGCACTTTCCGCTGCTTTTTATAAGACTCCAGCAATGCATCAAATTTTTCATCTGACTCTGCCAGAAGAAGCTGCGGCAGTGTCTCGCTCCAGAGCTTGTCCAGCCTGGCACTTGCAATTCCTGCTTCACTGTCTGCATTCAGATTTACATCATACTGCCCCGCATATGTTTTGTACGGATAGGTCCACCGCTCCAGCTGTGCCAGCGGTTCCTCCGTCGGCGGCATCCAGTCCAGCTGCATGACATTGTTCTGCAGCATCCAGTAAGCATTATCTGCTCCGTATTCTGCATCATACGCACTGCGGTGTGCATTGAGCAGTTTTTTCACATCTGGATTGATGGTAACCTTTCCTTCTTTCTCCGTGTACATTTCATTTTTTTCACCGATGCTGGTCAGTTTTTGTCCACGCTCACTCATCAGATAGTCCATAAATGCAATCGCACGGTCCGGATACTTACAGTTTTTGGAAACCAGTGTAAGTGTCCATCCGTTGATGCTGGTCGTTGGGAGTACCGGATCATCCCCATGGCTGTTTTTCGGACCATCCACCGCAATATAAATCCGGTCAGGATCTTTCGCATAAATTTCTTTCTCCTGATCCGCCACATCCGTCCGCTGATAAAACATACAAAAATATCTGCCGTCTGAGAGTTTTTCGTTCATCTGTGTCCGCTGATCCACAAAAATATCGTTGGCAAGATATCCCTCCTGCCCCAGCTTCCGGAAAAATTTCAGCCACGAAATATATTCCGGATCGGTATAGCGGTCATATAAT
>OMED01001405.1_pt1 | contig 9649 bp, 7 predicted proteins | sample 1673411 | NCBI WGS metagenome assembly OMED01 (sample SAMEA103958110, study PRJEB25191) | human gut metagenome | reverse complement strand
TTTGATTTCTGCCAGTACGGCCTTGAGGCGCTCTTCAAACTCGCCGCGGAACTTGGCGCCGGCAATCAGCGCGCCCATATCCAGCGAGAACAGCTTGCGGTCCTTCAGGTTCGAGGGAACGTCGCCGCGCACGATACGGAGCGCAAGCCCCTCGGCAATTGCGGTTTTGCCGACGCCGGGTTCACCGATAAGGCAGGGGTTGTTTTTGGTACGTCTGATAAGAATTTGAATAACTCTGTTAATCTCGTTCTGTCTGCCGATGACGGGGTCGATCTTGCCCTCTTTTGCCATAGCGGTTAAATCTCTGCCGAACTGCTCAACGGTCGGAGTAGACGACTTTTTATTTGAACTTGCCGACGGTGCACTGCCGCTCGGCGATGTGCTGACGTTCTTTGTTATTTCATTTATTATATCGTTTGAGGATACGCCGAGCTGTGAAAGAACCGTCATTGCGAAGCAGCTCTCATCCTTTGCTATTGCAATGAGCAAATGCTCTGTGCCGACATAACTGTGACCCATTGCACGGGCGGCAGCTATCGCACTCTCTATTATCTGCTTGCTTCTCGGGGTGAATTCGTTGGGCGAAAGCATTGTGGGAGTGCCTATGCCGACGGTGGATTTCAAAACATTCTCAACTCTGTCTGCGGTTATACCCTTTGCCGTAAGAGCAGCATAAGCTACGCTGGATTCACTGTGAAGCAGACCGATAAGAAGGTGCTCGCTTCCAATATAGGTATGACCGAGATCTTCAGCCGTTTCAATAGCGTCGTTTAACGCGATGTTTGCTTTTTGTGTGAAACCTGTGAATTTATACATAACAGCACCTCTCCTTTATATTATATTCTTGAACTGAATTTTGTTTGTTATGCAAATGCCTTGCGTACCATATCCGCACGCATTATGTCTCTTTGCTGTGCGGTCAGCTCCCTGCCCTCGTGGGCGTTTATGGTTGCCGGCTGTACGCTGTAAGTTATTTCGTTAAGTTTTTTAATATCAACATCTATTTTACCTGCTCTTGCACCCATTCTGACGAGCGAAGCAAGTTCCATAAATTCATCGCAGCTGAGCATTCTCGCATTTTTGAGTATGCCGAGTGCACGCCACATTTTATCCTCCTGCGCGGGATTTTCCATCAAAGACTGCGCCGCCGCACGCTCCTGTGCAACAAGCTGCAAAGCTATTGACTGCAAATTATCAAGCGCCTCTTCCTCGGATATTCCGAGTGTTATCTGATTGCTGAGCTGATATATTTCGCCCTTGGGGCTTGTACCCTCGCCGTGCGCTCCCCTGATAACAAGACCGAGCTTTGAAACGGTAGAGGCAAGCCTGCCTATCTGACCGCACTTTGTGAGTGCCGGCAGATGAAGCATAACGGACGCTCTCATTGCCGTGCCTAGGTTTGTCGGGCATTGGGTAAGATAGCCTATTCTCTCGTCAAAAGCATAGTTAAGCCCGGCAGAAAGAATATTGTCTATTTTATCCGCAACGCTGTATGCCTCTTTGAGTGCAAGTCCCGACATCATCACCTGCAAGCGAATATGGTCTTCTTCGCAAAGCATAATGCTTATCGCCTCGTCATCGGTGAGGATAAGCGCACCGTCCTGCTGTGAAATAAAGTCGGGGCTTATAAGATGTCTCTCGGCAAGCGATATGCGCTGCGCCTTTGAAAGATCCTTCATTTGAGTGTAGCTGAAATCCCATTCCTTTTGAGAAAGAAGCAAATCCCTAACCTTTTCGCACACTTCTTTTTTGCCCTGTGCGTTAAGTCTTGCCGGGAACGGGTATTCATCGATATTTCTCGCTAAACGTATTCTTGTGCTAAGGACTATGTCGCCCTGTTCTCCGCTTTCTATATACCATTTATCCATACTATTCACCTTATCTTTCGTTGATGCAGCGTTATTCTTCTATATTTTTAGAAGAATTGTTTTCAATCTCTTTAATTTTGTCTCTCAAAACAGCCGCCTGCTCAAACTCTTGGTCGGCAATGGCTTTTTCAAGCTCTTTTTTGAGTTTTTCGATAGGATTCTCTTTAACGGGTTCTTCTTTTTTCATTTCGGTCTGCGGTGCAGAAACAAGCTTTCCGTTGTGTTTTATTCTGCCGTGTATTCTTTGTATCGACGGAAGTAGTTTATCGTAAAAGGTTCTGTAACACTCGCTGCAGCCTATTTTGCCGCTGTTTACTATATCGCCGAAGGTGCACCCGCACTTGGGGCATCTTTGCTCCGTCGGCGAAGAAAGTTTCTGAACGCTGTCACCTAAAAAGCCGCTGAACATATCGCCGTAACCGAGATGCTGAGCGCACTCCGCGCAAAGATGTGTTTCTGTTGTATCGCCGTTTACCACTCTTTTGATATGGGTGGTAGCTTCATTTTTTCCGCAATTCTGACAAAGCATAAATTATCTCCCTTTCTTTATCGTACTCAAAAGTATCTGTTTAAATATTGCCGCACGGGCGATGTCTCTGGTCTGCGAATCAATGTCTTTAAGGCACTTATCACCTGTGACCGCCAGCGCCGCCGCGGCTATATCGTCATTTATGAATTTTTGATAGTTAAGATTTTTTATATGAGCGCGGCACGTCGCTTCATCTGCGCTCTGACCTATACTGTTTATGACGTGCATCAGAGCCGAACCTTTATCGTAGTTCACTCTTGATATTCTCACATAGCCTCCGCCGCCTCGCCTGCTCTCTACAATATAACCGTGCTCGGGCGTAAATCTTGACGAAATAACATAGTTGATCTGACTCGGCACACAGCCTATACTTTGAGCCAGCTCGTTGCGCTGTATTTCGGTAAATCCGCTGCCCTCAAGCATATGCAATATCATATTGGCAATTTCATTGCTCATGTTCATATCTTTCATCTCTCTTTGTCTTTGACTTTCTTTGACTTTAATTATACGCGATTTCCAGCCAAAGTCAAAAGGTCAAATAAGGTCAAAATAATAATTTTTGATATGACATTTCAAATTATCTCTTTCATGCTGCATTTTTCTCACTTATTTGCGTTTTTTCTGATTTTTTTATTTTGTTTGAAAGTTGAAAATCGTTACATTAAAGGTCAAAACATCATACACTGTTATCAGGGAGGCAAAAACCAAACTCCCGAACAGAAAAATCGGGTGCATTTTCCAATAAATATATATCTATTATTATGCAAAAAAATATTGCAAGAGAGGTAAAAATGATGTATAATATTAACGTCTATTTTCAAAGCAATAATTATCTTCTTACGGAGGGATGTTAAATGGAAGCCTATCTTGACAACAGCGCCACTACACCGGTGTGTCCGGAGGCCGTAAATGCGGTAACAGGTGCGCTCACAACCTATTGGGGCAACCCGTCCTCCCTCCATTTCGGCGGAATCGAGGCTGCCGAAGTTCTCGAAAAATCACGCCGTTCAATCGCAAAAAGGCTCTCATGCGACGAGAGCGAGATATATTTCACGTCCGGCGGCACAGAGAGCAACAACATTGCCGTTTTCGGCGCAGCTCACGCCTACCGCTCAAAGGGTATGAGAATAATCACAACATCAATTGAGCACCCGAGCATTGAAGAGCCGTTTAAACAGCTTGAGATGCAGGGCTATGACGTTGTGAGACTCAATGTTGACTCCGAGGGCAGATTTGACGAGAGACAGCTTTATGCCGCAGTAAATACTTCAACATCGCTCATAAGCATTATGGCGGTCAACAACGAGGTCGGCACAATTCAGGCAGTAGAAAAGGCGCGTATTGCCGTTAAAAAATTTAACGCCCCCGCCCTCATTCACTGCGACGCGGTTCAGGCATTCGGCAAGATACCGTTAAAGCCCTATGCCATGGGTGTTGACCTTATGACAATAAGCTCGCATAAAATTCACGGACCTAAAGGTGCAGGCGCACTGTTTATCAAAAAAGGTTCACGCCTTGCTCACCATGTATTCGGCGGAGGGCAGGAACACGGTATTCGCCCCGGAACAGAACCTTTGCCGGCAATAGCAGGTTTCGGCGCGGCGGCGGACGCTTTGCCGGATCTCAGTATTCAGCTTGCCAAAACGGCAGCACTCAGGGATTATATGCTTGAACAGATCGAGTCTATGGACGGAATTGTTTTGAACTCACCGCGCGACGCACTGCCCTATGTCACCAATGTTTCTGTCGTCGGTATTCCCTCGGAGGTAATGGTAAACTACCTCTCGGAAATGGGGATTTACGTCTCGGGCGGTTCGGCATGCGCAAAGGGTCACAAGAGCCGTGTGCTTCAGTCAATGAAGCTTGACGGCACAAGAATAAACAGTGCCATACGCATAAGCCTGTCGAGATACACGACAAAAGACGAGATAGACTATTTGATTCAAGGCATTTCATCGGCGCAAAAGTCGATTATGAAAAGGATAAAATAAATCACGGAGTTCATCAAATGAAAGAAATCATTCTTATAAAAAACGGCGAGCTTGCGCTCAAAGGCCTTAACAGACGCACCTTTGAAGATATACTCATCAAAAATATGCGCCATCGCCTTAAAGATTTAGGCAAATTCAAATTCACTCCGGCTCAGTCCACCATCACGGTTGAGCCGGAGCAGGACGTTACAGACCTTGATGAAGCGGTAAACAGACTTCTCAAGGTTTTCGGCATTGCGGCGCTTTCAAGAGCCGCCGCAGTCGAAAAAGATATGGACGTCATTCTCTCAACCGTGGGCGAATATCTGTGCTCTCAGCTTGAAGTCGCTTCGACTTTTAAGGTTGAAGCCAAAAGGGCGGACAAGCGCTTTCCCCTCAACTCCCCTGCCATATGCCGTGAAGCGGGAGGGAAAATCCTCGAGATGTTTCCCCACCTTAAAGTGGACGTGCACAACCCCGACCTTGTTGTAATGATTGAAATACGCGACACATACGCATATATACACGGCAACCAGTTAAAAGGCGCGGGCGGCATGCCCACAGGCTCCTCCGGCAGAGCGGCACTGCTCGTCTCCGGCGGAATTGACAGCCCCGTTGCCGGCTGGATGATGGCAAAAAGAGGTTTGAGCCTTGTCGGTATCCACTTTGCCTCTCCCCCTTACACAAGCCAGCGTGCAGAGATGAAAGTTCACACGCTTTGCAAAAAGGTCTCGGCTTACAGCGGCAGAATTCCGCTCTATGTCGTTCCCTTTACCCATATTCAGGAAGAAATAAAAGAAAAGTGCCCCGAGGATCTTTTCACTCTTATCATGCGCCGCCTTATGATGCGATGTGCACAGATAATAGCTAGAAAAGAAGACTGCGGCGCACTCATAACAGGCGAAAGCGTGGGTCAGGTTGCGAGCCAGACCATGCAGGCAATCGCTTGCACCGAGGCCGTTGCGGATATGCCGGTTTTTCGCCCTCTTATAGGTATGGATAAAAACGAGGTCGTTATACTTTCAAGAAAGATTGACACATTCGAGACCTCAATTCTTCCGTTTGAAGACTGCTGCACGGTCTTCACTCCAAAGCATCCAAAAACCAAACCGAAGCTCAGCCAGCTTGAAGAGGCAGAAGAAGCCCTCGATATTGACGCACTTGTTAAAGAATCCGTTGATGGTGCAAAATTTGTTATGATAGACAGATAAAAGGTGATTTGTTTGGCAACTTGTGAAATAATCAGCGTCGGCACAGAAATTTTATTAGGCGACATTTTAAACACCGACGCACAGTTCTTATCAATACAGCTTGCCTTAATGGGCATCAGTGTGCTACACCAGACCACTGTCGGCGACAACCCCGAAAGGCTGCGTGAGGCTCTCGGCATTGCCGCTTCGAGGAACGATATAATAATCACCTCCGGCGGTCTCGGCCCAACACCCGATGATTTAACAAAAGAGATTTGCTGTGAGTTCTTCTCTAAAAAATGCGTATTGCACCGAGAAAGCCTTGAGAAAATGAGCGCATACTTTGCTTCAAAAGGCTTAGAGATGACAGAGAACAATAAAAAGCAGGCCATGCTCCCGGCAGACTGCACCGTTTTCCCGAACGACAACGGCACCGCTCCCGGCTGTGCAATCGAAAAAGACGGCAAGCATATTATTATGCTTCCCGGCCCTCCCGGTGAGCTGAAGCCCATGTTTTTTAACTATGCGGCAAAATATCTTAAAAGATTTTCTGATAAAACAATAATTTCACATTCCATACGCACCTTCGGCATAGGCGAAAGTGCAATGGCGCAAAAAGTGAACGACCTTTTTGACGGCAGTAACCCTACCCTCGCGCCATATGCCAAAAACGGCGAGGCTCTTTTAAGAGTAACCGCCATGGCGCAGAGTAAAGAAGACGCCGAAAAGCTGTGCGCCCCGATTATAAAAGAAGTAAGCAAAAGACTTGACGGTCTTGTTTACGGCATTGATGTGCCGAATATAGAAACGGCAGTTGTAAATATGCTCAAAGAAAAGCACTTGAAGCTTGCAACGGCAGAATCCTGCACAGGCGGATACATCGGCAAAAGGATAACCGACATTCCCGGCTCCTCCGATGTTTTTGAGTGCGGTATTATTTCATACTCAAACGAAATAAAAGCGAACGTGCTCGGCGTCAGCAGAGATGACCTTCAAAAATACGGCGCAGTCAGTGAGCAGGTAGCAAAGCAAATGGCAATCGGCGCACTCAAGGTCAGCGGTGCGGATATTGCCGTAAGCGTCACGGGCATAGCGGGCCCCGGCAGTGACGGAACCGACAAGCCCGTTGGGCTTAGCTATATAGGCATTGCGGCAAAAGATTTTGTATATGCAAAAAAGCTTGTCACAGGCAAAAAGAACGACGGCTGCCGCGAATATAACAGATACGTTTCGGCGTCAAACGCCTTGAATCTTGTAAGGCTCTATCTTGAAAACAGGCTTTGATAAAGCATTTAAGGAGAAATTTTATGGACGACAACAAAAGAAGAGACATTGATCTTTCGAGTTTTGATCTTTCTCAGTTTAAAGAATATTTTGAAGAAGAAGACGCTCAGCGCGCCGCAGAAGAAAAAGAAAGAAAAGAACGCGCCGCAAAAGAAGAGGCGGAGCGTCTTGCCGCGCAGGAAGAAGCCGTTAGGCTCGAAATAGCCGAAAAGCGCAGACGTGAAAAAGAGCTCACCGAAAAGCGTGAAGCCGCCATGAAAGCGGAGCGTGAAGCGAGAGAAAAAGAAGAGGCAAGACGTGCCGCAGAAAAAGCCGCCGCGGCGGCAATGGCGGCAAAGCGCGCAGAAGAAGCGCGTCAAAAGGCCAATTTAGAGGCATCTGCAAAGTTGCGTGAGCAGGCAGAGGCAGAGAATACGCTCTCTCCCGAGAGTTCTCCGACAAAGCAAAAACCTGACGAGAGCGAGGCTCAATTTAAAAAATTCGCTTCTATACTTGATATAGAAGACCTTAAAAGCAACACCGAAGATGACAAAGATAACGAAGAAGACGATGAGATCACGGGCTTTCTTGTTGACAAAGACAAGACCAAGAGCCGTCTTTTCACAGCGCTCTGCATAGTTCTTTGTGTCGCCTTCATTGCCTGCGCGGCTTTTGCGGCAGTCAATTTCTTTAAAGCAAAATATTCTGATGACGACAGCTCGTCGGCATCAGCCGATACTGCCGCCGTATCGTATAATCCGTATAAAAACTTAAAAGCGACTTACGGCAATGCGGAATATCCGAACGCCATATTAAGCGACCTTAAGCCCATGTATTCGAGAAACGACGACCTTGCCGGCTGGCTCACCATACCCGGCACGGCTATCGACTACCCGATAGTTCAGTCCAAAAACAACACCTACTACCTCAACGGCAAAAACGCCTTTAACGAGAGTGCCCGTTACGGAACACCGTTCCTTGATTACAGATGCAACACATTTGACCTTAGTAAAAATACCATAGTCTACGGTCACCACATGAACAACAATATGCATTTCGGCTCGCTCGATTTATTTGCGGATGTAAAGAATTATAAAGAGCATCCGATTATAAAATACGAAACTCTCACCAAATCATACACCTTTAAAATATATGCCGCATTCTATGCCACAACAGAGGCAAGTGTAGACGGCGGATATGTTTTTGAATACTATAACCCCAATATGAGCACATCTAATTTCTCCGGCTATATTGATATGCTGAAGCAATATGCTCTTTACACCACCGAAGCAGGTCTTAAAGCCGATGATAAAATCATCACTCTTTCAACCTGCACTCATGTTTATGACTCGCTCAAAAGCGGAGGAGTTGACGCACGTCTTGTGGTAGTGGGCAGACTGCTCAGAAACGGCGAGAGCGAAAGCGTAAACACCGACAATGTGCTTGTAAACTCAGATTACAGACGTCCTCAGATATGGTATGACAAGAACGGAAAATCAAATCCGTATGCGTCTTCAAGAAAATGGACTCCGTCCAAATAATCATTCTGAAGCTGCCTGCAAAGTTTTAAGAAAGGAGCGCTCAAATTGGCAAACGACAACGACATAAAAAAGGGCGTCGGCATTCCCGAACAGCCTCAGAGTCCCGAAGCAATCCCTGTTGACGATAAGGGTCAGCCATTGCCCGACCCCTCGGAAACACTCAGCGGATATATTGTTCCCAGTGAATTTGATTCACTCAAAAAATCTTTTGCCCAGGCAGAAGAGGATGAAGATATAAAAGACACCATGGAGCCGCCCCAGCGCACCAATTTTTTCCGTAAGCACAAGCCCGGCAGCAGAGGTTATGATTATTACGGCACTCCTGCCGGCAGCATACCCAATGACAGTAACGGTTTAGAGCCGTCCCCGCTCACAAAGCTGTTTTCAGAAGCCGAGCCGTTTGAGTTTGTTCCGGACGAAGACGAAGAGCTTCCGCCGGAGCTCCCCGAAGAGCCGATTTTTGAATCAAAACCTATTGAAACGCCCAAGCAGACATCTAAAGATATAAACAGCGTATCCGACGCAAGGGAGCTTTTTGCACAGGCCGGCTACAGAGTTGTTGACGACGACCCTGTATTCACCAAAAAAGAAATTAAACGTGATGAGAACGCTCCGAGGCTTCGCGACCTTTACAAAACCAACACCAAGGTTATATTTGAGGCCGGTCAAAACGGCGAAAATATAGCCGAAAAAGTCAGCACAGCTTCAAGCATTTCAGAGAGCACGGCTGAACTTTTTAAAGAAAACGCCAAGATTTCGAGAACTAAAAAGCGTTTACAAAAGAAGCAGGAGCGCAAGGCTCTCAGAGCACAGATAAAGCTTGAAAAGAAAAAGGCGCGTCTGCAAAAGAAAGCAGACAAGGCCGCTCAAAAAGCAAAACTCAAAGCCGAGAAGCAAAAAGTCAAAAACAAAGCCGTCGGCGCAGTCGATACAGCAGTCGGCACTCAAGACATTCTCGGCAATGCAAAGCAAAAAAGAGACGAAGCGGCGGCAGAAAAAGCAAAGCTTCAAAAACAAGAAGCTCTTGCCGCAGCAAAAAAAGCCAAAGAAGAAAAAGAACGCGCCCAAAAAGAGGCCGCCGATGCGGCGCAAAAGGCTAAAGAAGAAAAAGAACGCGCTCAAAAAGAGGCCGCCGATGCGGCACAAAAGGCTAAAGAAGAAAAGGAACGCGCTCAAAAAGAGGCTGCCGACGCGGCACAAAAGGCTAAAGAAGAAAAAGAACGTGCACAAAAAGAGGCCGCCGATGCGGCACAAAAGGCTAAAGAAGAAAAAGAACGCGCTCAAAAAG
>OMED01001404.1_pt1 | contig 9651 bp, 8 predicted proteins | sample 1673411 | NCBI WGS metagenome assembly OMED01 (sample SAMEA103958110, study PRJEB25191) | human gut metagenome | reverse complement strand
TATTGCGGATCGTTCTTGTCCGGCATCTTCTCGCCGAACAGCATCCGCCTGAATCCTTTGATATTCATATTCTTTTATGATTTAGTAGTTGCTCTTGGTCTTTTGCTCGATGTCCTTGTTCAGCAGCGTGCGCCAGTTTACGATAAGCAGCCCGTGCGGGTTGTTGTCCGTTCGCGGCACACGTTTGAGCTGTCCCGCCGTAACCAGTTCACGGGTTGCCGTCCGTAGTAGGTAAACTCCATGTTCTTTTTGTCAAAGGCGATACTGTCGCAAAAAATTGAGAATACCGCGCTTGTACCCAAGATATTGGAGTAAAAGCCTCTTTCTTTCAGAGTATTGTACTGCGCCAGTCCCGTCTCATCGACCAGATACATGGCTTTTTCCATCGTGTAACGGATGTATTTGTCGTCCGGGGCAAGGGTGAAGAAGTAGTGGTGGAACATTTCCACATGGCTTTTGGCTTCCACATCAAGCGTTTCGTCCATTGTCGTGCGGTTCACGAGGATAGGCACGTTACCGTCCAGCACATACACTTTCTTTTGCGCATCCGTTACCATTGTCCGTGCCGTCCAGATGCTCGACACGCTGATGATGATGCACCCCACAAGGAAAGCGGTGCAGATAATGCCCACCAGCCGGATCTTATTCTCCAAATGTTTGATAACCATATTCCTATATGTTTATTTTTTACTGATTGTTTCTGTTCGGCGATTGTAGGTATTCCTCATGCAGCATCGGCATGATTTCTTCCAGCAGGGCTTGCCGGAGCTTCTCGAACTCCCGGGGGAAGTGCTCTGTGTATATTCCCAGTACGATTACCCGAATGAATACCCACCAGATGCCGCGCCTGCGTTTCCTTGCATTCTTTTGCAACTTGGTCAGTTGCAGGCGGTAAGTCAGGTAAGTTGTCAACGGGATGATATACCGTTTGTCCCAGTCAAAGCCTGTGTCCAGCACCTGATATTCCGGAGTGAGCCGCTGGTTCGCTGCACGTCGCATTTCTTCGTTGACACGTTCGTTCATATAGCGGGCGAAACGTTCGTCCCTGTACCATTTCTCAAATTTCTTTTGTACGTTCATCTTTTCCGAATTATTTAATTATGGTTATTGTTATCTCATCATAGACCCGATACCGCCCGTCGCCGTCATCTTGGCCTGCTGTGCCACGCCCTCGCCGAAATTTCTCGTGCTGAAAGCCGTGTCGCCTTCAGGAATCATCCATGCTGCCAGGTCCGGCACAAGGTTCAGGCACTTAAGTGCCACGATGCTCGCCGCCATCAGATAACCGGCGGAGAAGAATGAGTTCTGCAGATAGGCGGCCATCGTCTGCTCGCTCGCTGTTATCGCCGTCAGGTTCTCCACCTGTATGCACAGCACGATGTCGAATAGGAGCAGCACATAAAAACCGACGAAGTAGAGCATTGCCCCATAGAAATGCACTGTCAGATACCTTGTCAGCCACTTCGCCCACGCGCCTTCCCATTTCGGAAGCAGGCTGAAAGCCCACTGTATTGGGCCGAAAATGGTCAGCATACCAAGCAGGATTTGCTGACAGTAGATAGTCGACCACCAACCGATTCTGAATACCACAAGGGCTATCAGCATGATGATTTTGTCTATCCCAACGACAACGCCTGCCGTCAGCGAGGTAAACCACAGTTCCGCCGCATCCTTCTCCATATTCGTTACTTCGTCCACGCCGGTCTGCTCCATGGTCGCCTCGATCAGGTTCGGGTCGGACGTGCCCGTGTGGGCGACATCCGCCTGCGCTTGCAGGCTGTTGTACATCGTGTCGCGTACATGGATAAGCTGTTGCACCTCCTCGAACTTGTCCGCTATCTGCGAGGCTTCGGCCTCGTACAGGTCATGCGTGTACGAACCGATACAGTTCGGGATATAGGAGAGGAAGTCGAGGACGCACCAGTTGCTCCCGCTGCCCGCCATGCCCGTATCGGCCGGCGGATACCACCAGCACAGCACGAGCGACACGGCCAGCGGCCGGAAGAGCTTCATCACGTCCAGCGGCTCGTGCTTGACCATCATCTTGTACGCCATGCCCGCCGCCATCACGATGGCGAACAACGCGGCCAGCGCCATACACATCTGCAAGATCCACCAAAAGGGCCCCTGCGAACCGGTAAAGGTGGCGTCCGTCAGAAACTCGTTGGTCTGGAAAATCACATCGTCGATCTCCTCTTCCAAGAGGTCGATGCCGAAATCCGAAAGTATATTCCCGTCTGCCATACGCTGCGTCCTTTTATTTCCCTCTACTTACCGTTTCCTCTCCGTCTCCCGTCTCCGTGCCGCCGCCCGATTGCGAGCCGCGCACCGCAAGGCGCGATTCATTCCACCGGTTCACGGCTTCGCGGACAATACTTCCCTTGTGCAGCCGCCGGTTGTCGGTCGCACTCAGCAGCGAACCCGTCACGGTGGCGTTCTGCCTGCGGGCGAGGTAGCCGACAAGTATCTCGTTTTGCCGGGCCACGTCCTCGTAGATGCGCAGGTACTCCTTTTTGCGCTGCGCATTGGGCATGTAGGCGTCCCGGGTCGCGTCGATGGCGCATTGGTAGATATGGTAGTATTCCGTCCACCGCTCCTTGTCGTCCGGCGTGCCGCCGGCAGGCAGGATACGGTCGATGTTGCGCTTGAGGCGTTCCATCTGTCCGTCTATCTTGTCGCCCTCGGCCAGCCATGCGATGTCTATCTGGCGGTCGGCCACATTCAGCGCCTCGATCTTCGCCCTACTGACCAGCGCCGAGTCGATGGCCTCCGCCTCGTCTACTTGGTTGTAGAGGTTGACACCCGCCAGCGTGCGGTACGACAGTTTGTTCTTGCCCGCCGCCGATTTCCTGTACTTGTTGTGCAGCGCCCAATAGTAGAGTTCGGGCGAGAGGGTGCCCGTTCCGGTCTCCATGACCGTGATCTGTCCCTGTTTCGGCGCATCGTGGTTATAGGTAACGGACTGTGCATGAACAGCACTCGCCGTTACGACCATTACCGCCGTGAGTAACCATCTCCTTTTCATCTCTCTTCCATTTTGTCCGTTAATAATCCAGCCGCCCGGCTCCGCGCCACCGGCCGAAGGCGTCGTCCGCAATCTCTCGTATGGTGCGGGTACGGTAAATCTTCTCTTTCCAGTAGCCTATGCGCACCTGTATGTACCGCCACGTCTCGATGTAGGCCCTGTTCAGGTGGCGCTCGATGTCGTCCAGCGAGCGGTTGACCCCTTCCAGCACCATCAGCAGGTCGCTGGTCGAGCAGGCCGCCGCTCCCGTGACGTACAGTACCAGGTCGCTGACCGACCTGTATAGCTGCTCCCCGTCGTGAGCGATGTCGCGTATCGCCCGTTCGTTTATCTTGATAATCAAGGCGTCGGCCGGGTCGATACGCCCGCGTTTCACGACCTTTTCGTTGAAATCCTCCAGCAGCCTCTTGTAGTCGCCGATGCGATCGCTGACCGCCGTGTAGGTGCTTTTCACGTTCAGCGCCGTGCGCAGGGACTGGTACATCACGTCGATCACATCGAAGGCGCGGGTGTAGCGGTCGAGATCCACGTTCAGCTCCTTGTATCCGCCGACCTCCTTGCGGCTGTACTCGTGCAGCAACTGGTTGCTGTATTCCAGCGTACTGCGGGCCAGCAACAGGCTGCGCTGTTTCTTGTGGTCGTTGATGTACGCCTCGACGGAAACTATGTCGAAGGTCCACTGCGCCTGTGCGACACGGGGCAGCAGTGCCAGCAGTACGGCCGTTATCAGTAAGTTCCGTTTCATGGGCGCTCCTCCTTTCTGCCCGCACCGCTCCGCAGGCTCCGCGCGTTGTCCACCCAGCGGGCGTGACACTCTTCCACGAGCGTCAGCCTGCGCCCCTGGTCCGTATCCAGCGGCAGTGCGTCCTTCAGCACGTCGATAATGCTCTGCTTGTAGTGCATCATTTTTTCCAGCGACACGAGGTCGGCGTAGATTCTCGTGAGGCGGCTGTCCACCTCGCGGGCGATTTCGAGCCGGTCGCTCGACCACAACAGGTGGTGCACGTCCCCGGTCGGGGTCTCTTCCAGCGGAGCGGTGCGGGCGTACTCCGTCGTGATTTTGCACGACGGATGCTCCCGGGCGATCTCCGCGATACGGTCGTTTACCATCTTGGTTTTCTCCGCGTCCGACAGGCCCGGGTCGAGTATCAGCACGTCGGCCACATGGGTGTCTGTGTACTCCGTGGTCAACTCCCAACTGATTTGCAGGATGGCCCTGTGAATCTTTATTCCGAGGAAATACTTCGGTTTCCGCGCGATGGAGAGGGTCGCCCGGAATATGATGACGCCGTTGATGTTCGGCATTGTCGCCCGGCGGACATAGGTGTAGCCGCTCCACGTTCCGTCGCCCTGCCATGAGAGGCTGTAAGCCGTCTTGCAGTCCTGCATGATGGCCGGAATGCGGTAGTAGTCGTCCGTGGGCACGTCGTTGTCGCCCGCCGCCTCCTGCTTCGCATCCGCGTATTCGCTCTGTTTCTTCTGCCATTCGGCCAGTTCGCCGTTCAGTTCGCCGATCCGTGTCCTGTTCGCGTTGTACTGCTGGCGGTATGCTGCGGCATCCTCCACGCTCGCCTCGGCGATCTTTTTCAGCAGGGCGGCATTCTCGGCCTCCAGCGCCTCGATTTGCGACTGGATGGCGACGACCCGGTTGTCCGCCTCCTGTATCATCGCGTCCAGTTCCGAGAAGTCCAGCTCGTTTTCCGCAACCGTGGTCTGCATGGCGCACTCCTTCGAGTGGGCGTTCAGCGAGCTGCCGCACCCGCGGCACTTGTACTGGGTCGAACCCTGTCCGAGGGTGGCGCCGTCCGAACAGGTTACGCTGATGGTCACGCTCTCGCAGCCTTGCAGCCTGGCGGCGTCCGTTGCCTGATAGTAGTTTCGTGCGTCGGACGCGATGTAATAGGTATAGTCCTCTTCGTTGTCGTTGAACTCCGAGAGGCGGGCGTTCAACACGGCCTTGAAAGTGTTCAGGTCCATCGTGTAGGAATCGAACACCTCCTCGTAGATGACTTCCACCCGGTTCCAGCTCTGCTTTACGTGGATCTCATAGGCGTATGCCTTCTTGGTCTGCCTTCCGCTCCGGTTGATGATGTAGGCGTTCATCCAGTAGTCGATGGTGTATGTGTAACCGTCGTTGCGGCTGTTGAGCTGCTGTACGCGGCTCCGCGACCAGCCGGCATGCCGCTCCGAGTTGGCGAGCACCTGTTCCCGCTGCGAGGCATTGGGGTAAAATCCGGGATCGGTCGTCTCGAAGCGCGTCCACTCTCCGCCGTACAGGATGCTGTTGTCGTCCGTCGGGGGATAGTAGTCGCACAGCGCAGTGCTTCCTTGTTCGCGCTTTGCGATATACCACCGCTGCGTGTAGTAGTTTCCCGTCTCTTCGCCCATATAGTCGCTCATCCAGCCGGCCAGGTCGTAGGCCCCGGCCTCGAACAGCCCGGCGACATTCTCCTCTCCGCCGATCCTGTCGAGCAGCATGTTCCCGATGCCGCGCTCCGCCTGTTCATAGATGTCGGCATAGTGGTCGTACAGGGCCGCGATCTCGCTTACCTTGCCGTTCAGCAGTTCGTGGAACATGCTCTGGGGCAACAGCGCGTCGCCGAGGCCGGCGATGCCCGCCGTAGCGAGGCCGACGCCCATGTTGTACAGGTTGTCGATGTCGCTTTGCAGCTTCTCCCGCGAGAGGTTGCCCGGCACGCGGGCCATGTCGTCCAGCATCCGCTGCCAATCCACGCCTCCCAGCTCCGAGAGCCTCAGCAGAGGGGCTATCTCCCGGTTGATTTCGAGAAACACGATGTCTGAAAAGGTCAGTGTGCTGTTGGTCACGATGCTCTCGAACTGCATGCACAGGCTCTTGGTGTCGTCGCACACCTTCATCAGGTAACTGCCCCAGTGGATCGCCGTTTGCGGCGAGCGGAGCATCAGTTTCGCCACCATCCATATCTTCGGCATGATCTTCTCCGCCACCATGCGGTAGATGCGGCGGTAGTAGTAGTTCTCCGTGCTGCTGCACCAGATGCCGAGGTCCGACAGCGCCTTGTGTTCCAAGAATTTGGATGCGAATATCCCTGCAGCGGCCACCTCCGCGGTCGTGTAGTGTTTCAGGATGTCGTCCGCCTGCTCGCGGTAATAGCTCTCGGCCACGACCTCCGTACCGAACGCGGCGACCATGGCCGCTACGGTCCGCGTGTCGTAGTTCACGCTGTAATACTGCGCGTGAACACGCTGCGCGAATGCAAGCGACAGGATGGCAAGGAGAGTCGTCAGCCGTTTCATAGATATTCCCGGTTAGGTGGTTGTCAGGCGTGCGGCATGTACCCCAATGCGGCGATCAGGTCGTCTGCCTCTTTGACGGCGGCGACGGCCAGCATACGGTGCTGTACGAACATCTCTCTGGCGATTTCGTACCTGCGTTGTTCCCACTTCGCCGCTTCCGTTTCTTCCGGAGCGGAAGCAGCGGTCGGGACTTTCCTTTCTTTTTGCGCGGCACGGGCGTATTCGTCCAGTTCCGTTTCGTGCATACCCAGCCAGAGGCCGTATGACTCCAGAATTGTCTCTATCAGCCTGATGCTTCTGATTCCCACTTCCCGCGTCTTCAGCAAGTCGCGCTTGTTCTGAAGGCACAGGTCCCTGACTGTGGTTATTCCGTTTACGCGGAACATGCGCCGGATACGAGCGTCCAGCGTGTCGCGGAAGCGGAACAGGTTTACGTTTTGTCCGATGTCTATCCTTTCCATTGTTTTCATTGATATTGGGTTATTGGTTATCCGTGGATGGTTTGAGGTTCAATACCCGTCCCGCCCCGTTGACCTTCTGGGCGAAGGGCAGCGACTTGCCGATGCCGCTGGCGGTCCAGTCGCGGCAATACGCCTCGATAGCCTCCTGATGGCTGCACCGGAGTTCTCTCTTGTAGAGCTTCAGGGCCTCTTTCTCCGCCCGTTCGGTCGTGTAGGTCATGTAACACTCCCGCGGCTCCTCCACGCCGTACACGCCGCTGGTCGAGCCGCGCCGGATGAATACCTCCCGGAAGAAACTGCGCCCCTCCTTGTTGTCGAGACGGTTGATCGTGAATATCTTCTTGCAGTCCACGTCCGTCAAGCCGAGAATCGCCTTGATGGAGTCGAAGCGTTCCTTGAACTTGCTTTGGTCGAGCAGCATGACCACATCGCTATTATTGACGATTGCCTCTTTGACGATCTCGCTGCCGATGATGTCCTGTATCTCCTGCGTTACCACGCCTACCGAGGCCCAGAACTTACGGGCCGTCTTGTACATAAATTTGATGTATTCCGCCATCAGCGGGCTGGCGATGGCCTTCCACGCCTCCTCGATGACCAGTACCTTGCGGTTGGTCTTGATACGCATCTTTTGCAGGAATACGTCCATGATTATCAGCGTCACCAGAGGAAACAGGAGAGGGTCATCTTTTATACTGTCGATCTCGAAGACGATGAACGTCTCGTCGAACAACGAACTGTCCATATTCTCGTTCAACGTCTTTTCATGATTACCGCCCCGGTAGAAGTCCTTCATCATGTAGCGGTACGTCGATAGATCGATGCCCGAAATGCGGTTCTCATCGCAGATGTCGGGAATGCGCTGTACAGAGTATTCATAGAACGAGTTGAACGATAGCTCCTCCACCTTCAGTTCCTTGCGCCTGTGCTCCATCTCGTCGATGATCTCCTCGATACGCTCGGCGCGATCCTGTGCGCTCTCGTCCCGTCGGTCGCCGCGGTTGCGCTCGTCGATCACGAGGCTCTTGTGCAGGTCTTCGCGTTGCAAGGGCGTGAAGCCGTCGAAGCCGTTGAAATAGGTATCGTAATACTCCGTGATGACCTGTTCTATCAGGCGTTCCTCTGTTTTTGTAACCATGCCCTGCGAGCCTTTCCATATCAGCAGTACGAGGTTTTTCAGGAATCCCGTCTTTTCCACGTTCAGCTCCGCCCGGTTGATGCGGAACGGGTTCATCGTGATGGGGTTCTCCTCCGTGTAGCTGATGTACTTGCCGCCCAGATACTCGCACAGTCCTTCGTAGCTGTTACCCGTATCGACCATTACCACGTCCGTTCCCTGTTCGTGCAACTGACGCACGACTGAGTTCATGTGGAAACTCTTGCCTGACCCTGAAGGCCCGAGACAGAAAAAATTACTGTTGTCAGTCAGTTTGTTTTTTCCCTCCTTTCCAGTGATGTCGATGGCCACGGGAACGCCCTGCCGGTCGGTGTAGTAGATTTTCAGCGGCGTCTCCTCGCTATGCTGCACCCGCTCCTTGTACATCAGGCATATCGCCGCATCCGAGAGCGTCAGGAAGCGGTCGTACTCTTCGCTCAGGGCATAACAGTTGCCGGGGAAGGAGCCCACGAACAGTTCCAGTTGGTTGTAAGCGTGCTTGCTGATATGGATGCCCATGCGCCCGAAGGCGTTCTCCAGATGGTTCGTGCATTTTTGCAGGTCGGTGTCGGCATCGACCGCCACCACCATGTTGAAGTGGGTGTACACGAGCTGCTTGCTCTCGCGGGCGATTACCTCCTGCACCCGCGAGATGTCTTCTACGGCCATCTGGTTGTTGGGGTTCGGGATGCTCGCGTGCCGGTTCTTCTTTTTGTCCAGCAACGACAGCTCCCGCTTCTGGTTGGGCAGAAAGATTACCTGGTTGTACACCACCGTATCGGCGTTCGGTATGTTGTCGATGACCGACACGAGGTCCACCGGCATCTCCGTGTTGTTCACTTCGATATTGGTATAGGGCCGGATCAGCGAGGGCAGCGCGGCGTAGTCCACGTCCACGAGGCTGTATACTTTACACCGTTTCCCGCCCATCGAGACGGTATCTTCGTCTGCCCGGAAGTTGGTCATCGACACGATGCGGTTCTTGAAGTCCATGGCGAAGTAGCGGTCTACGTACTCGCTCGCCTCGGCCTTGTTCAAGAACCTCGCCTGCACGCCGCCGTCGCGCAACTGGTCGTGCACCTTGCGGATCTTCACGAGGAAGTCGCGCCACTTCTTGCCGTCGTAGGAGAACAGGCGGCTCTTCTTCGCCTCCTGCGTGACGGTCAGGTAGCACATGCTGTCCGTGTAGGGACGTCCCTCGAAGTAGCGGAAATAGGCTTCGGAGAGGAACTCGCGGTCTCCTCCCGTTTCTTCGGCGAAACGCCTGCGCACGAAGATGTCCTGCTTGTGCAGGGCGTACCCTTCGCCCAGTGTCTGCGCCAGGGCGGTAAACAGTTGCGTGAACTCGTAATAGCTGTCTATGTCCGCGCAGTATTTCTGTACGGGATTTTCGATTTTCAGCACGGCCGAATATTCGCCGGTCTTGGTGTACAGTACGCCGATTCCGTCCGTATCTTCCACTGAAAAATAGATGTCCCGGAAGATGTGCTTGCGTTTGCCACCCGTACCGAAAGCGCAGACCGACAGGGCCATGCCCGCGCACAAGGCGGCGAATAACAGAATGATGTATAGGGCCATTGCCTTATGTCTCCGATTAAATAGGGGCAGGCCCGCCTTCCGAAGAGACGAACCCGCCCGCGTTCAACAATCAATATAGCCACACGCATTGCCGTGGTGGTTTCTTACGGTCATACCCGACGCGAGCAGGCATAGACGTACACGCCTCGGTCCAC
>OMED01001395.1_pt1 | contig 9689 bp, 10 predicted proteins | sample 1673411 | NCBI WGS metagenome assembly OMED01 (sample SAMEA103958110, study PRJEB25191) | human gut metagenome | reverse complement strand
CTAAAACCCGCTCTCGCGGCAAAATCAAATGGATTTTTTAAAAATTTTGTGCTACAATAGGCTGTAATTATATTATCCGGAGATTTTATTATGCAAAAAAAGTTTATTTCATGGAACGTCAACGGAATAAGAGCCTGCCTTAACAAGGGCTTTATGGACGCATTCGCCGCTTTGGACGCGGACATTTTCTGCCTGCAGGAGACAAAGGTTCAGCCCGGTCAGGTAACGCTCGATTTGGGCGGATATTATCAGTATTGGAGCTATGCCGAAAAAAAGGGATATTCCGGCACGGCGGTATTCTCAAAAGAAGAGCCGCTGAGTGTCACCGAGGGAATCGGTACGCCCGAGCTTGACACCGAGGGCAGAATGATAACCCTTGAATTTAAGGATTACTATTTTATAACCGTCTATGTGCCGAACGCACAGGACGGGCTTCGCAGAATAGACCACCGCATGGCGTGGGAAGATGCATTCAGAAAAAAAGTCGGCGAGCTTAAAAAGAAAAAGAGCGTTGTTTTTTGCGGCGATTTGAATGTTGCCCACAAAGAGATAGACCTTAAAAACCCCAAAACCAATGTCGGCAACCCCGGCTTTTCGGATGAGGAGAGGGGCAAATTCACCGAGCTTCTCGGCAGCGGATTTACCGACAGCTTCAGATATTTTTATCCCGATTTAGAGGGGGCTTACAGCTGGTGGTCATACCGTGCCGCCGCGCGTGAGAGAAACGTGGGCTGGCGTATAGACTACTTCTGCGTGTCCGATGATTTTAAAGACAGGCTTGTTTCGGCTTCTATTCATCCCGAAATTTACGGCTCCGACCATTGCCCGATAGAACTTGTTATAGAAGATTAAGAGAGGAAGATAAAAATGAAAAAAATTCATAAAATTCTGATACCTGTTTTTTCTGTATTGCTGGTGATTTCGATAGCCGCGCTTGTTGTGAGCTTTAACGGCAATATTATGGCAAAGCTAACGGGCAAGGCAAATGACGATTTCTCGTCTGTCGGATTTAAGGGAGACGACTTTTCTTCACTCTCTCCCGTTTCGGCAGTGAGCGACTATCCGCTTGTGAAGTCCGATATAGATTCGATTTATTACTGCGTAAAGCCGGATGGCAAGGTTAGCTTTTATGAATATAACGGCTCGGCTCTCGCACCTTATACGGGTGATGTAGAGACAATAGATTTAAAACCCGAATGTTCATATGTCAATATACCGATAACCGTTTATTATATAGAAAAAGACGGCAAGACACTCGGCTACGGACTTTTTACAAACGCGAATGACGACAGCGTTGAGCTTTATTCATACGTTTTTGCAAAGCTTATTGACGCGCCGACGGTATATGACCTTCAAAGCAAAATGCTGCTTTTGAGCACGGACGAAAAAGAGGCGTACTCGGCGGATAAAAGCTATTGCGAGATTTTTTCTGTAAATATGGAAAACGGCAAATGCACAAACGTCGCCTCACAAAGAGACCGCCCGGCAGACAAAACCGGCAGGCTTAGCGAAAGATGGACCATACTCACAGACTCATATCTTCGCACAATATCAAAAAAGGCAGCGGTTATATCCGGCAGGCTTTATGACAGCGAAACGAAAGCATATGATGTTTATGACCTCAACAAGGGAGTAAACTCGCCTGCGTTCAAAGGCATTTACGGCCGCTTTTTAAGAGAGGACAGCGACGGCGGATATATTTATATCACCAAAACCGACGACGGATTTAAGTCTGCAAAATATATCACGGATGAAAAAGACATCGCCGTTTTCACAGGCAATATAGAAGAAGATTTTATATTCAGCGGCGACTGGGTATATTCTAAGAATAACAAGACCTTTACAAACCTTTTGACCGCAAAAGAGATAAAGGCAAGCAAAATAGACACGGGCTTTAATACGTTTTGCGTAAATTCGGACGGCTCAAAAATAGTCGCCCTCGCAAGCGGACAGAATCAGGCTTTTATCGTTATAAAAGAAGACGGCTCTGTTAAACAATATGTCGGCGATTCGATATTCAGCACAGATATTAAAAATGCGGTCTTTGCAGATGACGAAACGGTGATGACCACCGCGCTCAATTCCGACGGTGCGTGCGTAAATTATTTCACAAAAATAGGATAACAAAATACTTTACAAAGCAAAAGGCTTTGACCCAAAAAAGGTCAGAGCCTTTTTATATTGCAGAGCAAAATTTTGCTACTCCTCCACCACGGGCGGAATAAAATTTTCTATCGCCTCGCGCAGCTTTGGGTGACGAATAACAAAATGAATTGCGGGTGCTTTGCCCTTAGACACCATTGCCCACCGACCCTCGTGAATATTTATCTGCAAATTGTAAAAAACATGAGAAGCGGTCTTTTTAAGCGTATAGTTTGGGTGCTCGGCGGCAAAATTTTCGGTCTCTTTTGAGTGGGCAAGATATTCCTCATAGCTGTAAGGAATGTCGGTTTCGCAAAACATACCCGAAAGATCAAGCGACGGGGCGTATTCGTCAAACTCTTTAGGTGTTACGGTCAATATTTCGCTCTCTATCGTGCTTGATTTGAGTATTGTTTCGGCTCTTTGCCTTTGGTTTGCGGCAAGGAGCAAAACCGAATTTTTCAAGTCGCCGGGCGCGGCGTGATTTTCAAGAATTTCACCCAAAAGCTTTTCGCTTAAAGTATAAAGGGGCAGTGTAGATATAATGCTTCTTCTTTTGCCCGCTTTGCCCGCGTCGGCAAGCAAAAAGGCTTTCAGCTCATTTTCTCTGTCGGCACGGTAAATTTCCATAAGCGGATATGCGTTTGACAAAAGCTGCTGCGCACGCTTTGAATAATATTCTACCTCTTTCTTTGATTTTGTGAGGTAGTATTTGCCGTCACTGTGATGACCCGCAACGGCTTCGCCCGAGAGAGCGGCAGAGCCGGAGACTTTAATCAAATGCAAAAAAGAGTTGTTTTGAACATTCTTTAAATAATACGGCGAGATTTGCCCGGTCATATACATGGGTATCCAGCTCTCGAGCCCGAGCATCATATCCTCAAAACTGCGGTCTAAATTGTGAATTTGGTTCAGGTGCAGGCCCTTTTTCAAAAGCATTGCCATGCCGAACATCCACTTTTTCGGGAAGTCGGCGTCCTTTGCCATTTCTTCCATCGGCATATCGCTGTACATGGTAACGTCGTGCATAGATTTTGAGAGCACCGTGGCTTTAAGAAAATCAAGCTCACTCTCCATCATTTCTTTTAAACCGAAGTATGTTTTGGCTGACGGAATTTGAAACGGTACCGTCGGCACTTTAAGCTCGTCAAACTTAATGGCCTTAATATATTCGTTGAGGTCAAACTTATCAAGCTTTGTTAAAAAGTTTGAAATATCGGTTTCTTTTTTTTCATATTTTTGCGAACTCAACAGCCAGCTTTGTATTTTTTCAAAACGCGCCGAAGAGTCTGAAAGTTCGGCCTCTTCACAGCCGATAAGCCCCGAAAGCAGAGCCGCGTCCTGCGGCGAGCCGTGCTCCCTTGCAACATAGCCTGCAACGGAGGCGGCAAATTTGTGAGGGTCGGCGAAGGGCAGTGGTCCGATAAAATAGGAGCCGGAGCAATAGGCTTGTTCATCGCATGGCCGCTTGCTATCACGGCAGGCATGGGTGCATATAAGCAAAAGAAACTGCCCGATGAAATTTTTGCCGTTATAGAAAGCTGCATTATGTCCGGCGGCAAAAGCATTGTCGTCGGCGGAGCAGGTTCTAAGGTCACAGAGGGAATGGCGGTGTGCCCGAGCTGTAAGGCACAGATACCCGCGGGGTCAAAATTTTGTAATCATTGCGGAGCGAAGCTCCAAAATAAATGCCCGAACTGCGGTGCCGAAATCGCACAGGACAGTCTGTTTTGTTCCGAGTGCGGAAGCAAGCTTTAATAAACCGGGTTTAATATAAAAAGAAGCTGTAATTCACACAGTTTGTTTGAGCCAATGTGAATTACAGCTTTTTTAACAAAACAAAAGCGGGTCTGCGCTAAATGCGGCAGACCCGTCTTTTATCAGTCGTTTGTATAAGGCAAAAGAGCTACCTGACGTGCGCGCTTAATAGCTGTTGTGAGTGCACGCTGATGAGCTGCACAAGTACCCGTTACACGGCGGGGGAGAATTTTTTCTCTCTCGGAAGTATACTTGCTGAGCTTGCCGATATCTTTATAGTCTATATAGTCAACCTTATCAACACAGAAAGAGCAAACCTTTTTGCGGCCTTTTCTGCCCGGGCGACCGTTCTTATCGTATGCCATTTAAAGAACCTCCTTAATATAATGTGATGACGCTTTCTCAGAACGGAAGATCGTCATCCTCTGAAATCTCCTCAAAATCGCTCTCGGAACCCGAGGTGAATGAGGGAGCAGGAGCAGCCGGTGCTTCGGGAGCCGAATATCCGCCGGTGCCTGTTTCTGCTTTTGAGCCGCAGAAGCTGGCATTGTCAACGAGAATTTCGACAGCCTTGCGCTTGTTACCGTTTTTATCTTCGTAGTTGCGGGTCTGAATAGAGCCCGTAATCGCAATCATAGAACCCTTTTGAAAATATTTTGTGATAAATTCAGCGGTATTTCTCCAGGCGACGCAATCAATGAAATCAGCCTGTCTCTGCTCGCCCGATTTTGCATAGGCGCGCTCAACCGCGAGGGTAAACGATGTGACCGAGATACCTGTACCGGTGCTTCTGAGTTCGGGCGCGGCAACAAGCCTGCCCATAAGAACTACGTTGTTAATCATTTCGTTATCCTCCTTATTTCTTGATAATCAAAGAGCGGAGAATACCGTCTGTGATTTTAGCTATACGGTCAAGCTCCGCGGGGAACTCGGGCTCGCATGAGTAGTTCATGAGAACGTAATAGCCCTCTGTTTCGTCGTTGATGGGATATGCAAGCTTGCGCTTACCCCATTCGTCAACGCTGTCGAGAGTACCGTTAGCAGAAACCAAAGCCTTGATTCTTTCTACCAAAGAAGCAGTAGCCTCTTCGCTTTCACCTACTGAAAGCACGAACATGGTCTCATAGTTATTTGTCATCTCTTAAAGCACCTCCTTTTGGACTTTGTGGGCGCGTTAGCGCCAAGGGAGCGGTATAAAAATTTACCACGGAAAAGAATTATACCAACTTTTTGAAATTAAGTCAAGCATAAATTTAAAATTTGTGATTTTGCCGTGTTGAGAAGTGCCGGAACACCGCCGGCAAGCTTTCGCCCGAATAAAACGTGGAGCACATATCGCCTCCACTTTAGGAGAGGTGGCACGGCGAAGCCGTGACGGAGGGGTTCAAATCGGCGGCATGAGGGCATACCGCCCTACACCAAATGTTTGCACGAAAACTTATTTCACGCTCTGCTCCAAAATTTTCTGTCAAGCGAGCGGTACTGTATCGCCTCGGCGATATGCTCAAGCTCTATCCTGTCACTGCCGGCAAGGTCGGCTATCGTTCTTGAAACGCGCAGAATTTTATCATATGCTCTTGCGGAAAGCCCGAGCTTGTTAAACGCATTCTCAAGCATTTTCATAGCGTCCGCAGACGGAGCGCAAAACTCCTTTGTAAGACCGGCCGGCATATGCGCGTTGCTGGCAACGCCCGTGCCCTCGAGCCTTTTTTGCTGAATTTTACGCGCACGGTCAACTCTTTTTCTTATTTCGGCAGAGCTTTCGCCCTTCTCTTTGTCCGAGAGCTTGTCAAAGTCCACGGGCGGCACCTCTATATGTATATCTATTCTGTCAAGCAAAGGCCCCGACACGCGCGAGAGATACCTGTGAACCGAGCCTTTGGAGCAGGTGCACTGCCTTGCGGGGTGACCGTAAAATCCGCACGGGCAAGGGTTCATGGCACAGACGAGCATGACAGAGCAAGGGTAAGACACCGTGCCTGCAACTCTTGATATTACAATCTTTTCATCTTCGAGCGGCTGGCGTAAGACCTCAAGCGCACTGCGGTTAAACTCCGGCAGTTCATCAAGAAACAGCACGCCGTTGTGCGCGAGCGAAATTTCACCTGGCTTCGGTGCTCTGCCGCTTCCGCCGCCGGAAAGCCCCGCGGACGACACCGAGTGGTGCGGCGAGCGGAACGGTCTGTCGGTTATGAGCGAGACATCATCGGGCAAAGCCCCGGCAATAGAATAAATTTTTGTGGTTTCAAGGCTCTCCTCAAATGTCATGGATGGCAAAATCGACGGCAGCCTCTTTGCGAGCATACTTTTGCCGGAGCCGGGCGAGCCTATCATTATCACATTGTGTCCGCCTGCTGCGGCGACCTCCAATGCTCTGCGCGCCTCAAACTGACCTTTGACATCCGCAAAATCCGGCGCAAACCGCAGTGCCGAGCCGTCGCTCTCTTTGGGCAGGCACGGCTCGATTTTTTCTATCGAATGAAGGTGGTTCAAAACCTGATAAACATTCTCGGCAGGCAGAATGTCAACACCCTTAACGACCGAGCCCTCGGCGGCGTTTTCTTTCGGCACAAAAATTGCCTTTATCCCCTCGTATGTTGCCGTCAAGCGCAAGCTCGCCTATAAAGGCATAGCCGTCGGTTTCAGCCCTTATCTGACCGCTCGCCTTTAAAAGCGCAATGAATATTGCAAGGTCATAAATCGGTCCCTCTTTTTTAGTGTCGGCAGGGGCGAGGTTCACCGTTATTCTGCTCACCGGGAATGTGAAGCCGTTGTTTTTTATTGCGGAGCGAACCCTGTCTTTTGCCTCGCTCACAGCCGCGTCCGGCAGACCGACTATGTCAAACTTCGGCAGTCCCTGCGAGAGGTCGGTTTCAACCTCAACAGAGAAAACATCCATGCCGAATAGACCCATACTGCTAACCTTTGCAAACATCCTTAAGCCTCCAAGCTTAAATTTTTAACGTCCTTATAAAGATTAAAACAAATTTGCGTTAATTTTTCAAGTTGTTTGCTTTAAATTCTTTTAAATATATGCTACAATGATAAAAAGTTATTTTAAATCGCTCAAAGATTTAAACACATACCCCTGTTTGCGCGCGTAATCTATTATATCGCCGAGCGCACCTGCGTTGTCGGAGGATACCGAGTGCAAAAGTATAACCGCACCCGGATGAAGCCGCGAGGTCACCGTTTTAAACGCCGTGTCGCTGCCCTTTTGGCTGTCGGTGTTCCAGTCGTTCCATGCAAGCGACCAAAAAACGCATTTGAAGCCGAGCGAGCCGACAAGCTCCAGCGCACACTCGGAGTATTCGCCCATCGGAAACCTGAAATAAGGCGCGGAGTAGCCGAAATGCTCTCTTAAATAATTATCGCAGTTTTCTATTTCGCTTGCCATTTGCGTGCGGCTTATTTTTGCAAAGGACGGGTGCGACACAGAATGATTGCCGACGATATGCCCCTCTTTTATCATTCTTGCAATAAGCTCCGGCTCTGCCTTTATATTTGGCAGAGTGCAAAAGAATGCGGCGGTAACCTGCTTTTCTTTAAGCACATCGAGTATTTTGTTTGTGTAGCCGTTTTCGTAGCCGCAGTCAAAGGTGAGATAGAGAACCTTTTGACCCGACGTGTCATAGGTCACGGCGTTGTATTTATGAGAGTTAAAGAATTTTTGCGATTCCTCCGATATGGTGTGAACCTTGCCGTTTTTGGCAACTCCGAATGAATGAGCGATTTTTTCTGTGGGCAGACCGCTTTTGTTTTCGGGGTCCTCCACATTAAAATGCACCTTCGGCAAAGGCGAAAGACCCGTGTAAGTGTTTATCTTTTCCGTGGTCGCCGCGGCGTCCGTTTCGCTTTGCTGTGATGAAATTTGAGTTTCGCTTTTGCTTGTTATGCCGTTCTCATCTTTTTTTGCGGAGCATGAGCAAAGAGAAAAAACGGTCAAAGCCGAGATTAAAATACAAATAAGTTTTTTCAATATTATCACCCTTTATTACTATTGCCTGACGGGAGTGTCATTATGAAAGCCAAAAAGATTTTTTCGCTTTTTATTTGTGCGGTAATAATTTTTACCGCTCTGCCCGTTTGCGCCCGGGCGCAGGAGAGTACGGCGGAATATATCGACTCGCAGGTTGTTTTTAAATACAGCGAAATTGCCGCCGATAAGAACGCTCTTTGCTCAGAAAGCAACATAACAAAAGACATTGCTTCTTGCGGAATAACCTCGCTGACAGAAATAAAAACCGAAAATATTTTTGACACCGGCACAAAGATAAAGGGCGACAGCTATGAAAAAACCGCTCTTTTTGTTGCCGAAACAAAAGAAAGCGTAGAAAAAACCTGCCGTTCTCTCTCGGCTTTGAGCTGCGTCGAATATGCAGAGCCGAACTATGTTTTTGAAGAGGACAGCATCACTCTGCCGACCGAGGTCACCTCGCCCAACAGGCTTTTTACGCAGTACACCGACTGGTGGATGAATACGGTTATGCAAATCCCCGCTGCCTGGCAGGAGTTTGACACGCTCGGCGAGGGCGTTACGGTGGCTGTTATAGACTCGGGTCTTTTCACCGAGAACCCCGAAATTGCCGAGAATGTTTGGGAGGATAAAAACGGTTACCGCGGCTACAATGCCGTGACCGATACTCATGACGTAACGCCCACCACCTCGCACGGAGGGAATGTCGCAGGCATTATCGCAGGTGTGGCAGGTCAGAACCCTGCCTGTATAGGCGTTGCGCCGAAATCAAAAATCATGCCGATAAAGGTGTCAAAATATATGAGCGCAATATCAATGACGAGCGTTGTGCAGGGCATAAACTATGCCGTCGGCAACGGTGCGGATATAATATCCATGTCTTTAAGCTCTGCCGGCAACGACAAAACGCTTGAGGACGCCTGCCGCGCGGCATATGACTCAGGGGTAATTTTGGTATCGAGCGCGGGCAACAACGCGCAGGACGCGGTATCTTCAAAACGCTACCCGGCGGTTTATGAGAGCGTAATATCCGTCATGGCGCTCAGCAGTGACAAAAAACAGCTTGCAAGCTTTTCAAATTACGACTCAACTCACGAATACTACAACATAGCCGCGCCGGGCGAGACGATAATCGGTCTGCCTTACAGCGAGAGTGCGATAAATGCCGTATCGGGAATGTCGGGTACATCGCAGGCAACGCCGATAATCGCAGGCCTTGCCGCACTTTATCTTTCGGTTTATCCCACGCACACACCGTCGGAGTTTCGCCGTGCGCTTTTGGAATCGAGCACCGACACCTGCACCTCAAACTCATCTGTCGTAACAAACGCGCAGTACACCTTCCCCGTGGCAAACGCCATGAAGCTTTTGAAATATCCGCATACCGAGCCCACGGTAAAAGCCGTCTCGGGCACGACCGCGGCGGTGGACGAAGAGCGCAGCTTTATCTACGGCCTTGCCGAAAATTATTCTTCGATAGGCGATTATGTTTCGGTAACGGACGGAACGTATGAATTTATCCCCACCGAGAACGGAAACGGCACAGGCAGCATATTCAGGGTATACACGCTCTCGGGCGAAGTATTCAGGGATTATGAAATTGTGATTTTCGGTGACACGGACGGCGACGCGAAATGCGACGGAATGGACGCGACGATTTGCGAATATATAATCTCCGGCGGCACAGTGCCGGACTGCGTTAAATTTGCCGCAGACGTTAATTTTGATGACAGCGTGATGACATCGGACCTCAAAATTATTTTGGGCTGCGGAATTTTTACGGATTTTGTTGAACAGATAAGATAGAAAAAGG
>OMED01001391.1_pt1 | contig 9693 bp, 17 predicted proteins | sample 1673411 | NCBI WGS metagenome assembly OMED01 (sample SAMEA103958110, study PRJEB25191) | human gut metagenome | reverse complement strand
TATAGGTATCCTAAAAACAGAAGTCTATCTAATTTCTTATGCATTAGAAAACCCCATTAAATCAATGGTTTTCGGGCTTCTATTATACTATTTACTTTACTTGTAAATAGTTTGACTATCAAAGTATTTTTACAAAACCCTTGTTTCTATTAGCTTTTTCGCTCTATCCTCTTCAACAAAATGCATCCATTTTCATATATCTTTACATAAAAATAATTGAGTGATATTTTACCACTCAATTATAAAACTGCCATATGCTTTTATATTTTTATTGTGATCTATTCTTGTTGGTTCATATCTTTTAACAATGAATCCCTCTTTTCGGAAAATATCCATAAATATAAATATATACTTGTAAGTATTTTCATTTGTGATATATTTGTATTCTGTTTTTCCTTTACAAGTCGCAACAATTTCATTTGTGATACGTTCTATTTCATTTGAAATTAGTTTGTCTTGTTCTTGTCTTTGACTCCCACAAATAGAACGGATCAGCTCTAACAGCGCACCCATGTTACAGCGTTAAAATCCATATCAGAGATACGCCGATACCAAATAACGCACCCACGCAAAAGTAAAATAATTTATCGCCAAACTTCATAGCTTTCCCTCCCTTAATGTTTTTCAAAAACAACATTTTGTCTTTTCTTTAAGTTCCAACAAATAAAACATTGATCGCATTGTCCCGAACAAGGAAAGGCAGATTTTGGAATTTTGTTCTTAAGTTTTGGATCATAATAGTGCGCGACTGGAAAACGATACGGATTAGGCATCGGAAAGTCAAGCCATGCCGAAAACACAATCTTTAAATTTTTAGGGATCTTGCCCCCCCTCATAATATAATCATTGACAAGTTCATATTTCTTTGTGAAAGCTAAAAAATATACTTTTTTCTTTTTCTTGGTAATTCTCAAAATCATTTTGAAGTATTCTTCATTGTAGAAATCACCGGACGAATGGATTCTACAAAAGCCCATGAGTGGCAATTGATTCAATATGTCTTCTTCTGCCTGTGATGGATTGTTTAAAAATGTTTCTAAATTTTCTTGATATATATTTTTAATATTAGGATAATTATAGCACCCTCTTCTAACATAACATTGTTTTTTGCAAGGCGCATCTTCGCGACATGATAAAATCGCTGGTAAATTAATTTGACAAATTGTATTCAATTTTGAATTACCTATAGTTACTTTAAACATCTTTTTACCTCCATTCATATTATATATTTTTTTCTTTAACTTTAAGCCTACATTTATTATATAGAACATTTCCGATATTGTCAATAATTTTGTGATTTTTTATCTTTTTTGTTTTCGTATATTTTATATTTCTACCTATTTATATATATTATGCATATATATTTAAAGATATTTGAAATATTTTGATTATCAAACTATTTTTGCTTTTTTTCTTCATTTTTTTACTATAATGATTTTGACACGAAAATCGCCCCTATTAGCGATTTTATTTTGCTCGGCATAGTATAGGTATCCTAAAGATAGAAGTCTATCTAATTTATTTACTTCTTAAAACCCTTGATTTCATTAGGGTTTCGGGCTTCTATTCTTTTATACATTTTACTTGTAAATGATTTAATAATCGAACCATATTTGCAAAACCCTTGTTCCTATTGGTTTTTCTCTTTTCCCTCTCTCCCTCTTTTATCTCTTAATTATATAATCATCCCTTGTATGCTGTATTTTTTCACCTTCTCTATTGACTTCTTCTCTATATAATGATACATTGATTCTATATATATTATAAGAACGCCCTCTCCTCCCCTTATAACATATACTAACATACATTACAATGCTATGTCAATATAATTTTGTGATTTTTTATTATATTTATATTTTTTTCTTTTTTGGACATAGTCGGAAGGAAGTGAGTGATCGTGAGAAAAACTTTTATTGTAAAAAAATCCATAGCGTTCTTATCCATTAAATTCTTGGGCAGGAAAACTTTGGATAAGGTCTATAATAGAACAAACGAAAGATCAGCAGACCCAAAGCAGGAAGAGCAAAGAAAGAACCTCTATAATGGAAAAGTTGAAAGATCGGCGGTCTGCCCTATAATAGAATTTTTCTCAGATTTTGCCCCATATACAACAAGAAAGAGAGGATAACCGTCCTCTCTTTCTCTTGGCTTATATTAAAGGTTTTATGGAGGTTGGATGAAAATACAATCAAACATGAAAATGTTTGGTACTCAAACATGTTTAGAGGTAAATTCAGTGTTCGATTGGAGGTAGAAACTTGTTTTGTACTTTTTTCATCCTTAAGTACACTCTTATTATATATTGGACTGAGAGTTTTGTCAATAGAAATTTGAAAGAAATTTGAAATTATTTTGAGGAGGGATTGAGGGGGGTAACTATGTTAATAGTTGGTTGTACCAATAGTTAACATATTTAATAATTGAGTATAAAAATGGTTAATAAGTTAATTATTAGTGTAAGTTACTAAATCTAAACAAAATACTTAAAATCCTCTCAAAATTCCAAAAATTCCAATAAAAAATCCCCTAAATCTCATAAAAATTAAATCTTATAAAAATACTAAAATCCCCTAAAAATCCTAAGAAAAAAATATAAAACTCCCCCTATAACCCCCATAAAAATACTCAATTCTATAAAAACTCTCAAAGTTTCCTATTTTAAAACTTCCTACCCAACTTAGAAAAAATAAATAAACCCCTAAAACTCATCTCACCATCAAGACTAAACACTTTCTATTACATCCCAATTCCCTCTTTCCCTTTCAAATTTCTAATAAAAAACACATCTTCCGTTTGCACTTAAAAATTTTACTTTTACCTTTTCTAAATTATCAAACCCAATCCTGTAAGCACAAATCTCTTTTTTCGAAAGCTTTGCTTTTGTTTTCAGAAGCTTTGCTTCTGGTGTTGAAAGCTTTGCTTTTGTTTTCAGAAGCTTTGCTTCTGGTGTTGGAAACTCTGTTTCTGGTTTCGAAAGCCTTGTTTTCAGAAGCTTTGCTTCTGGTGTTGAAAGCTTCGCTTCTGGTGTTGATTATTTGACACCAACCTTCTATTAAAAAATTCAAAAATAAAGACACTACAAATTATAAAAATAAATACAAAAAATATTTGTGAAAACCACCCCATATATTAAAAATTTCAGAAATAGAGGGAGAACAAAATAAAGAAATATAAGAACAAACAAGATGGGAAAAGTCCATATAAAAAAGACACAATAAAAAATTTATTGTGTCTTTACTTATTGTGTCTTTACACTATCTATGTGTTTCTCTATGTTCTTCTGGTGTTTGTAAACTTTCTATCGCCATTGTAATTGCTTCTTTTTCTTTTTCGTCAAACCATGGTAAATACATTTGACTTAATAATATTACTGCTTCTTGTTTACTTAGTTTTTTATCATCAAACATTATTTTAAACCTCTCGATTTCGATAGGGTTCTAAAAATTTCCAACGAAAAGTAGAATCTTTTGGGATAAGTTTTACTTCTTCTAATTGAAATCTCAAATCAAAATCATGTACAGGTTGTATCACTCATTGTTGTATAAATTTGCTTCTGGTTATCATAATCGTATTTCTTTTGCATATTCAACCAATACTCTTTGCTAATGTCAAAATAATCTTCTAAACATTGAGCTATCTCATCATCAATACCTATTTCGCCATTCAATAATTTAAATATTTTTTCAGAAACTTTGCTTCTGGTGTTGGAAGCTTTGTTTCTGGTGTCAAAAGCTTTGGTTTCAAAAGCTTCGCTTCTAACTGCGATGGCTGTTGCAAAAGTTTCTTTTGACATATTATAATGTTCTCGAATTTCATTCAAATAATATGCCGGATGAAATATTATTGTATCATGACATAACTTGTAATTCACTTCCATAAATTTTATCTTTCCCATATTTGTGCCGTATTTTTCTTTTCTAATAGAACAAAACCTTCATCTTGAAGATAGCGTGTCATATGATATAATTGTTGATTCATCAAATGTTCTTTACTGGTAATTTTAGATAAAAGAGAAGCGAGTTCATTTCTTTTCATTTCTGCTTGAACTTCTAACTTCATCAATTCAATATCATAATTTTCAGAACGGAAAAAATGATACCATTTTCTCACTTTTGCCTGTTCGATCTTTGAGATCACATCATTCCAAGCTGAAATCATGTCTATGCATAATTTTTCATCTTTTTCTTTTTCTGAGGTAACAGACTTGAGAATCTCTTTTAACTTATCTATAACAGAATCAGCTTCTTCATCTTCTTCTTCTTCTGAATATTTCCACCTAAAATGTACATAAAGTTTCTCACAATTAATATATATTTTCATTGCAGTCACCCTTAATCAATCCATAGTCACGCTTTTAATAATACCGATTCCGGGAAATAAAAACTTCCCAAATGAGACTGAGCCAAATAAACTGTATCAGAATAAACTGTCCCAGACAAAACTGTCCCAGAAACCACAGAAATATTTTCCACAGATTCCACTTTCATTCCTAAAAAATTCTCTGGTGAAAAGTCATGAATTGAAATTTCTTTTAATTCCATTAAATATTTTTCCTTTAATGAAACACAATCGCCAACTTTATACTTCGGAGGTTTTGTTGCCGATGTCGGTATTAGTTCTTTCGGATGCATCGTTTTCACCTCGATTCCTATTCTTGTAATTTTCACAAATACGTTTTATGCTATTATACTTTTTCTGTCCTTTTTGATTTAAGATATTTTTCGGAATCATCTTTATTGCATGATCAAGATGATTATAACCTTCATAAAGAATATAGGCTGTTACGGATAAATTAACAATCGTTAATATTTTTCTCAAGTTTTCCATTTCGGTTTCGTATAAATCTTCTGTATTAAAATCAGAAGAGTCAAACATTGCTAAAATATGTTCCATTTATAACACCCTCCATTATAAAATCCTCAATATATTGCGTTCCATTTTTTCTTTTTTCTTAACAGCAATGTCTTCTTTGGTAAGATCAAACATTTCTAACATCATATCAATACAAATAGAAACATCTGCGATTTCTTCCAATAAAGTGCTTCTTCTTCTAATCTGTTCACTGTGATTTTTTGCACGTTTATATTTTGTAATTTCTTTAATAAGTTCTGCGCACTCTTCTGTTGCAATAGTTAGTGTTTCATCAAATCCATGATAATCCAAGAGCATTTTAATTTCTTCTGCCATAGAAAACCTCCATTATTTCTTTGTGTTATCTTTCTGAATTTTCTTAGCGTTTTTTGCAATATAAGAAGGAGATCCAAACGCAATTTGAGATTTCTTTGCCGTTTCTGCCTTTTTATATTGTGGACAATTCTGTTTTAAATCTTCACCGTATACACCTCTTATTTTACCCGTTTTGCCTGTATAGTCACAAAACGAATTTTCACCTTCAGGATACATAATAAAAGATGCATAGAAACAATCTTTTCGTTTACAATTAATCATAAAAAATTCCCTTAGGATATTACGATCTTTTTATTTTTACGGTCTTGTAAAAGTTCGTAAATATCAATTAATTCTTCACAAAATTTCGGAATATTGTCTACTGTAATAGCAATACCATCATTACCTGAAATAATTGCTAATTCGTCTTCTTTTTCAGCAAATAATACCCTTTTAAATTTTGATTCAATGCAATAGAACCCTTTCTTTTGAAGTTTCATTGCAAACATATTCATATCTCGTGTTTTGTCAAAAGCTTTGCTTTTGGTGTCAAAAGCTTTGCTTTTGGTGTCAGAAACTTTGCTTTTGTTTTCAAAAGCTTTGCTTTTGTTTTCAGAAACTTTTCTCATAAAATATCACCTCTTTTAAGAACAGAACGAATCCGACATAGTTTGTCGTAGCTATAAAGGAGTCAAAATGAAAAGCGTTTTATCCGTTGCATTTCGAAAGCTTCGCTTTCGTCTTTTGTGTCAATATATGATATTTGTATTGAAGGATGGATGCTATGTCGGATTCGTTCTGTTCTTAAATTTTATTTCTTTTGGTATATCTTTAGTTTATCACATTTCATTCTACCTGTCAACAACTTTTATTTCGAACCTTCTAAACACACATTGCCATATTCGATACAGAACAATGGAAGGTCTTCTCTTGTTGCCTTGTCTGGATCGCAGTACATATTATAATCAATCCAACAGACATCTTCCGGGATCGCTTCTTCAACAAGAATAGCACTTTCATTTTCTACATTGTAATTAATATTATTAATGTATAATTGAATAATATCTTGTATAGATACAGCACGGTCAAGTTTTATATGCATATTTGCTATCAAATGTTTGTCTGTATCGTGTATTCGAAAGATATATTTTTGCATTATGCCCTCCTCTTTCTGTAAAAAATTTTTTGAGATCGACGTATTTTTTTGTTCTCATAAAAAATAGACCCATTTGCCCTATTTTTTGGTCTTTGAGGTCTTCAGATGAGTGTATTGTAACAAATCAAGCAGGGATTGTCAATTCGTTTTTTCATATTAAATGAAATAAGTCAAAAAATGTATCTATTTTGTTTTAAAATCCGTTTAAGGTATAATTTATCCTTGAAGACATAAAAAACGAAAATAGACCCATTTTTCTACCCCGTAGCATAAGAAATCTGACACAAGCTCTTTTCCGATCCGACAGATAACATGACAGAAGGCAAAAAATTGACATTTATTTCCATTTTTTACTATTTCTTACTAAAAATATGGTAAAATTTTACATTTTTAAAAACATCAAAAAACGACATGAAATCCTTGATACATAAGGATGAAACCCCATTAAGAAAAATAGTTGTCATACAAATAATTTACAAGTATTTTGTTCTTAAAATTTTTGCTATTTTCGCACTCTCTTTCACCCTCATCTTGCCGAATGAAGTATGATGTCAAAAAAATGATTATTTATTTGTAAAAAATTTATATGAAAAACATTGATGTAACTATGTTTTCTGACACCAAAATCTATATTATTTTATCAAAAAAATTTTATAAATTACTTTACATCTATTTTTTATAAATTGCATAAAACAGTTGAAAATACACACATTTTGAACACTTTGGAAAACATATAAAAATAATAAAAAATAAAACAGAATTTTCAGGATTTTTTGCGGTCATAACTTCGATCGGATAACCTAATTATATTAAGGCAATTTGAATCAAATTATAAAAATATAGAGAATATTTTTGAGATCATATCCATCACGACCCCAAAAATATCCTCTATATAAATAGTTGCAAAATTAATTATTATTTTCTAAATGATTAACTTGTTTATCATATTTCTCATCAGCAGAAAACAAGCAAGAAATCCCTACAGCCACAAGAGGAAACAAAATTTCTGCTCCTATTGCAAAGTAACCTCTTAGCATACAACTAAAAAATTCATACAAAACAATACAGCAAATTGTCCCTACAATCCATTTTGTTTTACTCATAAGAAATTGTCCTTTCTGTTTGAATCTGTTATGACTGATGATTCCTATCGCACAAATTTTTGATTACCACCATATTCGCCTGTGCCATCACATATAAACTTTCTACAGATGCTAAATAAGATGCACTCAACTCTTCATTTTCATCTGAGTCCTTGCTATATATCTGAAAGAAATCTTCAGTCAAATCTTTTAAGAATTTCATTTTATATACATCAAACAAAGACGAATTATAAGAATATTCTTTTAATTTTGCATTATAATATTTTAATTTCTTTATTTCAGTCCTGCACTGATAAACCATTGAAATACAAAACAAAACAGTAAAAATAAGTATTCCTATTAAAACTAAAAGCACATTTAATTCTGCTTCACTCATAAATTTTTACATATTTGAAATCTCACTCATTAGATAATCGTACATATCTTGTTCACTTTTTTCTACTGCAATGACAATATCGTTGGATGAGATCTCAAAATAACCTCCATCTGTTTTACTAATTGTTGTCGTTTCGTTATTATTTGTATTAATAACTTCCATTATTTTTTTCATGTCGTTTTCTCCTTACTTACTCTCTTTACTCTTATTTTCATAAATGCCAATACTCTAAAAGTTTTCACTTATACTTTCCCATACCTAAATTAAAAGTCATTTCATCACCATCTGATAGAGTAATATTTCTTGATTTACAAAAATCATCAATAATTTCTTCTAATTCTGTATAAGTTGTAACTCGAATCGGATATAATTCACTTACAATATTATCATTTTTTCTCACATAGATTTTTTCTTCTTCTATGTAATATTCAAACCGATACAATTATTGTCCTCCCGTTATTCTGTTGCTTCGCGCACAGGTAGTGCCGCTCTTTTATCGCACTCAAATACCATTTCTAATAATCGAGTACGATGTTTGCCGAACCATTCCTTTAAATGTGCAATTCCAAATTCATTTCTGGTAAATTGTTCCATATGATATTGAATTAATGTTGCAATTTCTATAATATCTTCTACACAGTATCCCTGTGCCTTGGTATAGAACAAAGACTCATATGCACTTATATTCTGATGATTATAAAATACATAAGTTTGTTTTTCTTCGTTCCATTCTTTACATTTTCCTTTTGCGATGTCATGTAACAATAGTGCCATAGATACAATATCATATTCTCTGGCAGATAGAGCACCCCTATATTCTCCAACCAAAGTACTTTCTAAAAATATCTTTTGAGCTAAAGTCAGATGATCTCCAATTGTTTCAGAATGTTCTGGTGTGTCATGCGGTATTTTGGATAATTCGGCAATATAATTTTCAAGATCCTGTTCACTATAACCATCTTGACAATATTTCATAGATAATTGAGAAGGCTGTTCGTCAAAAAATGTGTGTTCTGTATGACCGAACAAAATAGTATTATTATAACTAATTAATATTCGATCCCATCCTTCTGCATAAGATGGACATTCAAAATTTTTATACATTTTTTCAATGACATCTTCAGGAATGGTTCTTTTTCTATTTTCATTATGACTTAAACAATCCTCATATTTTGTAGCGCAAATAATTGCAATTTTTCTAATTTTCTGTACATCATTTACAACATTAACTATTTTTTTTCTTTCTTTTGCTTTAATATTTGTTGCGTCATAAATGCATGATTTTCTATCTTTCAGGTCTGTAAGAGTTCTTTCTCTCATTTCTTTAAATACAAGGACATTTGAATTTTGGCAATTTTCATCACCAAATAATTCTTTTCTAATTGCATCAGACGAATGAACAGAATATCCTAATGCAGAAGAAATAATATCTGCAAGATGAGATTTCCCACTACCAGGAATCCCGATTAGCATAACAAAAGTTGCTTCTGGCACTTCTATCTTTTTCTTACCCACTTTGCCCTACCTTTCTATATCTTTTGTTTTGAAACATTGTTTTTGAAATTATCGAATTACTAAAAATTGCCTTTCATAATATTGCATAATTTTAATAATAAAATCGTATATTTCAAAGGATTCTATTGTTTCTTCTTCATCACAAAATATTAATGCTTTATCAGAATATCGACAAAGTTCCAAAATTTGTATTTTTTTTGCTCGTTTCTGATAAGATTCTTCATCCATTTTTATTTTTTTTACTGGAATATCATTAATTCGGATAAAATCTTTCAATAATATTTCTGTTTTCTCATCTTCTAAAACCAACTCTATATTTATATTTTCCAATAATCTATCTAAATATTTGAATATTAATTTTATATTTTTAAATTTTG
>OMED01001364.1_pt1 | contig 9811 bp, 10 predicted proteins | sample 1673411 | NCBI WGS metagenome assembly OMED01 (sample SAMEA103958110, study PRJEB25191) | human gut metagenome | reverse complement strand
TCTTTGGCGGCGTTCATCCCCATGATATGAAGGCCGCAACCAATGAAAAGGCCATCGAGCAGCTGGCACCCCCGGCTACCGTGGTCATCCCCATGTCGATGCACTTTGGCGCACCCTGCACCCCGATCGTAAAAGTAGGCGACCAGGTAAAGGTGGGTCAGAAAATCGGCGAATTCAAGGGGCTGGGCGCCCCGATTCATGCCAGCGTTTCCGGTACGGTGAAGGCCATCGAGCCCCGGCCCTTCTCTATGGGCGGCGACATGGTGTCCGTTGTGATCGAAAACGATTTCCAGAACACGGTCAGCGAAGAGGTGAAGGCTCCTGCCGATCCCGACGCTCTGACGGTGGAGGAAATGGTCGAGATCGTGAAGAATGCCGGTATCGTGGGTATGGGCGGCGCGACCTTCCCCACGCATGTTAAGATCTCCGGCGGCATCGGCAAGGTGAAGGACGTGCTCATCAACGGCGCTGAGTGCGAGCCTTACATCACCGGCGACCATCGGGCCATGCTGGAGCGTCCCGAGGAGATCATCGGCGGCGCTACCTATCTGGCCAAGATGTTCGGCGTGGACAAGGTCATCATCGGCGTTGAGGACAACAAGCAGAACGGCATCGACGCCATGAACAAGGTCATCGCTGAGAAGAAGGCCCCCGTTGTGGTGGAGCCTCTGCGCTGCCGTTACCCCCAGGGCGGTGAGAAGCAGCTGATCCAGGCCATCACCGGCCGTCAGGTGCCTCCCGGCGGCCTGCCCGCTGATGTGGGCTGCGCGGTGTTCAACATCAACACCACCATCTGCATCTTCAAGGCCATCACCACCGGTATGCCCGTGGTGAACAAGGTGGTCACCGTGTCCGGCTCCGGCATCGTGGACCCCAAGAACATCGAGTGCCCCATCGGTACCCCCGTGTCTCTGCTGCTGGACGCTTGCGGCGGCGTGAAGGACGGTACTTACAAGCTCATCGCCGGCGGCCCCATGATGGGCATGGCCCAGTATACTGCGGATATTCCCGTGGCCAAGGGCACCGGCGCCATCCTCGCTTTCTGCGAGAAGGAGGAGCAGACCGTTGAGCATCCCCAGTGCATCCGCTGCGGTAAGTGCGTTGCCGCCTGCCCGGTGCACCTGGAGCCTCTCTTTATGTATCAGTATGCCGAGAAAGGCATGGTGGATGAGCTGAACGAGGCCCACATCATGGACTGCATGGAGTGCGGCGCCTGCGCTTACGCCTGCCCCGCCCGTATGCACCTGACCCACATGTTCAAGACTGGCAAGCAGCTCGTCAAGAACAAGATGGCTGCCGATCGGGCCGCCGCTGAGGCCAAGAAGGCCGCGGAAGCGAAGAAGGAGGCATAAGAGATGACCGATTACAAGAATTTGAAGCTCATTGCCACTTCCAACCCTCACATCCGCGGCAGTGAGACCACCCGGTCCATCATGCTGGACGTCATCATTGCCATGTGTCCCGCTCTGATCTGGGCCATCATTTACTTCGGCGTGGAGGCTCTGCTCCTCACCGCCGTGTCCGTCATTGGCTGCGTTGTCTTTGAGGGACTGTACCGCAAGCTCATGCACAAGCCCCAGTCCATCGATGACCTCTCTGCTGTGGTCACCGGTATGCTGCTGGCTTTCGTCTGCCCCGCCACCACCCCGCTGTGGATGATCCTCATCGGTGACTTCTTTGCCATCATTGTGGTCAAGCAGCTCTTTGGCGGCATCGGCAAGAACTTCCTGAACCCTGCTCTGGCAGGCCGTGCCGCTCTGTTGGCCAGCTATGCCGGCGCCATGACCACCTGGCTGCCTGCCGGCACCAAGGCCGCCATCGGCGGCGGTATGCCTGTGGACGTGGTTTCCGCCGCGACCCCGCTGGCCTATCTGAAGACCGGCGATCTGGAGGGCCTGAAGCAGATCGCCTCCGTGGGTGATATGTTCCTGGGCAAGGTGGGCGGCTCCATGGGTGAGGTTTCTGCCCTGATGCTGCTCATCGGCGGCCTGTACCTGATCTGGCGCAAGGTCATCAACTGGCAGACTCCCGTGGCCTACATCGCCACCGTGGCTGTTCTGACCGTGCTGTTCCCCAAGGCCGGCGGCGCTGAGTATATGCTTTACAGCATCTTCGGCGGCGGCCTGTTTCTGGGCGCTTTCTTCATGGCTACCGACTATGCCACCTCCCCCGTCACCAAGAAGGGCCAGCTGATCTACGGTATCGGCTGCGGCCTGTTCACCGTGTTCATCCGGTACTTCGGTTCTTACAATGAGGGCGTTTGCTACTCCATCATGGTCATGAACTGCTGCACCGCGTTGATCGACAAGTACACCAAGCCCGTTCGTTTCGGCGTGGTGAAATCCGACAAGAAGGAGGCAGCCGCGAAATGAGCAATGAAGTGAAGACCAAGGAAAAGGTCAATATGGACCCCAAGTACATCATCAAGCTGACTGTGACCCTGCTGCTTACCTGCATGGTTGTGGCTGGCCTGCTGGGCTGGGTCAACAGCATCACCAAGGATAAGATCGCCGCGATCACCTGGGAAAAGACCGTGGCCGCTATGCAGAAGGTCATTGAGGCCGACGATTTCTCCGACGCTATGGAGCTGACCGACGATATGACCGCCGCTGCCACCGCTCAGGGCGGTACGCTGGCAGCCGTCTATCAGGCTCAGTCCGGCGGTCAGCCTGTGGGCTACGCCATCAACGTGGAGGCTTCCGGCTCTCAGGGCACCATCTCCATGATGGTGGGCATTGACATGGACGGTGCTGTCACCGGTGTTTCCATTGTCACCAACTCTGAGACCTCCGGTATCGGCTCCAAGGTCATGAGCAACGAGCCTCTGACCAACGGCACCCGCGTTCTGGATCAGTTTATCGGCAAGTCCGCCGCTGACGGCGTTCTGTCCGTTGGCTCCAACGTGGACGCCATCACCGGCGCTACCGTGTCCACCAAGGGTGTGACCACCGGCGTCAATGCCGCTTTGGCTGCTGCCGGCGTCATCGGTTAAGAGAGGAGGACACTGAAGTATGAATCTTGGTAAACAATTCAAGGACGGTATGCTGACGCAGAACCCCGTTCTGGTTCAGGTGCTGGGCATGTGCTCTACCATGGCCATCACCACCTCTTTCTTCAACGGCATCGGCATGGGTGTGGCGGTTACCATCATCCTGACCCTGTCCAACGTCATTATCTCCGCTATGCGGAAGATCATCCCTGATAAGATCCGTATCGCCATGTTCATCGTGGTGATCGCCGGCTTCGTGACCTGCGTGGACCTGTCTATTCAGGCATTCCTGCCGGATCTGGCCAACTCTCTGGGCGTGTTCATCCCCCTGATCGTGGTGAACTGCATCATCCTGGGCCGTGCGGAGGCTTTCTCCTACAAGAACGGCATGGTTGCCTCTTTCTTTGACGGCATCTTCCAGGGCATCGGCTACACCTGGGTCCTACTGGCTATGTGCATCATCCGTGAGTTCCTGGGCGGCGGCACCTTCGGCGGCGGCGTCCTGGGCGCTGTGAACGAGGCTGGTCAGCATGTGGGCATCCAGATCTTCCCCGCTGATTACGGTATCGGTATGCTGACCCTGCCTGTGGGCGGCTTCCTGGTGCTGGCTGCTCTGATCGCTGCCATGCAGTGGGCTCTGGCTCGTCCCAAGAAGGATAAGGAGGAGAGCAAATAATGGAAATCTTTAAGCTGCTTTCGATCACGCTGGGCGCAATTCTGGCAAACAACTTCATCTTCTCCCAGTTCCTGGGCTGCTGCCCCTTCCTGGGCGTTTCCAAGAAGGTGGATACCGCAGTGGGCATGGGCGTGGCCGTTACCTTCGTTATGGGTCTGGCCTCCGCTGTGTGCTTTGTGGTGAACAAGTACATCCTGATCCCCCTGGATCTGGCTTACATGCAGACCGTGGCATTCATTCTGGTCATCGCTTCTCTGGTGCAGTTCATCGAGATGTTCCTCCAGAAGGCCATGCCCGCTCTGTATACCGCTCTGGGCGTGTATCTGCCCTTGATCACCACCAACTGCGCAGTTCTGGGCGTTGTGCTGCTGAACGTGCAGAACGGCTACAACTTCATTGAGTCTGTGGTCTACGGCATCACCGGCGGTCTGGGCTTCCTGCTGGCCATCGTGCTGTTCGCCAGCATCCGTGAGCGTCTGGTGTTCGCTGACTATCCCAAGTGCTGGGACGGTTTCCCCATCGCGCTGATCACCGCCGGCCTGATGGCTCTGGCCTTTATGGGCTTCTCCGGCCTGAAGGTTTGGTAAGGAGGTAGGAAAGATGGGAAATATTATTGCTGCTATCGCAGTTCTGGGCGCTCTGGGCGCTCTGTTCGGACTGATCCTGTCCGTGGCTTCCAAGATCTTTGAGGTCAAAAAGGATCCCCGCGAGGAGGCTATCCTCAGCCATCTGGCCGGCGCTAACTGCGGCGGCTGCGGCTACCCCGGCTGCGGCGGCTGCGCTGCTGCCATTCTGGCCGGCAACGCTCCTGTCACCGCTTGCGCTCCCGCAGGCCCCGACAATGCTGCCGCCATCGCTGAGATCATGGGCATGGCTGCTCCCACCGGTGAGCGTCAGGTGGCCTTCGTCCGCTGCAACGGCGGCGAGGCTGCTAAGAAGCGCTTTGAGTATGTGGGCGTGCATGACTGCCTCTCTGCCACCAAGGTTGCTGCCGGTCCTCTGGACTGCCGCTTCGGCTGCCTGGGCTTCGGCTCCTGCGTGAACGCCTGCCAGTTCGGCGCTATGTCCATCGGCCCCAACGGCACCGCCGTTGTGGACCCCGAGAAGTGCACCAACTGCGGCGCCTGCATGAAGGCCTGCCCCCGCGGCCTGATCACCTCTGTGCCCGCCAGCAAGAAGGTCCACGTGGCCTGCGCCAACCTGGATAAGGGTAAGGCTGCTATGAGCGTCTGCGGCAACTCCTGCATCGGCTGCGGCCTGTGCGAGAAGGAGTGCAAGAAGGACGCTATCCATGTGGTCAACGGCGTGGCTGTCATCGACTATGACAAGTGCGTGGGCTGCAAGCTCTGCACCAAGGTCTGCCCCCGTGACGCCATCCTCCCCAAGGCCACCGCTGAGGAGAAGGAAAAGTATAAGGCCATCAAGAAGGCTCAGGCTGAGAAGGCCGCCGCTGCCAAGAAGGCTGCGGAAGAGGCTGCTCCTCAGGCCTAAGACTCCGTCTACGGATCAAATCCCGGCGCGGTCTGTCTCTGATCAGGACAACAACTGAATCCGGGAAAACCCCGACAGATCATCGCTTTGCGATGTCTGTCGGGGTTCCTTTATAACAAGGTTCCAGTTTGACTTTGTATTCTAAAAGGAGCCAGAGCCTTGTATCTTCGATGGTTTCAGAGGGCATAGAAAGACAAAAGGGAATTAGGATATATAAAAACACGGGCTGAAAGTGTTTACACTTTCAGCCCGTGAACAGTTGGGATTTATCGATTTACCGCTTGCCCGGCGTTTTCGCCGTTAGAGGGGGCGGGGGAACCGCCGTATTCTGTTTGCTCCCGCCGCATGAGCGAGACGCGGACACGGAGCTGCTGGAGCTTGTTCTCCCCCTGAATACCCACCTTTTCGTAAATATCCCGACGGTAGGAGTAGACCGTGCTCATCTTTTTCCCTAATTGCTCTGCCAATACCTGAACGCTGATGCCGTCTACCATGGCGTCAATCACAGTCCGCGCTTCCGGTTCCAACTTCTGATAGGCGGACAAGAACAGTTGATATTCCTCGGGATCGATCTCGCTCTTTCGACGCTGGGCCAGGCGCTTGGCGTTGGCCTCCACCTGCTCCATCTGCCCCTGTAGATCCTGTTTTTCCGTTTCAAGATCCGTGATGGTCTGTTCATGGACGCGCAGTTTTGCGGAAAGCGGCAGAAGTTCTTCAAAAAAGGGCTGTCCCTCATCACCGCCGATCTCGGTGACATGATCAATGTCTTCCAGAATGGGCCTGAAATAACGCCGCGTGTAAAACAGACAGCAGGCTCCACCGAAAAATACCAGCAGCATCAGCAGCCCGCCAATCTCCAATTTGCTTTTCAGCAGGAGCCGACCATAGTCTCTTTTGGGGATCAGAACCGTCAGGGCATGAGGCTCGATATCGCCGCTGGCGGCCATGAAGGGCTGAGAAAGGCCCACGAAGGAAAGCTCTGTTCCGGTGAAAGCCGTGAGCCCCTCCTGGAGATTTTTTTTCGTCAGCAGTTCATCCGGTACAAAGCAGAAGCCATCTGCGGGATAGGTCAGAAGCCCTTTCGAAACATCCAGCCCCGCGGCGGAATCCGACAGGATACAGGCCAGATGGTTGATGCCAGAGGGCTGAACATGGTGAGAGGAGAAGTAGGTCTGGTTTACTGCAAAGCCGCACAAACCGTATACAGTACCATCCCCACCCAGCATGGGAACTGTCAGAAGGATCGCGCGTTCAGAGGTGTCGGGCAGGGTCAGCAGTGAAGTTGTCCGGCAGTCACGCTCAATGGGAACGGATGCCGTTTTCAGATGTTCGACAAAGCCGGGGAACTCCGACAGGTCAAACTCCTGCGCCTATTTTCGGTGAGGCATCACACCATGCTGTCGTCCGATGTCTGCCATACCCCGGTAGAGCAGCAGACCGCTGGTGGTGTGGGCAGCGTTGCTTCGCTGGACATACAGGCCGCTGAAGGATTCAGTATTGCTGACAAGGGAGGTGTTCAGCATCACAAACGCGCCGGAGCAGTCCGCCTGACGGACATACTGGCACAGCGGCTCCAACATGGCATCCTCCAGCCGCTCCACAGCGTCCGCGTCCCCATCCAGTTTGGAAAGGTCCGTTGTCTGTTTTTCCAGAATGGCGGTCATGTCCTCGGAGAGATGAAGCCCCATTACGGAGACATTCCGCCACAGGGATTCCATGTCCGATTGAAACGCCTCCATCCGGAAGGTCAGCGATTTCGCCAGCTCCTCCCGGGGGCTTTTCAGCTGTCCCAGCAGAAGAAGGACAGCGAACAGCGTTACCAGCAGCAGCGCCGCCAGTGCGCCCATGTAGAGGAACAGCCGCCGTCGCATGGAGGGCTTGGCTTTTTTCAGTTTGGAAAAAGAAAACCCGGACATGGGCCGTCCCCCTCTTTCAGCATGACAGTGTTCTCAATGGATAGCGCACAGCAGCGCCCAGGTCTCCTCTGCCAATGTGTCAATGCTTTCACCGGCAGCAGCACGGGCGGGAAGCTCCTGCTGCATTTTCCGCAGGCCGTCATAAAGTTGGCTGACCTTTCCGTAGTAGCCCTCAAAGCGAGGCTCGGATAAGGGAGTGTAGCTTTCCTGCATGATTTTCAGGGCTGCGTAAAGCTGACGATAGCTTTCAGTCGGTTCCGGGAACTTATCATAATTTTCGATGGCGTCAAAGGCGCCGTTCCGCACCGGCATATAGCCGGTCTGAGCCACGAAGTCCAGATTTCGTTCGTTTTCCGTCAGCCAGCGGACAAACAGCGCGGCGGCCTCTGCCTTCTGAGCGGTGGTCTTGTAGGCACACAGCCCCACGCCCGCCTGCGTCATGAGGGCATCCACCCCGGCCGTTTTCGGCATGGGCAGCACATGGAGATCCATAGGCTCCTGTGTCCCGTCCTGATAGGTGACGGTATCGTTGTAGTAGAGAATCGCCGCGAAGGAGCCGAGGCCGGAGAGCACATCGCCTGTCATGACCTGCGTGTTGGAATAGAGATCGGAGACCACCACGTGGCCCTGAGCCAGAGAGCGGGCGAACTGCATCCAGCTCTCCTTGAATACGGCATTATTGGTATCATACCAGCCGTTTTTTGTGTAAAAATCACCGCTGCCGTGCTCCAATGCGTTCAATTCTACAGAACGGATGGGATAGTCCAGTGCGCAGAAGGCCTCGCCGCCGGACCAGTCATAGAACTTTCCGGCAGCATCGTAAAAGCTCTCCCATGTGGAAAGGTCTGCGTAACTGACGCCGGTGGCCTGAGAAAAGCGGGCGAAGCCGCTGCCGTTGCACATCAGAAGCTGGGTGGATTTGGAAATAGGGAAGAGAAGCAGGGTTCCGTCCTCCGTCATGCCGTCGGCCAGAAAGCCGGGGACAAAGTTAGAGAGCTCCTCCGCCGTAAACCAAGCGTTCCAATCTACCAGATTGTCCGAGCCCAGCGCCGTGGCGTCGCTGATGTGGCAGGTGAACAGATCGGGCATTTCCGGTGCGTCTCTGCCGCCCTTCTGGGCTTCCTTGAGGAAGCCGCCGATCTTGGAGGCACTGCTGAGATTGGTCACCTGTACCCGGACGCCTTCTTCTGCCCCACGGTACGGTTGAATTCCTGCACCAGCAGATCCATAGGCGAGCCGGACTGCTCGCCGTAAACGTGCCAGAAGTTCAGCGTCACCGGGTCGCTTTCCCGGAGCAGGAACTTCTCTCTGCAGCCGGAGAGGGTAAACACAAGGGCGGATACCAGCAGCAGGGAAAACAGACGCTTTTTCATGGGAAACCCTCCAAAATCGAGAAGCTGTTCATAAATCAGCGGTATTTTTGAAGCTTTTCGGTAAAATTTAGCCTTCAGGACCCTAATTCGGAGAAATTAGGGTTAACAAAATAAGAGATCCATGCTATACAAAAAGTGAGGTAAATTTGTCAAAGCGGGGCGGCAGCCGCTGCCCGGCTTCAAATTCATACACTTTATTGTAGCACACCCCACGGCGTTTTTACAAGGCGAAAAGCGGGAAAGAAGGGGGGAAATACGGATGGTTCAGGCGAAGAAAACGGCCGCCTACCGGGTCATCGCCGGTCCCGGCGGTAAGCGGGTCTTTCGGTTCTACTGCGACATTTCCGGTGAGCTGTGCTGCGTGACCAAGTCCATTCGGGCGGATACGGAGGACGAGGCACTGGAGATCGCGTGGGAGACGGAGGGACGGTGGGCCTTTGACCGATGCCCCCAATGCGGCCGGTATGTATCCTCCGCCATGTTCAACATCAACGCGGAGCGGTGTCTGGACTGGGCCCCCTGGGAGAACGAATACCCTGTGTTCTGCCACCACTGCGGCATCAGGCTGAAAGACCCGGACGCCTTCTTCTGCCCCGCCTGCGGGGCGCGGCTGCTGGTGGGCGGCACAGAGGAAGAGGAGGGAAGGACCGAATGACGGAGTATGACCTGGAAACCAAAAAGGCCTTGCGCCGGGTGTCCCTTCTGGAATATGGCTTCGGGCCGGAGACTCTGCGGGGACGCAAGATCTGCCCGGCCTGCGGCAGGGGCAACGGCGCTTACCGGACAGACTGTATCTCCTGCGGCACGGCGCTGCCAAAGGAGACCCTCTATGACTTCTACCGCGCCCGCCATCGCTGCTGTCCCGGCTGCGGTGTGGTGGTCACGGACGTTGCGGTGTACTGTCCCGAATGTGGGACGTGGCTGTCTAAAGAGACGGGAGCAAAGGGGGCGTCTGGATGAGCACTTTCCAAAAGCGGGAGCTGTCCACCTGCGGCGGAACGGAGCCGACGCCGCCCAGAGCGGCGGTATGCTTTACCACATCTGCTATGACCCGTCGGGCGGCAGACTGGCTTGCGCGGCTGGGGGGATGCAGACCCCTGGGCATCCTCTCCGACCACGGCGAGGATGTGATCTGGCAGTGTGAGGCGGAGAACGTGGATCTTTTGCTGCTGGAAACCGATTTTTCCCCGGCGGCGGAGGATACCAAGGACGTTTCCGCCCGCTGCGACATCGCCATCGAGGTGCGGCGCAGGCTGCCGGAGTGCAAGGTGTATCTGGCCTGCGAGGACGGCTGCCTGGAAAAGCTGCCCGCGCTGGACAAGGCGGTGGAGCTGGCTCTGATCGGCGGCTACTGCGTTGGCAGTAT
>OMED01001362.1_pt1 | contig 9815 bp, 4 predicted proteins | sample 1673411 | NCBI WGS metagenome assembly OMED01 (sample SAMEA103958110, study PRJEB25191) | human gut metagenome | reverse complement strand
GTCCGCATCTGGACTCCACCGGACGCATCAAGGGCAACGCCATCAAGCTGACTGCCTGCAACGCGGCATACTGGCGCGGCGACTCCAACCGTCAGACGCTGCAAAGAATCTACGGCGTTGCGTTCCCGAAGAAGGAAGAGCTGGACGAGTATCTGGCGCGCATCGAAGAGGCGAAGAAGCGCGACCACCGCAAGCTCGGCAAGGAACTTGGCCTGTTCATGCTGACCGAAGAGGGACCCGGCTTCCCGTTCTTCCTGCCGAAGGGCATGGTGCTGAAAAATACGCTGATCGACTACTGGCGCGAGGTGCATAAGCGCTACGGCTATGTGGAGATTTCGACCCCGATGATTCTCAACCGCCGCCTGTGGGAGCGCTCGGGTCACTGGGACCACTACAAGCAGAACATGTACACCACCGTCATTGACGGCGAGGATTATGCCATCAAGCCCATGAACTGCCCGGGCGGCATGATGGTCTACGCCAGCGAGCCGCATTCCTACCGCGATCTGCCGCTGCGCGTGGGCGAGCTGGGTCTGGTCCACCGGCACGAGCTGTCCGGCGCGCTGCACGGTCTGTTCCGTGTGCGCTGCTTCACGCAGGACGACGCGCACATCTTCATGACCTGGGATCAGATGAAAGACGAGATCAAGAACGTTGTCCGGCTCTTCGACGAGGTCTATTCGACCTTCGGTCTGTCCTACGCCATCGAGCTGTCGACCATGCCGGACGACCACATCGGCGACGAAAAGGACTGGCGCTTTGCAGAGGACACGCTGAGCGCCGCCATCACCGAGATGGGAAAGACCTTCACCGTCAACGCCGGAGACGGCGCGTTCTACGGTCCGAAGCTGGACTTCCATCTGGCGGACTCGCTGGGCAGAACCTGGCAGTGCGGCACGATTCAGCTCGACATGCAGCTGCCCGAGCGCTTTGAGCTGGAATACACCGGCGAAGACGGACTCAAGCACCGCCCGGTCATGATTCACCGCGTGGTCCTCGGCTCCATCGAGCGCTTCATCGGCGTCATCACCGAGCATTTCGCAGGCGCGTTCCCGGTGTGGCTGAACCCGGTGCAGGTCAAGGTTCTGCCCGTGACCGACCGCGCGCTCGACTACGCGGACAAGGTGGCGGGCGAGCTGAATGCGCAGGGCATCCGCGTGGAGGTTGACGCGAGAAGCGAGAAGATCGGCAAGAAAATCCGCGAGGCGACGCTCGGCAAGATTCCGTATATGCTCGTCGTCGGCGACCGCGATATCGAAAACGAGACCGTCTCGGTCCGTACCCGCGGCGGCGAGGATCTGGGCGCGATGTCCCGCGCAGACTTCGCGGCGAGAGTTCTCGACGATGTGAAGACCAAACGCATCTGGTAAAGAGCAAACCGAAAACGCAAACCGCCGTTCCGGGCAAAACCGGGACGGCGGTTTTTTCTGCCGAAACATTTCGGCAAAGACTGAGACAAAATGTTGCGCCCAGCGCGGCGGCACTGTTATTTCTCAAAAAATAGACAAAAAAGAAATGCGCAAAAAAATCAGAACTTCCAGACAGCGCCTCTAAAAGCGCGAATTTTTCAGCGGAAAACTTGAAAGGACCAGAATTTCAGGCCGCTTCGACGGATGTTTAGGTACTTGCTTTTTGGAAAAGTTCTGGTATAATGATACACAGCTAACTTTAGCAGATAGAAAAGCGTCAAAGCACATAAGAAAATTTGACACAGGGGGAAAGAAGAACATGAAAAACGCTTTTTGAGCATCGTGCTTGCAGTGCTGATGCTCCTCAGCGTCCTGCCGGTCACAGCTATGGCGGCTGACAGAACCACGGTCAACACGGCGCAGAACGGCATTGAGGCGACAAAGACTGCCAAATGGGTGAATGAGAAAGAAGGCATCGCGGAAATCACCATTACGGTGAAGGGCGAGCCGCCTGAGGTATCGACACCCGAGGTCGACGCCGTTCTGGTCATTGACCTGTCCGGCTCGATGAATGATAACAACAAGTTGAATGACGCCAAAGCGGCGGCGAAGAAATTTGTTGATAAGTTCTTTGGGACGAGCGCACCGGCCAGCTATAAAAAGAGCGTCCGGATTGCGGTTGTCGGCTATAACGGATATGCGAAAGCATATGCAGACCTGACAGAGGCAAAAAATGCCGATGCGCTGTATACGCTGTTCGGAAGCGGATACGGCAGTTTGTCCGCAGGCGGCGGCACGAACATTCAGGACGGTATCTATCGGGCACAGCAGATTCTGAAAAACGGCCGCGCTGGCGCAAAGAAGGTCATGGTCGTTCTCTCCGACGGCGAGCCGACCTACAGTTTTGATGCAAATGTGGCGCACACGTTCGGACAGAACGAGGAAACCTATGGCGTCAAGAAGAACAACTTCCTGTATGTTGTATCAGAGATTGACCATACGGATAGAGTAGGCTCCGGTAGTGCTTATGCCACAGGTGATTATCACTACTACTACTACTGCAAAGATGATAAAAACGTTCAACAGTATTATTACGTACAGAATCACGGCGTAGGCACGGTTTCTGAGGCTTATTGGGCAAAGAAGGACGGAACTACTATCTACAGCATCGGTTTCGGTATTTCCCAGTATGAGAGCGGCGGTTATGGCCTCCCGCAGAGAGAAACCGACGTTTACAAGGTGGCACAGTCTCTGGCCAGCGACGACAAGAAATTCAAGCTGGCGAAGGACGGCGGAGAACTCGGCAATGTATTTGACGGCATTGCCAACGAGGTTGCAAAGTACACGGCCTATAATCCGACGGTCATTGACACGATGGGTAAGAACTTTGAAGTTGTGTCCAACAGCCTCCCGACAGATAAGAAAGTGACGCTGAAGAGCGACGGTTCTCTGGAATGGGATATTACCGACGGCGAACTGGACACGACGGAGCACAAGCTGACGTTCCAGGTAAAGTATGACAAGACGAAGCTTACCGACGACGAAATGCTGCTCACCAACGGCGAAGCCAAGCTGATCTACTCCAAGACCGAGGGCGGCGAGCAGAATCAGGAGCAGCCGATTACCTCGGGCCAGGTTGAGAACCTCGCCTTTACGGTTACATATCTTGATGAGACCGGCGCAAAGCTCACCAGCGCGCCGTATACGGAAACGCGCTATTGGTACGGCGACACGGTTGCCATCGAGAAAGGCCCGGTCAAGACAGGCTATGATTTCACCGTCTGGACCGTGACCGGCGTTACTCCCGCCGAAGGTGCCACGTCCTTCGATATGCCGAAGAATAACGTCACCTTGAAGGCAAACTATACCGAGAAGGATTATTTGCTGAGCACCGGCGTGTATTATATTTCTGATAACGTAGTGCCGCCCGACAGTGTTTTGTACTCTTATAGTTCAGTTGGCTCTCCGCGTTTGAAGAAAGATGCGCAGGTTACACTTCCGGATTTTGTCGATGTTCAGGATTCTGAACATGACGGCGTTTGGAAATTCCGCGGATGGTATGAGTACTATGGTCTGTCGACTGCAAGAAAATATGAGGGTACCTTTACCATGCCTGCCCGCGATGTGTCGCTTGACGCTGTCTGGACGTTCCAGAAAAATGAGCGTGTAAACGTAAACTACGAATATGCGGTTGATGATGACTGCGATGGCAAGTATACGCTTCCGACCGAACTTACGCCGCCTGCGGCAGAGAGTATCATCAAGGGCAGAACGGCAACGCCGAAGACGCTGAGCGAAGCGGAAAAGACGTACAGCACGACGGAGGGCACATGGTCCTTCACGGGATGGACGCCCGAAAAGCATGAAAATGTTACGGAGGACGTGACGTTTACCGGCAAGTGGCACTTCACTCCCTACGAGCGTGTAAACGTAGACTACGAATATGCGGTTGATGATGACTGCGATGGCAAGTATACGCTTCCGACCGAACTTACGCCGCCTGCGGCAGAGAGTATCATCAAGGGCAGAACGGCAACGCCGAAGACGCTGAGCGAAGCGGAAAAGACGTACAGCACGACGGAGGGCACATGGTCCTTCACGGGATGGACGCCCGAAAAGCATGAAAATGTTACGGAGGACGTGACGTTTACCGGCAAGTGGCACTTCACCGAGAACGAGCCCAAGGAGACCACCTACTCAATTAAGTATTACCGGCAGGATGCCGACGGTAAGTATTCGAATAAGCCGTATTATACAAGAACCATGACAGATGCCGGTGTTCCCCTGAAAGGAAACGTTGGCGATACGGTAAAAATCGAGGATCTGGAGCCGTTCTACAAAGAGCATTATAAAGGCTACGAGTTCGATGAAGACGCGGAAAACGTCCGTTCGTTGCAGCTCAAAGCAGACGCGAATGAAAACGTCCTGAAGCTTTACTACAAGGCTGAGGCGTTGATGACGCTCGATAAGGACTACGTGGCGTACCGTGACGGCGAGGAGCTTGACCTGAGTGACGGCGAAGAGCTCAAGGCGGGCGACGTAATCCAGTACACGATTACCCTCAAAAACACAGGCACGCGCAACCTCACGAACGTTACCGTGGAAGATACTTTCACGGGTGCCGAGGGCGAGCTGGTCTTCATCAGCGGCGACGCATACGAAATCGACGAAGATACCGGCATTATTTCGCTGAAAGACACGCTGAAACCCGGCGAAACCGTCGATATCCGTGCAGACTATGAAGTGCAGCTGAACGACAGCGGCTGGCGCATCACGAACGAGGTTCTGGGCGACGCAACAGAGCTTCCTCCTGCGGGAAAGCCGCATGCTTCGGTTACGATTACGCCGGAGGCGCTGAAGAACTATGAGATTCACGTTTCGGCTGACAAGTATGTTAAGAGCGTAAAGGGCACGTTCAACAAGGACGAAGAGGATGTCGACTTCACCTTTGCCGTGAGCTCCGACAAGCGCGGCAAAAACGAACTCGACCGGTTCGATATTACGGTTGACGAGTCGGTCAAGGCTGGGGAGACCAGCAGCCGCTTTGACGGTGGCATCACGATCCGGCTGACCGAGGAAGAATTTGACGACCTGAAGTGGGAAACCTTTGAGGGCGACGGCAAGAAATACCCCGTTGTATACCTCCGCGAGGTCAAGGGCAGCGACAAGAAGATGCGCTATGATACGAGCGTTGTCACGCTGTATCTGCTCGTGCCGCAGGTCATAGTGACCAGCCACGACCCGATCTATAAAACGACATCGCTGAATGCGTGGGTTGATCCGACCGACAGCACGCTGTGGCCCGAGTTCACCAACGTCTACGGCAAGGAATCGTCTTCGAGCGACACCGTCAAGGTCGGTCCGCAGCTCAACCGCGACGACCATGTCGCCTACATCATGGGCTACCCCGACGGAACCGTTCAGCCCAAGGGCGAGATCACCAGAGCCGAGGCCTGCACGATCTTCTTCCGCCTGCTGACCGACTCCAGCCGCGACTACTACTTCTCCAAGACCAACGACTATACCGATGTGAACGCGGGCGACTGGTTCAACAACGCCATCTCCACGCTCTCCAACGCCGGTATCGTCACGGGCTATAACGACGGCACCTTCCGTCCGAACCAGCCCATCACCAGAGGCGAAATGGCCAAGATCATTGCCAACTTCGCCAACCTCAACAAGGGCACGAAGTCCTTCACCGATCTTTCCGGCCACTGGTCGAAGAGCTATGTCGAGCTCGCCGCCGGCAACGGCTGGATTGCGGGCTACCCCGACGGCTCGTTCCGTCCGGACCAGAAGATCACCAGAGCCGAAACCGTCACCATGATTAACCGTGTGCTCGAGCGCGTTCCCGCCAAGGAATTGAGACTGCTCAGCCGCAGCATCATGCTCACCTTCCCGGACAACAACCCGGGCGATTGGTACTACATCGCCATTCAGGAAGCTTCCAACTCTCACGAGTATCAGAGAAGCGTCTATGAGACCACGGGCGACGAAATGTGGACCAAGCTGATCGACAACGTCGACTGGACCAAGCTCGAAAAGTAAGACCCAATCAAAAAAACGCGCCGGAGCAATCCGGCGCGTTTTTTACCTGCCCATAAAAACGCGCAAAAAAGGCTCCCCATCGGGGAGCCTTTCGTTGTATGTGTGTGCGTCAGTCGACGTCCTTGACGACCTCGTCCAGCGGTTCGTCGAGCCGCTCGGGGTGCTGTAAGTACTTTTTCATGTGCTTGAGCGCGGTCGCGAAATAGAACCCGTCGCAGATGCGTTCGTCGGTGTTGACCGTAAAATCCACGTACTTGCGCTGGACCAGATTGCCGTCCAGATCAATTTCGTTCTTCCGGTATTTGCAGCCGAACGCGCAGAACACCGGCAGGTTGCCGAAGTCATACAGATGATGCACAATCGGCGGAATGCCGAGCGAGCCCATCGAGGTAAAGAAGATCGAGCCGTGGAACGGGCTGACTTCCAGCAGGAATTTCGGCAGCAGCCCGAAGTAGTCCATCACCTTGAGCACCCAGACCACGAACTTAAAGACCACGCCAGGAATCAGCGACAGAAGCTTCGCCGTCTTGTCAAAATCGCTTGCGTCGGACGCTTCCTTGATGCGTGTGACCTGTTCGTTCATCTTCCGGTAGATTTCCTCCACCGAGTCGGTCTGCGTCAGGTGCAGCTTCATCGCGCTCTCGGCGGCGTCGGTCGACATCTCCTCTTTGACCATCATGCAGAACTGAATATCGTCTCCGCGGCTGTAGACCTGCTGCCCGGACAAAAAGCGGTTGAGCGCCGGATATTTTGCCACCGTGCGCACATACGCCGCCAGAAACACATGCGTGATGCCGAAGCTGGTCAGCCCCGCGCGCCGCTTCTCGCGGATGTAGCGCTCCATGGCGGTGATTTCCACCGAGTCGCGCACGAAGTTGGAAGCGCCGACTCTCGTCGGCATGATGTAGTTTGCAACCACCTGCACGGGATCCAGCGAGCGAAGCTTGCGCCCGTCAACGCGGTCGCCCCACGTGGGGTGGTATTTGCCGTCCGCATACGGCTGCATTGCCAGCACCGCGAAAAGCCCGCCCGTCAGAAACAGAAGCTCCGGCAAAAAGCCCACGCGCGCCGACCAGTTGGCGCCGGAAAACGCGCTTCTGTGCGTGTAGGCAAGCACGCCGATCCCCACGGCAAGCAGCAGCACCAGCGCCCAGTTGTTGCGCACGCGCCCGGAAACGGTCATCGCGTAAAAGCCCGCAATCGCCAGATACGCCACCCAGAACACAAAGCGCAGGCTCAGACTGGTTAGCACTGCGGATACGCGCACGCTGTAATAAATCGCAAGCAGGAACGCCGGAATGGCGGTGTGGTAGAACCGCTCCTGCCCGCCCAGCAAGATCATCAGCACAAAGATCAGACAAGCCGCGACCGGAAGCACAATCTGGAACCACACCGTCGCTGCATCTGCGCCTTTCCCGCAGGAATATGCGATGCGGAGTACTGCCGAAGCCGTCATGACCAATGCGCTCAGCCAGACAAGAAGACTCTTGCGGCTGACAAAATAAGACACTCTTTTCTCCATGGTACTATCATACCAATTGCGCGCCGGAATTGCAAGTGCGCGCGGAAAAGCGGTTGGAAACCAAATTAAAACAGCCGCTGCACAAGCGGAAGCCCCAGACCCTCCAGATATTGCTTCGCCGCTTCATAGCGCGCCCGCTCGCACAGGTGCTGGAGTTTGTGTGCGTCGAAGCCGATGATGGCGCGCACGCCGGTTTTCGCTGCAATCTCCCAGAATGCCGCGCAGGGATAGCCGAGCCCGGAAAACTCGCCGCGCGCGCGTTTATCCACACCGTAGAGATTGTACTCGAGCGGCAGGTCGAGCTTCTTTGCCTCCTCGCAGAGCGTGTATGCCGCCTCGCGGCACGTTTCGTCAAATACCGGCTGCGAGGTGTAAATCAGATCCGGGTGCGCCAGATACGCATAGAGCCCCGTGCGCATCCCGGCGAGGGTGGTCGTCAGGTATTCTTCCAGCAGCATCGGCGCGGCAGTATACGCGCGCGGATGCTCGGGGTCTGCCCACTGAAAATGGTTCCCGAGAATGAGGTAGTCGACCTGCGGGCGGATTTCACGCAAATAGTCCATATGCCCGGGGAAGTACTCGCATTCCAGCCCGAGCGGAATTTCAATCACGCCGCGGTATTTCTCCTGTAAGGCATGGATGGACGCAAAATACCCCGGAAGCTCTTCCGGGAGCATGCGGACGCCCCGGCAGACCGCCGGGCTGAGCCCCTGCCAGGGCGTGTGGTCCGAAAAGCCGAGGACCGTAAAGCCCTGTTCGATGGCGCGCTGAAGATATGCTTCGTCCGGCACGTTTTCTGCGTGTCCGCAGCGGAAGGTGTGCGTATGATAATTGACCGGCATGGGATTCCTTTCTGCACGATATGTGCCAAACCAACAAATTGCAACTGATATTATAGCGGTTTCATGCATTTTTGCAACCGGAATTTCACACAGAACGCCCGGTTTTAAAAACAGTTTTAACATCCGGGCAGACCTGTGGTATCCTGATTCCAGACTCCCAAAGGATGTGATGGCATGACAATCCGAAAGCGCCTGGCGCGCTCGAATCTTATCATGATTCTGATTCCCATGGCAATTGCGGCAGCGCTGCTGCTTCTGGGCGGCGGACTCGCGGTACTGCTTTTGAAGCGGGTGTATCTTCCGCGGCTGGGGCTATCGATGGCAGCGCTGCATGAAACGGGCGAACGGCTGGAAGCGGCGTTTGACGGCGCGAAAACAATTGCCGCAATTTATGGCGGCACGGTCATTCTGGCGCTGCTGGCGGCAAGCGGCTTTACGAATCTCTATCTGACAAAGCACCTGTTCCGGCACATCCAGAAGCCGCTGGATATTCTGGTGTCCGGCGTGAAGCGGATTCAGGAAGGAAACCTCGACGCGCCGATCGGCTATGTCGTTCCGGACGAATTCAAGCCTGCCTGCGACGCGGTCGACGAGATGGCAGCGCGGCTGAAAACCTCGTTGGAGGCGCAGAGCCGCCAGCAGCAAAAGCAGGAGCTGATTGCGGGGATGTCTCACGACCTCAAAAGCCCGCTGACGTCGATCCGCGCCTACACCGAGGGCTTGCTCGACGGTGTGGCAAAGGATGAACAGACGCAGGCGCGTTATTTGCAGACGATCTACGCCAAGGAGACAGAGCTCGAGACGCTCGTGAACCGGCTCTTTTCGTTTGCGAAGCTGGATCTCAGCGAAGCGCCCGCAAAGCCGGAAGCACTGGAGATTTCCGGAACGTTTGCGGAGATTGCGGCAGGCTTCGAGGCGGAGGGGCTGGACGTCCGGCTGGACGATCTGCCGGATGAAACGGTGATGGCTGACCGGGAGCTTCTTTCACGCTGCATGTCCAATCTGCTGGACAACAGCCGCAAATACGGAGCGAGTCACGTCGTGATTTCTGCGGACATATCGGGCGATACGGTTTCGATTTCCGTTTCCGACGACGGACCCGGTGTGGAAGCGTCGCAGCTGGAAAAGATTTTTGAGCTGGGCTACCGCACAGACAGCGCGCGGCAGATCCGTTCATGAAATCAGCATTTGAACATGAGGTGGTGGCATCTTTATAAAAATTGCAAAAAGAAAGAAAAGCACGGCTCTATTCAGCAAATAGAACCGTGCCGTGTTCGTGGTGCGCCCGACAGGACTTGAACCTGCACGCTCGCGCAATGGAACCTAAAGGTGATGTCACCTTGGTGAAAGGTTTGAAACCACCGGAATGCTTCATAATAGCACTACAGAATACATATCAACAGTCGGAGTTTTCAGGCATCAACTGATAAAATGCTGTATTTTCAAGGAATGTTCAGCTTTCGGCGAAAACGTCCGTCTTTTCTGAATTGTTGC
>OMED01001355.1_pt1 | contig 9839 bp, 8 predicted proteins | sample 1673411 | NCBI WGS metagenome assembly OMED01 (sample SAMEA103958110, study PRJEB25191) | human gut metagenome | reverse complement strand
TGAGAAGATCAAGATTGACGAGATGCGTAAGGAATTCCTGTCACATGTATCACATGAATTAAAGACACCGATCGCACTGGTACAGGGTTATGCAGAAGGCTTGCGGGATAATATCAATGATGATGAAGAAAGCAAGAATTTTTACTGTGATGTCATTGTTGATGAAGCAAACAAGATGAATAAGCTGGTAAAGCAGTTACTTGATCTGAATGAGATAGAATTCGGGCAGAACCGAGTGAATAAGGAAATGTTCAATATCGTTGATCTGATCCATAATTCCATCGATTCGTCTGCAATCCTTGCAGAGCAGAGTCAGGTTACGATCGTTTATGATGATGTAGATCCGATCAATGTCTATGCGGACGAATTCATGATCGAAGAAGTCTTCCGTAATTATCTGACAAATGCGATCCATTACTGCTATAAAGAGAAAGAAGTCCGTGTCTGGACAGAAAAATATATGTATGAAAAACCGGGAGCCACATATGAAGAAGGATCGATCCTTGGAAATCTCCGTGTCTATGTATATGATCAGGGACCAAATGTACCGGAGGGCGAACTGGAGAAGCTGTTCATCAAGTTCTACAAGGTAGATAAGGCAAGAACCAGAGAATATGGCGGAAGCGGCATCGGTCTGTCCATTGTTGCGGCTACCATGCAGGCACATAAGAAGTGTTATGGTGTGTATAATGTAAAAGATGGAGTTGTGTTCTATTTTGATCTGGATATCATCGGGGAGACAGACGATATCGAAGAAAAAATCGGTATTGAAAAGAAAGAAACAGAATAATTTCTTTGCAAAAAAATGGAATACAGAATATACTAATCAATGATTATGTGGATAGAGAGGAAATGTTATGTCGTATAGTGCAAAAAATATAGAGGTGCTGAAGGGACTGGAGCCTGTAAGACTCAGACCGGGTATGTATATCGGTAACACTGGAAGAAGCGGTCTGAACCATCTGATTCAGGAGCTGATCGATAACTCCGTGGACGAGCACCTTGCAGGTTATTGTAAAAATATATATGTCAGTATCAATGAAGACGGTTCAGCGACCGTGTCAGATGATGGACGGGGTGTTCCTGTTGATATACATGAGACAGAGGGAATACCTGCGGAACGTGTCGTATATACCGTACTGCATGCCGGTGGTAAGTTCAACAGCTCCACATATAAGATCAGTGGTGGTCTTCATGGTGTAGGTTCTGCTGTTGTAAATGCATTATCAAAGAAGCTGCTGGTTGAGGTCGCAAGAGACGGATATCTCTACACGGACAGCTATGAGTATGGCGTTCCGGTAACGGAGCTGACTCCGGAAGGAAATCTGCCGCGTACCCGGTTAAAAGAGAAACGAACCGGAACAAAGGTAACCCTATATCCGGATGATACGATCTTTGAAACAGTAAAATTCAAAGCCGATGCGATCATGCAGAGAATCAAGGAAACGGCATATCTGAATCCGGAGCTTACGATCACATTTCATAATAAGAGAGACGGCAAGGAACCGGTCGTATTCCATCAGCCGGGCGGTCTGTCCGCATTTGTAGAGGATATATCGGAAGGACTTACACATACTTCGCCGATCATTGCGATCAGTGGAGAGAAAGAGAATATAACTGCTGATATCGTATTCGTCATGACAGAGGATGGGGAAGAAAACATCATCGGTTTTACAAATAATATCACGAATCCGGAAGGCGGAACACATGTAACAGGTTTCAAGTCAGGATTTGCAAAGCTGATCAACTCGTATGCAAGAAATGAGCTTGGGTTATTAAAGGAAAAGGATGCGACTTAAGTGGTGCGGACATCCGTTCCGGTATGCAGGCAATCATATCTGTAAAGCATCCGGATCCGCAGTTTGAAGGGCAGACGAAGACGAAGCTGTCGAATACAGACGTTACAAAGGCAGTCGATGATATTGTAAAAGAACAACTTACCGTTTATTTTGATCGTAACTACGATGTCTTAAAGGATATCTGTGATCGTGCAGTCAGCCTGTCTAAGAAGAAGGCTCTGGAAAAATCCAAGATCAATCTGAATAAATTCTCCTTTGAAGGAAATGGAAAGCTTGCCAAGCAGGAATCTAATGATTCGTCCAAATGCGAGATTTTCATAGTCGAGGGTGATTCTGCCGGCGGCTCTGCTAAAACAGCCAGAAACCGTAAATATCAGGCAATCCTGCCACTTCGTGGTAAGATCTTAAATGTAGAGAAGAAAACAGTAGCCAAGGTTCTTGAGAATGCCGAGATCAAAGCACTTATTAATGCATTTGGATGCGGCTTTATGCAGGGCTATGGCAACGATTTTGATATTAATAAATTAAACTATGACAAGATCATCATTATGACCGATGCCGATGTCGATGGTGCACATATCGCTACATTGCTTCTGACATTTTTCTATCGGTTTTATCCGGATCTGATCAATGAGGGTCACATCTATATCGCGATCCCGCCGCTTTACAGAGTGGGCGAGGGCAAGCATATGCAGTATCTGTATTCAGATGAAGAACTGAACCGTTATCGAAAGAAGCATACCGGTAAATTCACGATCCAGCGTTACAAAGGTCTTGGAGAAATGGATGCAGACCAGCTCTATGAGACAACGATGAACCCGGAGAGCCGTGTGTTAAAGCAGGTATCGATCAACAGTATCGTGGAAGCAAATAAGCTGACACAGACGTTGATGGGAACAGAAGTGGCACCGAGACGAGAATATATTGAGACACACAGTACAGATGCAGTGCTTGATATCTAAGGAAAGAGGAAATCTATGTCTGAAAAAATCTTAAATGTTGATTATGAAAGTGAAATGGGACAATCCTATGTAGATTATTCCATGAGCGTTATAACAGAACGTGCGCTCCCTGATGTCAGGGACGGTTTAAAGCCGGTACAGCGTCGTATCCTGTATTCATTAAATGGTCTGGCAGGTTCAGATAAGCCACATCGTAAATGTGCGAGAATCGTCGGTGATACGATGGGTAAATATCACCCACATGGAGACAGTTCAATCTATGAAGGTCTTGTAAATATGGCGCAGAACTGGAAGCTTCCGATCCCGCTTGTAGATCCGCATGGTAACTTTGGTTCGGTAGATGGATCCGGTGCAGCGGCAATGCGATATACCGAGGCCAGAATGACCCCCGTAGCCATGGAGATGCTGCGGGATCTGGAGAAGGATACGGTAAAGTTCAGCCTGAACTTTGATGATACATTAAAAGAACCCGACCTGCTGCCCGGCCGCTTTCCGAATCTGCTGGTAAATGGCTCCTCAGGCATAGCCGTAGGTCTGGCGACCAACATACCGCCCCACAACATGGGCGAAGCCATAGACGCAGCCGTAATGTATATGGATGATCCGGAAGTATCCCTGGACGAGCTGATGAAGGTAATGCCCTGTCCGGATTTTCCGACGGGGGGTTATATACTGGAATCCGACGAAATACGGAATGCTTACGAAACGGGCAGGGGAAAGATAACCGTTCGTGCCAAGGCCGAAATAGAGGAGCAGAAGAACGGCAAGAAGCTCATTGTCGTGACCGAAATGCCATATCAGGTGAACAAGGCAAAGGCGCTTGAGGATATATTGCACATAAGCGAGGAAAAAAAGGCGCTGTTTGCCGGCATAGGCGAGATACGGGACGAGTCCGACCGCATGGGCATGCGGGCGGTGATAGAGGTAAAGAAGGATGCTGACGCGGAAAAAATACTGCAATACCTCTATAAATACTCCGACCTTCAGGTAACCTTCGGCGTTAACATGGTGGCCATAGCCGACGGCAAGCCCCAGACGCTGGGCCTGAAGGAGATACTGCGCCATTACATACGGCATCAGGAAAATGTAGTCACCCGCCGCACGAAATTTGACCTTGACGCAGCTGAGCGCCGGGAGCACATACTGGAAGGCCTTATGGTGGCCATTGCCAATATAGACGAGGTGATAGCTCTCATAAGGGCCGCAAAGTCGCCAAAGGAGGCCAAGGAAGGCCTTATGAAGCGCTTTGAGCTTACCGATATACAGGCTCAGGCCATACTTGATCTGAGGCTCCAAAGGCTGACCAACCTGGAAAGACTGGCCATAGAAAAGGAATACAGGGAGGTAGGCAGGCTAATAAAGGAATACAAGGGCATACTTTCATCCGAGGAAAAGCTCAGGGCGGTCATACGCCGCGAGATGCTGGCCATAAAAGAAAAATATGCCGTACCACGCCGTACAAGGCTGATACAGGGCGAGGAGGAGATAGTCGTGTCCCGTGAGGACATGATAGTGGTGGATGACGCCATAGTGGCGCTGCTTGAGGGCGGCAAGATACGCCGCCTGCCCAAGCGCAATTTTACAGCCGAGTCCATCGCCTCCGAAAAGCCGGTATTTATAATGGAGACCCAGACGGACAGGCGGCTGAGGTTCTTTACAAGCCACGGCAACTGCCTGATAATCGGAGTGGACGAACTGCCGGAAGCAAGGCTTACCGCCAAGGCTACAAACCTTAATTCGCTGGTACAGCTCGAAAAGGACGAGGAGATAGTCGCATGCTTCGATGAGGTAAAGGACGACACGCTTGTGTTCTTTACAGCCCTCGGCAGCGCAAAACGTACAGAGGGAAAGGAATTTGACCTCCGCACAAAGAAGACGGCCGCCATAGCTCTTAAGGACGACGACAGGGTTATAGCCGTGGAAAAACAGGACGATACCGCAGGCACCGTTATCATGGTAAGCAAGGGCGGAATGAGCATACGCTTCGCGACAGATACCGTTCCCGTAATGGGCAAGGGCGCGGGCGGAGTGAAGTGCATGAAGCTGGACGAGGGGGACAGGGTTATATTCGCCGCGCAGATAGCTGACGAGGGCGAGATACTTACCATATCCGACAGGGGCTACGCAAAGCGCAGCCTGGTCTTCGATTACGAGATACAGGGCAGGAACGGCAAGGGCCTGAAGACCTTCGACTTCAAGAAGAACGGCTCAAACGGCACTGCCATCGCTGCGGCGCTTTACGTAAAGGAGCCCTATGATATAGTCATACGCCAGTTCCACGGCGAGGAGACGGTAGTGAACACCGAGACGGTATTCATCGAGCAGCGGCCCGGCAAGGGTATGCTTACAGTCATGGCGCTGCTGGACGATATAGTTATTGGCGCAATGAAAATTAAATCATAAAACCCGTTGGGTGCCGAATACTTATATACGAACACACATCAAATAAGTGTCAGGAGTAAGTATGAGAGTATCCAATGATGAAAACGCGGTATTTGTAAGCGGTACGCTTGGCGGCGCGCCGGAGCTCAGCCACAGCCTTTACGGAGAGGATTTTTACAGCGCGGAGCTGCTTGTGCCGCGGCTCAGCGGCACTATGGATCACGTCCCGCTTACGATACCGGGGCGCAATCTCGCCTTCATGCCGAACGAGGGCGACAGGCTTTCTGTATGGGGACAGCTGAGGACATATAACAGGCATACGGAGCAGGGTACCCATCTTTGCGTTACGGTGTTTGCCAAGGGTATAGAACCTCTGGGCGAGGAGGAGATGCCTCAAAACGAGGTGTCGCTTTCAGGATATCTTTGCAAGCCTGCGGTGTTTAGGACTACGCCCTTCCTGCGGGAGATAGGCGACATGCTCATAGCCTGCAACCGCTCCTTCAATAAATCTGACTATCTGCCCTGCATAGCATGGGGCAGGAATGCCCGCACCGTGAGCGAGCTGCCGGTGGGCAGCAGGCTGTACATTCAGGGCAGGATACAGAGCAGGCGGTACCAGAAGCAGCTCAGTGACGGCACAGTACAGGACAGGACGACCCATGAGGTATCCTGCTCATCCATTGAACTGCTTTAAGCCGTTTAAAATTTACAGGAGATAACTTATTTTACTATGGCAATGGACGGACTTAATCTCGCCGCATCCGTGGCGGAGTGCAGGCGCATAGTTGGCGGCAGGATAGACAAGATACAGCAGCCCGAAAAGGACGAGCTTGCAGTCAACCTGCGTTGCGGCGGCGAAAACCTCAGGCTGCTCATCAGCGCGTCGCCGGAGCATTGCAGAATGCAGCTCACGAATGTCAAAAAGGAAAACCCCATAGACGCGCCGGCCTTTTGTATGCTGCTGAGGAAGCGCCTCGCAGGTGGGCGCATAGTGTATGTAGAGCAGCCAAACCTTGACAGGATAGTGAACATAGGCATCGAGGCACAGAACGACTTGGGAGATACCGTTACCTTCGTGCTCTGTGCCGAGATAATGGGCAAATACTCCAATATAATTCTCATAAACGAGCAGGGCATAGTCGTTGATGCAATAAAGCGTATCGGCATAGGAATGTCAAATGTGCGTACAGTTCTGCCGGGGCAGAAGTACGAAATGCCGCCGGCACAGGATAAGGCCGACCCGACGAAGGCCTCCGCACAGGACTTTGAGGCAGTCATAGCAGAGGCAGGGGGTATCAGGATAGACAAAGCGCTTTCAAACGCGTTTTTCGGCCTTTCGCCCAAAATGGCGGCAAAGCTTTGCGAGAATGCCACGGATAAGTGCAGCTGCATCGAGCTGAGCCCGGGGGAGCGCAGGGAGCTTGCGGAATACCTGCACAGCTTTTACCGCCGCCTTTCGCAAGGCGATGTCACGCCCTGCGTTACGCTTAATGACGTTGGCGAACCGGAGGGCGTGCTGCCGTTTGTACCAAAGGAGGGAGAATACAGACCGGCGCCGACTATGAGCGAGGCGCTGGACTGCTTTTATGCTGAAACCGATAATCTCCAGCGTATGCGCCGCCACGGCGCCGGCATAAGGAAGATACTGCAAAACAATATAGAGCGCTGCAACAAGAAGATCGCTTTGTATGACGACGCCATAGCTTCCGAGGGCGATATTGAAAAGCTTAAATTGTTCGGCGAGCTGCTCATAGCGAACGCATACAGGATAATCTCAGGCTCCTCGGAGGCCGTAGTGCAGAACTACTACACAGACCCGCCGGAAAACGTAAGAATACCTCTGGACGCAAGGTATTCAATAAACGACAACGCGCAAAAGTATTATAAAAAATACCAGAAGGCCAAGGCAGCCCGGGATATGGCGGCGCAGCAGCGGGAAAGGGCGCTGGAGGAGCTGAACTATCTGGAGGGACAGCTTTACAATCTGGACAAGTGTACCGGTGACAGCGAACTTAAGGAGCTTTCCGATGAGCTGATGAACGAGGGGTATATAAAGAGACCCAAGGACGGCAGGAAGGGCCAGAAGCTGCCTCCTTCAAAGCCAATGTGCTTTATATCGTCGGACGGTATAGAGATATACGTGGGCAAGAACAACAGGCAGAACGATGCACTTACACTTAAGTTTGCAGGGCCAAAGGACACATGGCTGCATACAAAGGATATACCCGGCTCACACGTGATAATACGGGCAGAAAATCCGCCCAGGAGCACGCTGTATCAGGGAGCCCTGCTGGCGGCCTACTACAGCAGGGGCAGGGGCAGCGAAAATGTGCCTGTAGACTATACCGAGCGACGGTTCGTAAGGAAACCCTCCGGCGCAAAGCCCGGTATGGTGATATACACCACAAACAAAACGGCCTATGTGACCCCGGACCCAATTGAGGTCAAGGCTATAATACAGAAGCAGTAACGGCAAAAAGCGGCAGACGGGCCGCTTTTTTCGTTATTTTATGCGCCGAAGGCGAATAGCTTATATATGACTAATAAGCCGGAGGGCATGAGAATGAAGCGATTATTTATATTGATTCTGGCGCTGCTTACGGCGCTTATGATGGCGTCCTGCAAAAAGGCGGAGGAACCCGCCGAACCCGAGGCCGATACGGACAGCGGCTACCGGCGAACCACTCTGTACTACGCCACGGAGGACGGATTCATAGTGCCTGTTATGAAGAGCATACCCTGGGAGGAGGGAATAGGCAGGGCGGCGCTGAGCTACCTCGTATCTGGCATCGACAACGATAAAAGCGCCGCCATGATGGGCTTGAAGACGGTAATACCCGAGGGAACGGAATGTACTCTACGCATAGGCGAGGGAGGCAGCGCTCGGGTAGACCTGACTGACATCGGCCAGCAGACAAAGGAGCAGGAGCAGGCCATGGTGGTTGCAATAGTGAACACGCTGACTGAGTTCCCCTCCATAAACAACGTCAGCATAACCATCGACGGCAAGGAGAAAAAGACCCTCTCCAATGGCACTGACATATCCAAACCCATGGAGAGCTTTGCGTTGAATATTGAGGACGGGGAGGTGCCGGTTTCAGGAGAAGCCCACGCCCTTACGCTGTACTTCCCTAATTCGGCTGCCAGCCTGAATATCCCCGTGACACGGTATACGGACACTGCGCCTTCATTTTCCGGGGCTGTGCAGGAGGAGATAGCCGGGCCTAAGGATGAGGGGCTTATAAACTGCTTCCCGGCGGGAACAGAGCTCATAAGCGCATACATAAAGGACGGAATAGCCTGCGTTGACCTGACGAAGGACTTCGAGAAAGTCGCTGATACCGAGGGTATGCTGGATGCGGCAAGGGACTGCCTGTATCTCTGCGCCAATCAGTTCGATCAGGTATACGGCGTTGACATAACTGTGGAAGGAAAGGAGTACAGTATGCATACCTCCGCCGTGTCTGTACCCGTATACGTGAACGAATGGCGATAAATATGGAAATGCCGCGGGCGCTGTGGTAAAATAGCCGTATTGAATTTTGCCGTACAAAGGAGAAATATATATGAAGCTTATAATCGCCTCCAACAACGCCCATAAGGTATCCGAAATAAAGGCCATTTTAGGTTGCTTTTATGACGAGATACTCTCCCTCAGGGAAGCGGGCATAGATATGGACGTGGTTGAGGACGCGAACACCTTCGAGGGCAATGCTCTCAAGAAGGCCAGAGAGGTGTTTGCCGTTGCCGATGCGGATGCAGTACTGTCGGACGACAGCGGCCTGATGGTTGACGCCCTGGGCGGCGCTCCCGGCGTTTACAGCGCGCGCTACGCAGGCGAGGGCCACGATGACGCCGCCAACAATGCGAAGCTCCTCGACGCACTCAGGGACGTACCTGATGAAAAACGCACAGCGAGGTTCTGCACCTCGGTGGCGCTGATACGCAAGGGAATGCCTGCCGTTACCGCGAACGGAAGCGTGGAGGGTAGGATACTCCGCTCCTCGCAGGGCGAAAACGGCTTCGGCTACGACCCTCTGTTCTATTATGAGCCGCTGAAGAAATCCTTCGCACAGCTAACGCCTGAGGAGAAAAACTCCGTCAGCCACAGAAGGCGCGCGCTCGAATCCCTATGCGACAAGCTGAGAGCGGAAAAGTGATGCGCATAGGCATAGTAAGCGATACCCACGGCGATTCATACGCCATAAGACGTGTCATAGAGCAGGCGGGCAGGGTGGACGCATGGATACACCTGGGCGACAATACCCGCGACGCGGAGGCTTTCGGAAAGGACGGAACGCCTGTCTATTCCGTGGCGGGCAACTGCGATTTCGGCGGTGAAAAAGAGCTTCGCATAAGCCTTGACGGTGCGGAGATATTCGCCACTCATGGCCAATATTACGGCTCGCTTACCGTGCGGAGGAGCTTGGCTGCAACGTTGCGCTGTACGGCCACACACATATCCCGAAGCTGGACTATGACGGTAAGCTGTACATAATCAACCCCGGCAGCCCCTCCTGTCCCCGAGGCGGCGCGCCCCGCACCTTCGCCATACTGACCGCCGAGTGCGGCAGCCTCAACGCCAAAATGATGCAGCTATAGGAGAAACAGGCCGCCCGACGGGCGGCCTTGAAACTGTAGAAAAAGCCTGGCAAAGCTAAGCATAAGTCTGTCGAAAAACTAACCCCGGCATAGA
>OMED01001352.1_pt1 | contig 9851 bp, 7 predicted proteins | sample 1673411 | NCBI WGS metagenome assembly OMED01 (sample SAMEA103958110, study PRJEB25191) | human gut metagenome | reverse complement strand
TATATCGCTGAGCGGATACGTGCAGCAGGGGTGTATCCAGCCGAATTTCTTGTCCGCCTCCCTGCGCCCGTCCGCCTCGTCGGGGATAAACACCTCGCCTGAAACAAGCCTGGAATGGCACCAGCCGCACTGACCGCTGCGGCAGCGGGAGGGAGCCTTTATGCCCGCCTGCTCCATGGCTGAGAGCAGCGTCTGGTTTGCCCGTCAGCTTTTCAAAGTGGGTCACGCATTCCTCCGCTATTCTGTCCTTTAGCTTGAAGTACTCCTCTTCGGTTACGTTTGCGAATGCGTCCTCCGTGTAGAATTTTGCGAACTGCACCATGCAGGTGCCCTCCGGCGTGCAGTCTGGTATTGCCTCGTTGATTATGGTCACGCAGTAATCCTTGTGCCCCTCTATGGTCGCCGCGCTTTCGTACTGCGAAAGGGTATCGCCGGTAGAGCGAACGAATGTATCGTATGCCTTGAAGCCAAGCTGCTCATAGGGTATATCCAATCCCAAATATACTGTAAAGGCGCTCTGTGCCAGCTTTCTCGCGCTCATCAGCTTGCGCTCACGCTCCGGCACCTCGCTCTTGTCTATCATCCTGTCGAATACCACCGTGGGCATCAGGTTGGATATTACCCGCTCGCAGGGTATATACGTGCCGTCCGCCAGCTCTACGCCGCGTACCGCGCCGTTTTTAACGTCTATCTTTGTTACCTCGGTGTTGTACCATATATCGCCGCCCATGTCCCTTATGGCCTTATCAAATGCCAGCGATATTTCATGGCTGCGGAAGCGTGCCATCCAGGGCTTCTGTGTAAGATATGTATATGTCATGAAGGTACCATCAGTTGACAAGAGCACACAAGCCCGAAAGGCTTGTTTTGGTACGCTCCTGCGTTCTCGTCGCTTGTATTACATCCAGTAGTACTGCGCTCCTCGGCCTTGGATCGCCCTCAAAACAAGCTCTTTAGGGTCTTTGAGTTTTAGAAGCCAAAGAGTATGGCAGAACAAGGAGGACGAGTGCAGAAATACTGGTTGTATTTCAAATGAGGACGACACAGTTATGCCGTGCTGTTTGGCTTCTAAAACCTTGTGTGTCCTTGTCAACTGATGGTATACACGGCAAAGCTCATCTTTGTGGAGTCCACTCCCACATAGTCCCAGTAGGATTCGAATATCTCCCTCGCTTTATCCGGCAACAGCGCACACGCTTTCGCATCTCTGTTATATTGTGTCTGCGGTTGACCGGTACGACTGACGTTTTAGTCAACTTCTTCATCAACGCCAGCGTGAGGCCGATGGTAATTCTATAAGCTTTACTTTAGCGGCCATTACGCTGAGGGGACGCTTTGGACTTGCTGTATCCGCAATATGAGTCATGTAATTATTGCCTATAACCACGGTGCCATATATCGTGCGGAAACTTATGTCCACCACGGGTATGCAATAAGGCAAGATAAATTGCGCAAATTGAATAGAGGATAAAAAGAGACATGGTTTGCAGAACTCTTGACGGTATCCGTTTGCTTACTCTGTGCGTGTATGCTTGCCGCAAATTTGGCCAGTATATAGAGAGAAAGGGGGATTGGAGTATGAACTTTCTGATTCTTTGCCTGACTGCCCTGGGGTCATTCGGGGCATTATTTTGGATAGCCAAGTTCATTGGACACAAGCAAATTGCTCAGTTGGATTTTTTTGATTACATTACGGGAATAACCATTGGTTCAATTGCGGCTGAAATGGCCACAGAGTTGGAGGAACCCTGGAAACCGCTTACCGCCATGGTAATATACGGAGGCGCAACTCTGCTGCTGAGTATCATTGCCAACAAATTTCCAAGAACGCGCAAATACCTGAACGGTACTCCCACCATCCTCATGGATCACGGCAAATTATATCATGAAAATCTGAAAAAGGCCAAGCTGGATCTGAGCGAGTTCATGGTTATGTGCAGGCAGCAGGGGTACTTTGACTTGACGAACATTCAAACTGCTGTTTTTGAATACAACGGAAAACTTACGATTCTCCCGGTAAGCAGCCAGCGTCCTGCCACACCCAACGACATGAATCTGGCTCCAGAACAGGAGCTGTTGTTTACGGAGTTAATTATGGACGGCCGCATTCTGGAGGATAATCTGAAACGCATGGGATTGGATTTGACCTGGCTGGATAAGCAGCTGAAGCAGCGTAATATTTACTCTCCGCATGATGTTTTTCTGGCGGTTTGTGATCGGAATCTGAAGTTTGTTCTTTATGAGAAAACTTCCACAAAAAATTGACATGCGGACTTTCGAACCGTGAATGAAATGACAGTTTCCATTACTGCCCTTGCCAATGCTCATGCAGGTAAGCTGACCGAGGATGAATTTAATCTGCTGGGTGTGGCTCTGACGCAGCTTGGCGATATGATGGTTACCCTTGCGAAGCAAAGAAGTATTTGCAGCAGTAACAGCAATGGAAATTGAAAGCTTTTGGACAGAAAGTCCCATACATTGAAGTACTCTTCTGGTCTGGCTCAGAGGGGTATGTAACCTCTTTGGTCGGAAGCATGAGTTAAGCGGTTATATACTTTTTCCTTGATTCTTCATAGGGTTATGACGATAATCAAAGGAAAACAGAGGCTGTCGAAAAAATGGCTGAATGCCACTTTTCCGAGTTTTGCCTTGCATAAAACTGAGGTTCAGCCCCGGGAAAAGGGCTGGAACTTACCAGTTGCGGCATGCCTCCGGGAGGCAAAACCCGCAAAGTATGATGTCCTCTGGTTTTTCATATTTTCTGCTGCACACACCCCCAAGGGGGCTTCTCTTGTCCCTGCGGGACAATTCACCTTGTGTCGCCAGAGCCGAATTAAGCCATACGGGGCTGCAGCCTCATGGGCATAGAAAACGAGCTTGTGGGCTATATACCTCTGGCGGAAAAGTACGGCGCGGGCAGCAGGGATTTCAGCGATAATGATATTGTATACCTGAACAGCCCCAGCGACGCCCCGGCATACCCTAAGCCCTCAGGCATAGTTTCACGGCTGACCAAAAACGTGGAGCAGAAGGATGCCTGCTCTGCCTGCTATGGCAACCTTGTACACGCGTTGTACAGGATGGAGCACGAATACAGCAATACCTGCTGCGAGCACATATGCATAGGCCAGGGGTTTAAGGATAAGTTCATCGACGGAATAGGCATAGGCCGCTGCTGCAACTGCGCCTCTCAGCAGGTGATGGGCTGCCCGCCATCGGCGGAGGCCATAGTGCGCTTTCTCATGGACTGCGGCAGATAAGGAGAGATACCATGTTTTTACCTTACGGCAAAGGGCATATTGAATTTGATGCAGGCAAAAATCATACTGTTCTGAGCCCCAATTACGCAGGTATCAGGGCGGACAGGGCAGGAATAGACATAGTTCGTTCGGCCATGGAAAAACCAACAGGCAGCCGGCGGCTTTTTGAGCTATCAAAGGGAAAAAGGACATGCACGGTCATAATATCCGATCATACACGGCCGGTGCCAAGCAGGGACATACTGCCTGTAATGCTCTCTGAACTGCGGCAAGGTAATTCTAATATTGAAATAACTTTGCTTGTGGCCACTGGCCTGCACAGGCAAACCACCGCCGACGAGCTTCGCTACAAGCTGGGCGACAGTATATTTGGCCGAGAGAGGATAGCGGTACACGACTGCGACGATAAGGAAAACATGGTATATCTGGGGCAGCTGCCGTCCGGCTCGCCCTTGTATGTGAACCGCATAGCTGCGGAAGCCGATCTGCTTGTATCCGAGGGTTTTATAGAACCGCACTTTTTTGCAGGCTTTTCCGGGGGACGAAAGAGCGTGCTGCCGGGGGTAAGCGGCAGGCTTACTGTGCTGGGTAATCATTGCAGCAGCTTTATAGACCACCCCTGCGCCACCACAGGCGTGCTGGAGAATAACCCGATACATGAGGACATGAAAGCCGCAGCCAGAATGGCAGGGCTGGCCTTTATAGTAAATGCTATCATAGACGAAAACAAGCATACCGTTGCCGCATTTGCCGGAGACCCCATAGCAGCCCATGAAGCGGGGTGCGCCTATGTGAAGAAATATTTTACGGTGGATGCCATACCTGCAGACATAGTTGTTACCACCAACGGGGGTATGCCGTTGGACGGTAATATATATCAGTGCGTAAAGGGTCTTACCGCTGCGGAAGCTACGGCAAACGTGGGGGGCATCATAATAATCGTCGCAGAGTGCGCCGACGGCAAGGGGGGAGAGGCTTTTTACAGCACACTAAAGAACTGCAATTCCCCGGCCGAACTATACGATGAAATAATGGCCGTGCCCCAGGACAAGACCATACCAGACCAGTGGCAGAGCCAGATACTTGTACGCGTACTTAAAAAGCACAGGGTAATTTTTGTAACACGCCCAGAGCTTAAGGAAACGGTAGAGGAGATGAAGATGGCCTATGCCGAAAGCATAGCTGATGCTATGGCCATGGCGCGGAAAATGAAGGGCGAAAACGCATCCGTCACGGTTATTCCCGACGGGGTGTCGGTGATAGTAAGAAAAAATTTAGGCTATAAAAGCCCAGTTCAGTACAGGACTGAGCTGGGCCTTTAACTATATTGGTTTTCGCGTCTTCTGTTTATTGGCAGATGCACTTTGCCGTGGGATATTTATTTTGTACTTCATCAATAAAAAGTTGCGACCTCCTGCTCGGGCTTTTCGGCGGGCTCCACTGAGATTATGTTTAGTACCGGGCCCTTGCGCCCGTAAAACTTGCTGAAGCGCAGCTCTATCTTTGCAGTCACCGTGCCCCAGGTGCGGTTCTTCAGCTTGTTTGCGTCCAGCCACTTGCATACGAGGCCGCTGTACTGTATGTCCTGCACGCAGCAGGTCATGACGTGACGGCCCGCCACGAACATGTTGTCGGGCATTTTGGCGTTTTTGGCTATGAGGGCCTTGAAGCGCACCGTCTTGCCCGAATACTTTTCCATCTCCTCGGACATATCCCTGTACCAGAGGGCGTAGTCGCTGTCCTCTATGACTATGGGGTCGGCGTTCACGTCGAAGGGCAGGGGGTCTTCTATCTCGTCGTACTCTACCCTCCCGTCAGGGTACTCGTAGGCGATGTTCACACGGCGGGACACGCCGCGGATTACCTTGTGTATCTCCATCTTGTCAAGGTCCGGCGTGGCGCGGTTGAGCACTATGAGCTCGGCTGTCATCAGCTTGTCCACCATAAGGCTCCTCATGTTGGCGTTGTAGCTGAGGAAGCACCGGGCGTCCGCAAACATGAACTCCTGATAAACTATCCAGTTTTCCGGCATGGCCTGAGCAAGGTCGTTCAGGTTCCACATGCCGTTGTACTCTATGAGCACCCGCTCGGCCTTTGCTTTTTTCGCCAGCTCGTTCAGGTAAGCGGCGTTTATCTGCTCCGGTGAATCTATCTCCTGTATCAGTATGTTCTTTCCGCCGCCAGGGAACCTTGAGGGGTCCAGCTCCTCAATGCCCTCCTCGCACTGCAAAAGCAGCGTCTTTTCGCCGGAATTGAACCTTTCGTCCTCCAACGTCTCCTGCATAAAGCGGGTCTTGCCCCCCTCCAGGAAGCCGGTGAACATGTATACTGGGATCTCCTTCATAAAGCGCTTACGTTCCCTTCATCAGACGCCGAACAGCTCGGAAAGCTCATGCTCGTTGAGCTTGGAGCCTATGACGCAGAGGCGGCCCATAACGGAAGCGGAGCCTGTGCGTATATTGCTCTCGCCGGGCACGTAGTCGAAGTGTATCCAGCAGCCCTCGCCCTTTACTATGCCCTTGGCGCGCAGCACGGCGCCGTATTTCTCCCCATCGTCCAGCGCCGCAAGGTCTGCCTTGAGTTCGTCCATGGTAAAGGCCTTGGGTGTCTCCACTCCCCAGCTGGTAAACACCTCATCGGCATGGTGATGGTGGTGATGGCACTCGCATTCGGGATCGTCGCACTCCCCGCCGTCGTGATGGTGATGATGCTCATGCTCTTCGCCGTCATCGCCGTCATGATGGTGATGCCCGCAGCACTCGTGCTCATCGTCATCGTCGTGATGGTGGTGGCCGCAGCACTCGTGCTCATCGTCGTCATCGTCATGGTGGTGATGCTCATGCCGGCTCTCCTCCTTGAGAAGCTCAAGCTCTGCCTCAAGGGTGTTGCGCTTTTCCATGGCCTCCAGTATCTGGGCGCCTGTCAGCTCGCTCCAGGGGGTGACTATGAGGGAGGCATTCGGGTTGTGCTCCCGGAGAAGGGCTATATCGGTATTCAGCTTATCCGGGCTTATCTCGCCGGTGCGGCTGAGTATAATTGCGTTGGCGTGCTCTACCTGGTCGTTGAAGAACTCCCCGAAGTTCTTCATGTACATCTTGCACTTGTTTGCATCCACAACGGCCGTGAAGCTGTTGAGCTGCAGGGCGTCAGAGCCTACGTTCTGCACCGCCCGTATAACGTCGCTGAGCTTGCCCACGCCGGAGGGCTCTATAAGTATGCGGTCGGGGGCGTACTCGTCCACAACCTTCCTGAGCGCCTTGCCGAAGTCGCCTACCAGGCTGCAGCAGATGCAGCCGGAGTTCATCTCGGTAACCTCTATCCCGGCGTCCTGCATGAAGCCGCCGTCTATGCCTATCTCGCCGAATTCGTTCTCTATGAGCACCAGCCTTTCGCCCTTGTAGGCCTCGGCTATGAGCTTCTTTATAAGGGTGGTCTTGCCAGCGCCCAGAAAGCCGGAAAAAATATCAACCTTGGTCATTTGCTTTTACATCTCTTTCCCTAAGTTTTTCTTATTTGAAAAGGGCAGCCCCTTCCCAACTTTGTATTATAGACCAGCCCACGCCGATTATTCAAGCTGTTTTGCCCAACTTCACAGCCTGTTGACAATGTTTCTTGAAGATAAGCTCCGATGTTGGTATTATTATTATGCAAATACACAAAAGGAGCCGTTCCCAATGAAATTCCCTCTGGAAGAAGTCACTCATACAGATAACATAAAGCTTTCCGACGACGGGCGCTCGGTGGTGATAATCGATCAGACGCTGCTGCCCAACAGGCTGGAATACATAGCGCTTACCACAAGAGAGGAGATGTTCGAGGCGATAGCCATGCTCCGCGTGCGCGGCGCTCCGGCAATAGGCATATGCGCGGGCTACTGCGCCTACTGCCTGGCCCTTCAGGCCCCCCACGATTCCTTCGACGATTTCTACGACCACTGGGTGGAGGACTGCCGCTATCTCAACGGCTCCCGCCCTACGGCGGTAAACCTCAGCTGGGCGCTGAACCGCATGCTGGACGCCGCTGAGGATCACCGGGATATGCCTGTGGAGGCGGTGCTTTCGGCGCTGAAGCGGGAGTGCCTTGCCATACACAGCGAGGATATGGAGATGTGCCGCAAAATATCCGAATACGGCCTTTCCCTCCTTCACGATGGGGACGGGGTGCTGACCCACTGCAACGCGGGGCCCCTGGCCACCTCCCGCTACGGCACGGGGCAGGGGCCGCTGTTCCTTGCAAGGGAGCGGGGCATGGATATAAGGGTATTCGCGGACGAGACCAGGCCCCTCCTGCAGGGCGCCCGGCTTACGAGCTTTGAGCTGTACAACGCCGGCGTGGACGTCACCCTTATATGCGACAGCATGGCGTCAATAGTCATGAAAAACGGCTGGGTGCAGTGCTGCATGGTGGGCTGCGACAGGGTAGCCGCCAACGGCGACACAGCAAACAAAATAGGCACCAGCGGCATAGCCATACTTGCAAAGCACTACGGCATACCCTTCTACGTGCTGGGCCCTACCTCCACCATAGATATGAGCTGCACCACAGGGGAGGACATAAATATCGAGCTCCGGGACGGGGAAGAGATCCGGAGCAGATTCTTCGCGGAGCCCGTGGCGCTGCCCGATGTCAAGTGCTACAACCCCGCCTTCGATGTGACGGACAATTCGCTTATCTCCGCCATTATCACGGAAAAGGGCATATGCCGCCCGCCCTACTCCGAGAGCTTAAAGAAGCTTTTTGAAGATCAGCCCCTATAAGGCCCGTAAATACTCAAAAACCCCCGGGGTTGATAAGGGGCCGCAGCCCCTTATGGCTTTATTCGGATTTGGCGACACAAGGTGAATTGCCCCGCAGGGGCAAGAGAGGGCCCCCTGGGGGGTGTGCGGCAAATCCGCAAAAGGCGCTTGCGTAGCAAGGCTTTCCCTGCATGAGGTGCTGGCCGCGCCATAGGCGCAAGCACCGAATGAGAAAACTCAAAAAAGTGGCGTTTAGCCACTTTTTTGACACTCTGAAGCGGCGTAAAGCCGCTTTTTTGAGTTTTTGCTTTTATAATCCCATCTCTTCCTTGACTTCCCTGAAGCACTTGACCGCGAAGTCAAGATCCTCCTTGGTATGGCCGGCGGAGATCTGGGTACGTATGCGGTCCCTGCCCTTGGGCACCACGGGATAGCAGAAGCCTACCACGTATACGCCCTTCTTGAGCATTCGGGCGGCAAACTCGTTGGCTACCTTGGGGTCATAGAGCATTACGGGCACTATGGGATGCTCGCCGGGCAGCAGGTCGAAGCCGCACTTTTCCATCTCGGCGCGGAAGTAGCGGGCATTTTCGTGTACCTTGTCCCGGAGGGCGGTGCTCTCGGTCAGCATATCGATGGTCTTGCAGGCCGCGGCGCAGATAGCGGGGGCAACGGTATTTGAAAAGAGGTATGGACGGCTGCGCTGGCGGAGCAGGTCCACTATCTCCTGCCTTGCGGCGGTGTAGCCGCCGGAAGCCCCGCCCAGAGCCTTGCCCAGGGTACCGGTGATGATATCCACCCGGCCTTCAACTCCGCAATACTCGGAGGTGCCGCGGCCGTGCTCGCCCATGAAGCCTACTGCGTGGCTGTCGTCCACCATTACCAGCGCGTCAAACTCGTCGGCCAGGTCGCATATGCCCTTAAGGTTGGCTATGTAGCCGTCCATGGAGAACACGCCGTCGGTGGCGATGAGCTTTATCTTGCAGCCGGAATCCTTTGCGTCCTGAAGCTTGGCGCGAAGGTCTTCCATATTGTTGTTCTTATAGCGATACCTCTTGGCCTTGCAGAGGCGCACGCCGTCTATTATGGAGGCGTGGTTCAGCTCGTCGGATATCACGGCGTCCTCGGGGCCCAGCAGGGTCTCGAACAGGCCTCCGTTTGCGTCGAAGCAGGAGGAGTACAGTATGCAGTCGTCCATCTTTACAAAGTTGGCTATCTTATGCTCCAGCTCCTTGTGCAGCCCCTGGGTGCCGCAGATGAAGCGCACGGAGGAGAGGCCGAATCCCCATTTGTCATAGCTGGCCTTTGCGGCCTCGATAAGCTCCTTGCTGTCGGAAAGGCCAAGGTAGTTGTTCGCGCACATATTGAGCACGTTCTTCGCCTCGGTGGTGTCTATGCGCGCCTTCTGGGGGGTAGTGATTATGCGTTCGTTCTTATAGGTGCCGGATTCCCTGATGCTTTGGAGCATCTCGCCGTAATGCTTAAGTGCGGATTTCATATGCTGTTCCTTTCTATGTTATTTTTTATTGCGGGATTCCCTTACTTTGTCCAGTCAAGCACTACCTTGCCGCTCCTGCCGCTGTTCATGGCCTCGAAGCCCTTGTCGAAATCGCGATAGTTGAAGCGGTGGGTGATCATGGGAGTCATGTCAAGGCCGCCCTCCACCATGGTTATCATCTTGTACCAGGTCTCGTACATCTTGCGGCCGTATACGCCCTGAAGGGTCAGGCTGTTCCAGATGACCTTGTTTATGTTTATCTCTATGTTGCCGGGGTGTATGCCCAGAAGGGCGATCTTGCCGCCGTTGCGCATGTTGTCTATCATGGTGTTCAGGGCCGCTACGTTGCCGCTCATC
>OMED01001351.1_pt1 | contig 9852 bp, 7 predicted proteins | sample 1673411 | NCBI WGS metagenome assembly OMED01 (sample SAMEA103958110, study PRJEB25191) | human gut metagenome | reverse complement strand
ATTTCCTCGCCCCTGCGGGGCAACCGGAAATGATGCACAAAAACTTCATGCACCGGCATTTGCGCATTTTCGTGGTGCAGTGCTCACGCATGAAGTTTTATACGACAAAAAGCAGACTGCCGGGAAAGGCAGCCTGCTTGAATCGGTGAGAATTACTCGGCGTCCTCTTCGTCCTCTGCGGCGGGAGCCAGCAGGGCGCGGATGGACAGGGAAATGCGCTTGTGCTCCTGATCGATGTCGATGATCTTCGCGTCGACTTCCTGACCCTCGGACAGAACGTCCTCCGGCTTGCCGATGCGGCGATCCGCGATCTGGGAGATGTGAATCAAGCCGTCAACGCCGGGGATGATCTCAGCGAAAGCGCCGAAGGTCATGAGCTTGACAATCTTGACGGTGACAACGTCGCCGACCTTGTACTCATTGTTGAAGATGGTCCACGGGTTGGTAGCTTCGGTCTTGTAGCCGAGGGAGATCTTGCGCTTTTCGGGATCGAGCGCGATGACGAAAACATCGATCTCGTCGCCGACCTTGACGACCTCGGACGGATTCTTGATGCGGTTCCAGCTCAGCTCGGAGACATGGACCATGCCGTCGACGCCGCCGATGTCGACGAATGCGCCGTAGCTGGTCAGGGACTTGACGGTGCCGTGATACTGCTTGCCGACCTCGATCTCGCTCCAGATCTTCTCCTGTGCTGCCTTGCGCTGCTCAGAAGCGACGGAACGGATGGAGCCGACGACGCGGCGGCGGGCACGGTTGACCTCGGTGATGCGCAGCTGGACGGTCTTGCCGACCATCTCGTTCAGATCGCCGCCCTTGGGAACACCGGACTGGGAAGCGGGAACGAACACGCGGATGCCCTTGACGTTGACAACGATGCCGCCCTTGTTTTCCTCGGTGACATTGCCCTCGACGACGGTCTTGTCCTCAACGGCCGCTTCGATCTCTTCCCAGGCCTTGCCGGCCTCGAGACGCTTGCGGGACAGGCGGACGACGCCTTCGCCGTCGTTGACATGGACGACGATCGCTTCGATCTGGTCGCCGACATGGACGACATCCTCGGGCTTGACGGACGGATCGCCGGAGAAGTCTTCCAGCGGGATGTAGGCGGTGTGCTTCGTGCCAAGGTCGACTTCGATCTCGGTGGAACCGATGGCCATGACGGTGCCAGTTACCTTATCTCCATTATTCAAAGTTTTGAGGGACTGCTCGAGAAGCTCGGCAAAATTCTCCTCCTGTGCAGTTTCAACTTTCAGTTCTTCGCTCATTTTGTTGTTTACCTCCTTAATTATCCACGGCGGCGTCGATGCGCCCGCCGTTATACCCACAGTAGCTGCGCCATGAAAAAAGGTCATATCTAATTCATCGGCATGATCGACGAGCACCACCTTCGGGCAATTCTCCTTGCAGATCATGGCAAGCCGCCCCGTATTGGAGCTTCTTGCGTCCCCGACAACGACCATCGCATCACAACTCTTTGAAAGAAAAGCTGCTTCTTCCTGCCGCATTTCCGTAGCTCTGCATATTGTATCAAATATTTCGCAATTTGTACACACTTTTTTTGCAATTTCCCGGCATGATTCCCACAATTTTTGCGTCCCTGTCGTCTGTGAAACCAGACAAAACGGCAAATCGCGCCGCTCCGGGCGCTCCGTGAGCCAGGTTTCGAGCGCTTCGGCGCTCTGGAAGACGTGCGCGTCAGAGGAATAACTTGCGATCGCAATGATCTCCGGGTGGGTGGGCGTGCCGATGATCAGAAGGCTCCGCCCGTCCCGCTCCGCCTTCTGCGCGATCACGTGGATCTTCTTTACGAACGGGCAGGTCGCGTCGACCGTCACCGCGCCGCGGGCCGACAGCGTCCGCTGCTCCCCGACGGGGATGCCGTGCGCGCGGATGACGACGGTCTGGCCGGGCTGCGCCTCGTCTGCCGCTGAAATTTCGCGCAGACCAAGCAGCTCAAACCGCGCGACGACGTGGCGGTTGTGGATAATGGGGCCAAGCGTGACCGCGTTTTTGCTGCTGCGCGCCGTCTGCTCGGCAAGGGCGACGGCGCGCTCCACACCGAAGCAGAAGCCCGCCGTTTCAGCCAATCTGATCTGCATAGCTGTCACCGCCCAGTTCATAGATCGTTTTCAGGAGCCGGTCGGACGCCTGCTGGCAGGCGTCGTGGTCGTTCGGGTCGAGCGCGCCGACGCGGTATGGCGTGCCGAACACGACGCTGACCGGACAGAACGGCGTTTTGTTGCGCGTGACGAATACCGGCACGACCGGGACCCCGGCCTGCGCCGCCATGCGCACGGCTCCCGTTTTCGCGCGCACGTGCTTTTCCCGGTTGCAGCGCGTCCCCTCGACAAAGACGAGCAGTTTCTCCTGTTCACGCGCCAGCGCGTCGACGCACTGACTGAACGCCGCTATGTCATGCGCACCGCGGTTGACGAAGATCACGCGGAATTTTTCCATGACCCAGCCGATAAACGGCACGCGCCGCAGCTCCTGCTTGGCCATGATGCGGATCATTTTCTTTTCAGGCAGGGCAAGCAGAATCCAGATGGGGTCTGCCATGCCGGAGTGGTTGGCGCAGAAAATGCAGCTGCCCGCCGGGATCTGCTCCCGGCCCGTCACATGAAAGACCGGGTGCCAGAAAAACAGCCCGATGCGGCACAGCCACCAGCACAGATGGTACCAGAAGTTCACCCGAGCTTCCTCCTGACGATATCCAAAATGGCATTGACCGACTGCTCGACCGTATCGCCGGAGGTATCGAGCAGCACGGCGTCCGCCGCCTGCTTTAACGGCGCGATGGCGCGCTCGGAATCCTGTTTGTCGCGCTGCTTCGTCTCAGCGAGGATCTGCGCGTAGGGCGTTTTGTCGCCCTTCTGCTGCAGCTCGTCAAAGCGGCGCTTCGCGCGCACCTCGGCGCTGGCGGTCAGGAAAATTTTCACGTCGGCCTTCGGCAGCACGACCGTCCCGATATCGCGGCCATCCATGACGACGCTGTGCGTCCGGGCAAGCTGCCGCTGCATATCGAGCAGAAACGCGCGCACGCACGGCTGCGCGGACACGCCGGAGGCGTACATGGACATTTCGGGCGTGCGGATCTCCCCGGTCACGTCCGCGCCGTTGAGGATCATATGCTGCACGCCGTCCTCATAGCGGATATCGATGTTGACCTCGTCGATGAGGCGTGCAATGCCGTCCTTGTCCTTCGGGCCGACGCCCATGAGGCGCATATAATAGCCGACGGTGCGGTAGATCGCGCCGGTGTCGACGTACAGATAGCCCAGCGCCTGCGCGCAGGCTCTGGCCATGGTGCTTTTCCCGGCTCCCGCCGGGCCGTCGATGGCGATGGAAACAAATTTGCTCATGTCGCGTCCTCCGGTTTCTGGAATTCCTTCGCGGCGGCAGACAGCCCCGCGAGACGGCCCGTCGCCCAGGCGATCTGGAGATTGAAGCCGCCCGTATAGGCGTCGACGTCCAGAAGCTCGCCCGCAAAATACAGTCCCTGCACCAGCTTCGATTCCATCGTCTTCGCGTTGACCTCGGAGACCTTCACGCCGCCGGAGGTCACAATGGCGTCCTCGACGGGCGCTTTGCAGGCAATGGGCACGGAAAAGCATTTGATCGTCTCAAGCAGTGCTCTTCGCTGCTGCTTCGTGATGGAGTTGACCTTCTGCATGGGGTCGATGCCGCTGCGGGCAATGACGACCGGGATCATGGATCTCGGCAGAAGCGCCGAAAGGCTGTTTTCAAAATCGCGGTTCTGCGCGGCGGAAAAATCGCGCAGAATGCGCGCGTCCAGCGTTTTTTCGTCCAATGCGGGCTTGAGGTCGATCCTGACCGTATAGCCTGCCTCCCCGCGCGCCATATGCGCGCTGGCAGAGAGGATCACAGGACCGGAGAGGCCGAAATGGGTAAACAGCAATTCCCCAAAGTCCTCATAGACGGTCTTTCCCTTCGTGTTTACAAGTTTGACCGCAATGTTTTTCAGGGCCAGCCCCTGCATTTTCGCGCAGTCGTGCCCCTTCTCGACCAGCGGGACGAGCGAACCGGTCGGCTCTATGATCGTATGCCCGAGGGCCTGCGCCATGGCGTAGCCGCTGCCGGTCGAGCCGGTCGCGGGGTAGGACAGGCCGCCGGTCGCAAGAACGACACAGTCTGCGGGCAAGGGACCCTCCGCCGTTTTTACGCCGGTCACGCGGCCATCGGAAACGGCGATCTCCGCCGCTTTGCGCGGCAGGATACGCACATGGTATGCACGCAGGAACCGTTCGAGCGCATCCAGAACGGACTGCGACCGGTCAGAGACAGGAAAAACGCGGTTGCCGCGCTCGGTCTTGAGCGCACAGCCGTAGTCTTCAAAGAATTTCTTTGCGTCTGCGGGCGAAAAGCCCGCGAGGGCGCTGTAGAGAAAGCGCGGGTTCGTCGGGACGCTTTGCAGCACATCCTGCCACGGGCAGTCGTTCGTGACGTTGCAGCGGCCCTTGCCGGTGATGAGAAGCTTTTTGCCGAGCCGGCCGTTCTGCTCCAGCAGCGTCACCTGCGCGCCCGCCTGCGCGGCCATACCGGCGGCCATCATGCCCGCCGCGCCGCCGCCGACAACGACAATTTTATTCGACCCGCTCAAAGGCGTCATATTCATCCCAAATCCGCTCCAGATCCTCATAGGTTTTTGCCACGCTGTCCTCCTGCTGCAAGCCGACGGAGACGATCAGCGCGTTGACCACGCTCATCGGCGCGACGAGCGAGTCGACGAACGAGACCATGTTGCTCTTGGCGCACAGAACATAGTCGGCGACCTTCCCCGCCGGGGCCTCCGGCTTGTCCGTGATGGTCACGACGGTCGCGCCGGAGTCGTGTGCGTACTGCAGCAGCTTCACTGTCCGGCTGGAATAGCGCGGCAGGCTGATGCCGATGACGACGTCTTCGTGTCCCACGCGCAGAAGCTGCTCGAACATTTCGCTGGTGGCCGTGGAGGAAACAAGGCGCACGTTTTCAAAAATATTGCGGAAATAGAAATTCAGATAGTTTGCCAGCGCCGCGGACGAGCGCACGCCTACAATATAAATACACCGCGCACGCAGAATCGCGCCGACCGCACGGGTCATCTGCGCGCGGTCCAGCGCCTCCGCTGTCATGCGGATGGCGTTGGCGTCGCGCTGCAAAACGCTGGACACGACGTCCTGATTGCCGAACTGGTCGCTGGCGACCTCGATGCGCTGGACGCTGGTGAGCTTGTTCCGGACAAGCTCCTGCAGCGTCTTCTGCATCTCCGGATAGCCCGCGTAGCCCAGCTCCACGGCGAAGCGCACAACAGTCGACTCCGAAACCTCGACGGTCTTGCCGAGACGGCTGGCCGTCATAAACGCCGCCTTGTCATAGTTGGTCAGGATATAGGACGCGATCTTTTTCTGGCCTTTGGAAAAGGCGTGAATTTCGTTTTGAATACGGGTCAGAATATCTGCCGGCATAAGAAAAGCCCTCCGCCGCACGCGCTCAGCGCAAATATTTCACAATTTTCATATCTATTTATTTTACCGGCTTCCGCCGCGTTTTGCAAGCGGAAATCTGGGAAATGGGAATATTTTATACGGATTGCGCGCACCGGTTCGTCACAGCGGCGCAAGCAGTGCCGGAAGCTCCAGCAGGTCCGCCACAGCATAGTCGCACAGCGGCGAGATCGGCTCCGTCCGCCCATAGAGGCAGGTCGGGATCCCGGCATTGCGGCCGCCCTGCATATCGCTTGAGAGGCTGTCGCCGATCATGATGGACTGCGCGCGGTAGTCCTCGCCGATCTCGGCGAAAACCTTGTCATAAAACAGCTTGTCAGGCTTCTTGCAGCCCATCTGCTCGGAGATGAACACGTGGTCAAAATACTGCGCCATGCCGCTGGCGGCGATGCGGCGCATCTGAATCTCCGTGTTGCCGTTTGTCACGATAAAAATTTTGTACTGCGCGTGCAGCTGCCGCAGCGCCTGTTCGCAGTGCGGCATGAAATTGCACTGATCGCCCAATTCGCGGAAGTATGCGGCGTTAAACGCCGCCGGGTCGGCCTCCAGACCGTATTCCGCGAAAAAGACGCGGAAGCGTTCGACATAGAGTGCCTCCTTTGTGATCTCGCCCCGCTCAAAGCGCTGCCAGAGCTCCGCGTCGAGCGCGCGGTAGCGCTCCCACATCTCCGGCGTGAACGGCAGGCCGAAGGCGCGGAACGCGATGGAAAGCGCGTTCCGGGAGCTGGTCTGAAAGTCAAACAGCGTATCGTCAATGTCCATGAGCAGTGCGCGAATCGGCATATCGGGAGCCTCCCACAGTTTTTTGTTTGATTGTAGCATGATTTGTGATACAATACAAAAAGATTTTTTCAGTAAGGAGTAACCCATGCAGTCTATATCGGAAATTCTGGCGCAGGAATTAAACTGCAAGCAGGAATATATTGAAAATGTCATTGCCCTTCTGGACGAAGGCAACACCATTCCGTTCATCGCCCGCTACCGCAAGGAGCAGCACGGCGCAATGGACGACACAGCGCTTCGGACGCTCGAAACACGGCTCCAATATCTGCGCAATCTTGCCCAGCGGCGCGAGGAGGTCAAGTCTTCCATCGCCGCGCAGGACGAGCTGGCGAAGGCCATCGACGAGGCGGCGACGCTGGCTGAGGTCGAGGACCTCTACCGGCCCTACAAGCCCAAGCGCCGCACCCGCGCGACCATCGCGAAGGAAAAGGGCCTCGAGCCGCTGGCGGACGCAATTTTCGCGCAGACGCTGAAAATGGACGCGCCGGAGGTGCTGGCACAGGCATACATTGACCCTGAAAAGGGCGTGGAGACGATCGAGGACGCGCTTGCGGGCGCGTCGGATATTCTTGCCGAGCGCATTTCGGACGACGCGGAGGTGCGCAAGAGCCTGCGCACGCTTATGAACCGGCGCGGCACGGCGCGTTCGGCAGCGGCAAAGGACGAGGAGGACGACAAAACCGCCGTCTACCGGCAGTATTTCGAGTTTTCCCAGCCCATTTCCCGTTTACAAAGCCATCAGGTTCTGGCACTCAACCGCGGCGAACGCGAGGGGGCCTTGAAGGTCAGCCTGTCCGTTGACCGCGACGAGGCGCTGCAATGCATCCGGCGCGGCGTCGTAAAGCCCGGCAGCCCGGCGATGGAATTTATCAAGTCCGTCTGCGACGACAGCTATGACCGGCTGCTGGAGCCCAGCATGGAACGCGAACTGCGCACGGCGCTGACGGACATGGCAAACGAGCAGGCCATTCATAATTTCGCCCTCAACCTGCGCCCGCTTCTCATGCAGCCGCCTGTAAAAGGTGCGGTCACGATGGGCCTCGACCCAGGCTACAGCCACGGCTGCAAGGTCGCCGTCGTGGACGAGACGGGCAAGGTGCTCGACACCACGGTCGTCTATCCGACGTTCGGCGAAAAACAGAAGCAAGACGCGATCGCGAAGCTTTCTCAGCTCATCAAAAAGGACAATGTGCGCCATCTTGCCATCGGCAACGGCACGGCCTCGCGCGAAACGGAGGCCATGGCCGTCGAGATGATCCATAAGCTTGGCGGCGGCGTTTCCTATATGATCGTCAACGAGGCGGGCGCGTCCGTCTATTCCGCGTCGAAGCTGGCGGCGGAGGAATTCCCGCAGTATGACGTGAACCTGCGTTCGGCAGTATCCATCGCACGCAGATTGCAGGACCCGCTGGCAGAACTGGTAAAGATCGACCCGAAGGCCATCGGCGTCGGGCAGTACCAGCACGATATGCCGGAAAAGGAGCTGGACGCCGCGCTGGGCGGCGTGGTCGAGGCCTGCGTCAACGCCGTCGGCGTCGATCTGAACACAGCCTCCGCGCCGCTTTTAAAGCAGGTCGCGGGCCTCAATGCGACGACGGCGAAAAATATTGTCGCCTACCGCGAGGAGAACGGCGCGTTCACCTCGCGTGCACAGATCAAAAAGGTGCCGAAGCTGGGGCCGAAGGCGTTTGAGCAGTGCGCAGGCTTTTTGCGTGTGCCGGAAAGCAAGCAGGTGCTCGACCGCACGGGCGTGCATCCGGAGAGCTACGACGCGGCGAAGAAGCTGGCGGAGCTGCTGGACATCGATCTCAAAAATGCCGGAAAGCCAGAAATGGCCAATCTTCCCGACAAGCTCCGCGCCTACGGTGCGGAAAAGGCTGCAGCAGAATGCGGCGTCGGCGTGCCGACGCTGCAGGATATCGTAAAAGAGCTTGTCAAGCCCGGCCGCGACCCGCGCGACGAGCTGCCCGCGCCGATTTTGCGCACGGATGTGCTGGAACTGAAGGATCTGAAGCCCGGCATGGTGCTCAGTGGAACGGTGCGCAACGTCATCGATTTCGGCGTGTTCGTCGACATCGGCGTCCATCAGGACGGGCTTGTGCATATCTCGCAGGTCAGCAATAAATTCATCAAGCACCCGTCCGAGGTCGTCTCAGTCGGCGATGTCGTCAAGGTCGCCGTTCTGGATGTCGACCAGAAGCGCGGCCGCATCAGCCTGACGATGAAGGGCGCGAAATAGCCCACGCCGCCCGCCATATTTCGACAAAATTTCGATAAACGAAACACGACCGGTTCGCGTGACCGGTCGTGTTTCTTACCTGCATATTTCTCCTGCGTATGCAAACAATAGCTTTGAAACCAGCACAAAACGAAAGGCATTGGAGGAGCAATTTATGAAAGCAACAGGCATTGTCCGGCGCATCGACGACCTCGGCCGCGTCGTGATCCCCAAGGAAATCCGCCGCACCATGCGTATCCGCGAGGGCGACCCGTTGCAGACAGCATTGACATGGTGGGAAAGGTTTTGCTTTGCAATGGACGATTTAGCCAAACGGAACGGGTGGAGTTAGTACATAATGACGAAAGCGGGAGCGATGACCGTAGGTATCCGAGAGGGATGAGGCATGGAAACGAACCGCCCGGATCCATTGCAGCGCAATGGATCCAGGCGTCTTTTTCTGTTTCCATGAGGTCAGTAAGGGCAGCACATATCGTCTTATGCTAAGAACACCTTGAGCAGACGGCTGTTCAGCAAGCATTGTGTCAAGAATCGAGACAAAGCTACCAGTCTTCAATTTCCTCAACAGAAACAACAAATCCGAACCCATGACCAATCGGCAAAAGGTTCGGATTATATTGTTTTGGTGGAGCTGAGGGGAATCGAACCCCTGTCCGAAAGCAACTTGACTGGACTTTCTCCGGGCGCAGTCTGTTATTTACATTCCCTCGGCGCGGCGGGAGCAGACACTCTCCGCGCCTTGGTAGCTTCATGATGCATGACGCAGGCAAAGCTTACTGCGTTCACGGACGCCACTAGATCACGCCCAAGCCCGGCTCGTGGCCCTTCCGGGGAGGACGGGCTGCCTAATTAGGCAGCCTGAGCAACGTAAGTGTTGTCAGTTAATTTAGAAAAATTGCCCGTTTTATGGAGGCCAGGCGCCTCCGCCCGCTTATCCAGCCTCACTGCCCCCGTCGAAACCAGTGCAGCCCCATATGGCAGCGGAAAACCGCTGCGGATCGCTGGAAAACTCTAAATTAGACTCTCGTTGCTTTTATCATCCACTTCATGGGCAGGAGTTTTGCCACGAAGCGATAGAATTTATTAAATGCCGTCGGCGTGTAGAACGTCCGGCCCTTTTTTGCTGCCCGGATCGTCCCGGCGACGACCTTTACCGGGTCACACCACGGGATATTGCCGAACAGGTCATGGTCGCCCGCAGCGTCGAAGAATTCAGTCTTCATCGGGCCGGGGCAGACAGCTGTGACGGAAATGCCCTTGGGGCGCAGCTCGTCGGCGATGCCGCCGGTAAAGGCGGAGACATACGCCTTGGAGGCGCTGTAG
>OMED01001346.1_pt1 | contig 9883 bp, 9 predicted proteins | sample 1673411 | NCBI WGS metagenome assembly OMED01 (sample SAMEA103958110, study PRJEB25191) | human gut metagenome | reverse complement strand
GAGCCACATCCGCGAGCTGCTCACGAACGGAGAGGACGCCTCCGCGTATCTGACGGCGGAGAGCGCCGCCATCTATGCGCGCGAATGCGCGGCGGGCCGCGCGCCGGTGACGATGCAGAATGCGGAGCGAGCGGTGCTTTCCCGGCTGCGCGCGATGTGCGAGGAGGACTTCGCCCGCTATGACAGCGGGAATGAAGGCCTTTATCGCCGGTTTTATGACGCAGCGCGGACGGCAGCGTCCGTCGACGAGCTGCTCTCCGCGGTGAAGACGAAGCGCTATGCCTATGCGCGGCTGCGGCGGATGCTGCTTGCGGCGTATCTGGACGTGACGGCGGCGGATGTGCCGCCGGAGGTCCCCTATCTGCGCGTGCTGGCGTGCAATGAGCGGGGACGAAAGCTGCTCAAAACGATCAAAAAAACGGGAAGCGCACCGGTGCTGACCAAGAGCGCCGATGTGCGCGCGTTGAGCGAGGAGGCGCAGAAGCTCTTCGCTCTGACGGCGCGCGCGGCGGATCAATACGTGCTCGCCTATCCCGAGCTGCGCGCGGCCAGAGGCAGCAGCGCGTGGACGGAGGGGCCTGTGATCGTTTGAGCAAGGAACCGAGACCTCGAAAGGAGAACAGAATGAAAAAATGGATGACGCTGCTGCTTTGCTGCGTGCTGGCGCTGAATTTGACCGCCTGCGGCGCAGGAGCGCCCGGCGGGCCGGAGGACAACGCGCCGCCGCAGGCGAGCGCGCTGCACTTTGAAGTCGCGACGCAAGTTTACGAAAACGAGTACAAGGCCGACGACGGCACGGTGCTTCTGGCGGAGCGCTACGAACTGCCGGTGCTCGAGCTGCGCACGGAGGACGGCGAGCTCTACACGCTGGCGGAGAACGTGACGGCGAACGGCGGCACGGGCAACCCCGCGCAGTTCACGGCGCAGAACGCCTTCAACACGGAGATGAATAACGTGCTCGCGGGGCTTGAGTCCGAGGCGGCGCAGATGGCCACCGAGGCGAAGGAACTCTACGCGGAAAACGGCACATCGGTCTTTTTGAACGGAAGCTACTGGACGAACGAGCTGAGCCTGACGCAGACCTACATGACCGAGGGGAAGCTCCTGAGCATCGCGGCGGAGAACTACACCTACTACGGCGGCGTGCATCCGAATTCCGCCACCCGCGCGTGGAGCTTTGATCTGACGACGGGCGAATTCCTGACGCTGGACGCGCTGGCCTCGGAGGAGGGCGATTTGCAGGGAAACTCGCTGCAGGAGAGCATTTATTGGAATATCTACGAGCAGATCGCGCAAAAGGGCCTCAGCGAAGGATATTTTGACGATTATGACTCTTATTTGCAGGATTTCCCCACGCTCGCGACGCTGAACTTTACGGAAAACGGCCTGACGGTCACGTTCGACCAGTACGTCATCGCGCCGTATGCGGCGGGGCCGCAGGTGTTCTCGGTGCCGTACAGCGAATTCTACAACGCGCTCAGTGAGCACGCGAAGACGATTTTAGACGTCTCGCAGGAGCAGACCGTGACAGCGGATTTCAAGGCGGCGGCGACGCTGTGGTCGTGGTTTTATATGGACGATCCGCCGATGGATTACAATGTGACAGCCGAGGTCGACGGCAATCTTTATGATCTGGCGGACATCAAGGGCGTGGAAACGCTGGAGGGCCTCCGTGCGTTGCTGCTGCGGTATGTCACACCGGAACTTGCCGACGAATGGCTGGGCAGCACTGAGCAGCGTTACCGTGATATTGACGGCAGACTCTATGTCATGTCCGCAGGCCGCGGCGGCAACGAGAGCCTGGGCGGATACACGTGCACGGCTGCGCTCGACGGCGACAGCGGCGTGCTGACGCAGACGGTCACGCTGCTTGCGTGGGACGACACCGCGCAGGCGTGGGCGGATACCGGCAAAACGGAAGCCTACGAATATCCATTTACCCTCGTCGACGGCCACGCAGTGTTCTCCGCGTTCCCGTGCCCGTACTGAGAGAATAGGAGAGAGGGAGGGGAGTCCCATGGCGTAAAAAGTGCGGCCGCGCCGCAGAAGCGATCATATAGGACCACTTTTACGGAGGATGAGAGAAATGAAGAGAGTAAAAATCTTTCTGCTGCTTTTTACCCTGTGCTGCGCACTGACTGCTTGCGGCACAAAGCCCGCGGACGATGTACCGCCGCCGGATGATGAGACGTCTGCGGTGGACATCGAATGGTTCAACACGGAATTTTTCAATGTGGGCAGTGGCGTGTGCATGACGAATATGCTGCTCAGCAGCTATTACGACACCGCCGCGGACATCGACCTCTATGAGCTCTTCTATAATGGCCCGACAGGAATACAGGAAGAGGTCACTGAGGCAGAACAGACAGCAATCGGCCCGGTGGCGTTTGAGCATTATCCCATCAAAACGCAGAGAACGGAAATGGACGCCTTTTTGCAGGAGTATTTGGGCGTGGCACTGGACGAGACGAACAAAAAGAATCTCGACCAGTTCATCTATCTCGAGGAGTACGACGCCTATTATCTGCTCCACGGCGATACGAATTTCCAGCGCTGCACGGTCACCTCGCTCGAGCAGAACGAGGACGGGACTATCACGCTCACCTATGAGCAGGAGAGCGGTGAAAAGGGGATCGTCACGCTGAAGGGCAGCAAAGGCAGCTACCAGTTTGTGTCGAACAAGGAAGCGTGAAGATAAAAGAAAAATGCTGGCTCATAAGAGCCAGCATTTTTTATATGTAGCTTACCGGTAGCGCTCGCGGTGTGCGTGCATGATCTCAGCCAGCAGCACACCGTTGTCGGGCGGGGTGTAGGTGATGGCGTTCGCGCCTGCCGCGATGGTCTTGCGAATAGTCTCATCCTTCGGGCCGCCGGTGGCGATGATGGGGATCTCGGGATGACGGGCGCGGAGCGCGGCGACGAGCTGCGGCGTTTCCGACGCGGCAGAGACGTTCAAAATGTCGACGCCTGCGGCGATACGAGCCTCGGTGTCCTGCGTGGCGGAGACGATGGTCGCCACGACCGGAATGTCGATGTGCGACTTGATGTCGCGCAGAATATCCGCCGAAACGGGCGCGTTGAGCACAACGCCGTAAGCGCCGCAGTGCTCAGCCTCCATCGCCTGGGCGACAGAGCGCGCGCCAGACGTGAAGCCGCCGCCGACGCCGCAGAACACGGGCATATCCGCCACGCTGATGACGGCGCGCACGATGCGCGGCTGCGGGGTAAAGGGATAAACGGCAATCACCGCATCGGCATTGACGCTTGCGATGGTGGCAACGTCAGTGGAAAAGACAAAGGACTTGATCGTTCTGCCGAAGATGCGGATGCCGCTGCACTCGTTGATGCACTCGGGTACCATCAGCATATGGTTGCGGAGCTTTCCGCTGTAACTCGGCGTGGGCGTAGGGGTAAAATCGCTCATAAAAACACCTTCCTTTCCGCAGGTAATAGATGACCGGTAAAATGTTATGCAGGGAAATTATTCGACATGAATGCTTGCACGCATGGCGAGGATCGTCTGCTCAATGAGCGTGTCAAGATCCCAGCCGAGCATTTCCGCGCCGCGCTCGATGACCTCGCGCGAGCAGCCGGCGGCAAACTTCTTGTCCTTGTACTTTTTCTTGACGGACTTGACCTCAAGATCGCTGACGCTCTTACTCGGGCGCATGAGCGCGACCGCGCCGATCAGGCCTGTGAGCTCGTCGGTGGCAAAGAGGACCTTTTCCATCTCGTGCTGCGGCTCGGGAAGGCCGTCAAAGTGCAGGCCATAGCCGTGGCTGGCGGTGGCGCGGATCAGGCGCTCGTCGAGACCGTTTTCACGCATGATCTCCTGCGACTTGATGCAGTGCTCGTCGGGATACATCTCAAAATCAAGGTCGTGGAGAAGGCCGACGATCTCCCAGAAGTCCGCCTCGTCGCCGTAGCCGAGCTTTTCCGCGTACCAGCGCATCACGTCGGCGACGGTGTTGGCGTGCTTTAAGTGGAATTCACCCTTGTTGTACTGCGTGAGCAGCTCCCACGCCTGTTCTTTCGTATATGCCATAATGATTGCCTCTCTTTGCTTATGGCTGCTCGTCCGTAAAGTGGACGTGATTGAAAATGTGGTCAGAGCAGAAGCAGTGGTACCCTGCGCACTTGCTGCAATAGCGGAACTGCAGTTCAGGATTTGTCACGTCCGTGCGGCCGCACACGGCGCATTTGTGGCGGAAGCCCTGCGTCTGCTGCTGATACTGCTCCTGACGCTGCTGGGCGCGCACGGTGTTATGGAAGTGCGTGGCCTGCTTGCTCTGGTGGCGTTCGAGTCCCCAAAACCGTGTAAGCTCGGGCCAGAAGAAAATGACGAAATTCAAAAGCGCCACAATGGGCATGATGGAATAGTACCATCTGCCGGCGGCAATGTAGCGCACAATGTCGAAGAAGAAGTAGAATACGTCAATATACGCGAGCCACTTCATGCGGATGGGGAAGACGAAAAACAGCAGCACCTGCGCATCGGGATAGAGGAGCGCGAAGGCCATGAACATGGCAAAGTTGACATAATTTGCACCGTAGACGGGGATGCTGTAGCCCGTGATCAGGCTGACGATGCTCGCGCCGAGGACGGTGAGCAGCATGCCGCTCAGGTAATACGTCGTAAACTTGGCTGTGCCCCACTGCCGCTCGAGCGTCGAGCCGATCCAGTAGTAGAAATAGCAGGTGATGAGAAGATAGAACGGACTCGTGCTCTCAGGGATGAGGACAAAGGTGACGAGCCGCCAGACCTGCCCATGGAGAAGACCCGAGAGCGTGTAGGAGAAGAAGCTCAGAAAGTTGCCGTTCGAGAAGTTGGACAAAAGCCCCAGCACCACGTTGCCGATGACAACATAGAGCATCAGGTTGGGGATGCCAAAATTCGGATGCAGGATACAAAAGCGGTCGATCGCCTGGTTGAGTTTTTTCAATGCGGGATACCTCGTTTCGATCAAATAACATTTGCAAACATTATTACACAGCGGCGGGGAAAAGTCATCAATAAAGTTTGAACAAATGACTATTCCTGAATGGAATGAAGAGCAAGAATGCGGAAAGAAACGAATTCTTTCCACATTCTTAACACTTGTTCACTTGAGATCGAGCTCGGGCGGAACGTCGATCTCCTCGCCGACGTATTTGCCGTTCTTTTTCCGCTGGCGCACGCACTCGGTCAAAAGATACTCGATTTGGCCGTTGACGGAGCGGAAATCGTCCTCTGCCCAGGCGGCGATGGCGGCGTAGAGCTTGGGGGACAGGCGCAGGGGCACCTGCTTTTTGGCGTTGTCGTTCATGGCAGCCTCCCAAAAAGTAGCGCGGCGCGCTTAATACAGGCTGCCGGAGTTGACGACGGGCTGGGCGTCGTGGTTGCCGCACAGCACCACGAGCAGGTTCGAGACCATGGCCGCCTTGCGCTCCTCGTCGAGCTCGACCGTGCCCTTTTCCGCCAGACGCTCAAGCGCCATCTCGACCATGCCGACCGCGCCGTCAACGATCATCTTGCGCGCGTCGATGATGGCGCTGGCCTGCTGGCGCTGGAGCATGACGGCCGCAATCTCGGGCGCATAGGCGAGGTAGGTGATGCGCGCTTCGATGATCTCAAGGCCCGCGTCGGCGACCTTGGCCTGAATTTCATCGCGGATGCGTGCGGCCACGACCTCGCTCGAGCCGCGAAGGCTGCCCTCGTCGGCCTGACCGTCGCCCGTGGTGTCGACATTCGGAGCGACGTCGTAGGGATAGAGGCGGACGATGTTGCGCAGTGCTGCGTCGCACTGGAGCGACAGGTATTCCTTGTAGTTGTCCACGTTGAATACGGCCTTGGCTGTGTCGGTCACGCGCCACATCACGGCGATTCCGATCTCCACGGGGTTACCGAGACAGTCGTTGATCTTCTGGCGGGCGTTGTTGAGCGTCATGATCTTGAGCGAGATCTTCTTGCTGCCGCCCACCTCGACCGCGGCGGACGCGCCCTGCATGGCAGCGAGAAGGTCCGTGCCCTTGTGGCCGCCGTCCACATCGCCGGACTGGTTGAGCTTCGTCTTGGCGGCGGGGTTAAAGGACGAGCAGAAGGGATTGACCCAGTAGAAGCCCTCGCCCTTGAGCGTGCCGATGTACTTGCCGAACAGCGTCAGCACCAGCGCCTCCTGCGGCTTCAGAACGCGCAGGCCGCACAGTGGGATCCAGCCGAGCAACAGCAGGATGACGCAAAGGACGACAAGGGGCAGAAAGCCCGCATTGATGCCGACGATCAGAAAAACGACCGCGGCGATGTAGAGAACAAGCTCGAGCAGCAGCACGAGCATGCCGTTTTTGTGACCGGTGATGATCTTTTCTTCCATAAAAAGCACCTCCAAACTTGATATCAAAATAATATCACAACAATATGAGGTGTCAAGAGGAAAATGCAAAAAAACGACCGGTGATTACACCGGTCGGTGAAAAATCAATTATGTGGCAATGACAAACTGGAATCTATCTGGGTATTCCATCATCATTAAAATGTTTTTTCAAAGCTTTTTCTGTCGGGTAAATTGATAGAATCATAATAAAACATTGGATTGTTACAAGAATTATCCCTGCAAATCCAATCGTATTCTTATCACTATGGTATAACGGAATATGTATCAAGGCAGATGGTATAACCATTACCCATCCTATTTTCCACCAAAGTTTTCCACAATAGTTATGAGCAAATTTCCATGTATCCATATTTTTCATTGAACGAGTTGTTCTGTATCCTAACATGCTGTTTATATGTTTTGGGCAATGCTTCCACATCATTCTTCCTGCAATGACCATAACAATGGGAATGATCAAATCGCATAGTAACATAAACCACCAAAAGCACATAACATTCCCCTCAAAAAGTAGAATTTGACAGAATTATTATGCCACAGCCCGTCAGAAAGCGCAAGCACAGCCGCGGTGGTTCGAGCCACCGCGGCTGTTTGGATGATCTGCTTTATGCGTAGTGGTATTTTTTCCGTCCGAGGAGGAAAAGCGTTTCTGTGACGATCAGTGTGAGCGCCTCGGCCACGGTGATGGCGAGCCAGATGCCGTTGATGCCGAGAAGTTTTGGCAAAAGAAGTACCGCGGCGACCTGAATGACAAGCGTGCGCAGGAACGAAATGAGCGCGCTGGCTGTGCCATTGTTGAGCCCCGTGAAAAACGCCGAACCGAAGATATTGAAACCGCAGACGAGGAATGAGAGCGCGTAGATGCGCAGCGCGTTAACCGTCATGTCGCACAGCTCCGCGTCGTAGCCGACGAAAAGATGTGCGATGGGGTTTGCCAGCAGGATGGACGAGGCCGTCATCGCAAGGCTCGTGATGAGCGTGACGGTCAGGCTCTTTTTGAGGAGGCTCTTGAGCTCGGCGTGATTCTTCGCGCCGTAGTGATAGCCGACGACGGGTGTGACGGCGATGGAATAGCCGAAGAAAAACGCCATGAAGATGAAGCTCACGTACATCAGAACACCGTAGGCATTCACGCCGTTTTCCTTGGCAATCGCCATGAGCTGCACGTTATAGAGTACGCCGACGAGAGAGGTCGAAAGGTTGCTGACCATCTCGCTCGAACCGTTGTAGCAGGCCTTGCCGAGGGCGCGGAAGTCAAAGCGCGGACGCGTGAGGCGCAGCAGCGAATCGTTCGGGCGGAGAAAGTAGACAAGCGGGATGAGCGCGCCGACAATCTGCGAAAACGCCGTGGCGAGCGCCGCACCGAGAAGCCCGAACGGGAACACGTAGACGAGCAGAAAATCGAGTACCATGTTCGTCAGCCCCGCGAACACCGTCACGCGCAGGCCGAAGTGCGGCTTTTCCGCCGTCGCCAAAAAGCTCTGGAAGCTGTTTTGCAGCATGAAAAAAGGGAGAGCAGCCAGCAGCACGCGCCCGTAGAGCACGCAGTCATCAATCGTCAGGTCCGTCGCGCCGACGGCGAACGAGATGGGGCGCAGGAAAACGATGCACACGCCGCTTAAAATCGCGCCGCCGGCGGCAAGCACCATGATGACGGGAAAGATGAGGTTCAGCGCGGCAAACGAATTTTTGCCGACGAAGTTCGAGACGAAAAAGCCGTCGACAATGCTGTAAATAGAGGTGATGATCATCATCAAAATGCTGGGCGCGACAAAGCGCAGCAGCTTTTGATACGTAAAATGATCGGAAAGGGAAATCTGCATGGAAGAGCCTCCGATTGTTTCAAAAAATATAAAAAAAGTCCGGTCACTGCTTGACCGGACGCATCCGACATCTCTCGACCGCTGCGGCTGCGGCCGCAAGTCCCCGATGACATTCAATTTGTGAACAATATTGTAGCATAAATCCGGACAAAGTCAAGTATTTGCACAAAATCTTCAAAAACTGATTGACAAAACGCACAAACATGGTAGAATACGATTCGGCGAAAGCCACAAGTGAATACTTCATCGAGAGTGGTTGAGGGATCGGCCCTATGACACCACGACAACCTGCCCGAAGAGGCAAGGTGCCAAATCCGACGAACGAATCGAAAGATGAGGAAGAGCAGAAAGCGCGATACTCTGTCGGTTCGACAGAGTATTTTTTGTTTTTCCCAACAACGAGAAAGGAAGAAAAAGAACCATGGCAAAACGTTTATTCACCTCCGAATCCGTCACCGAGGGGCATCCCGACAAGATCTGCGACCAGATCTCCGATGCGGTGCTCGACGCGATCCTTGAAAAAGACCCCAACGGCCGCGTGGCCTGCGAGACGACCGTCTCCACCGGCCTTGTTCACATCATGGGCGAGATCACCACGAGCTGCTATGTCGACATCCCGAAGATCGCACGCGACGTCATCCGCGACATCGGCTACGACCGCGCGAAGTACGGCTTTGACTGTGACACCTGCGGCGTTATCACGAACATCGACGAGCAGAGCGGCGATATCGCGATGGGCGTCGACAACTCCTATGAAAATAAGGAAAGCGGCGCGAGCGAGCTCGACAACGGCGCAGGCGACCAGGGCATGATGTTCGGCTACGCCTGCACCGAGACCCCTGAGCTCATGCCGCTCGCGATCTCTCTTTCCCACAAGATGGCAAAGAAGCTGACCGACGTGCGCAAGCAGGGCCTTGTCGACTATCTCCGTCCCGACGGCAAGACGCAGGTGACGGTCGAGTACGACGAGAGCGGCAAGCCCGTCCGCGTCGACACGGTCGTCCTCTCCACCCAGCACGCGCCGGAGGCGACGCTTGAGCAGATCCGCAAGGACATGATCGAGCTTGTCATCAAGCCGACTGTTCCCGCGGAGCTGATGGACGAGAACACCAAGATTTATGTCAACCCGACCGGCCGCTTCGTCATCGGCGGCCCGCAGGGCGACAGCGGCCTGACCGGCCGCAAGATTATCGTGGACACCTACGGCGGCAGCGCCCCGCACGGCGGCGGCGCATTCTCCGGCAAGGACCCGACGAAGGTCGACCGCAGTGCCGCTTACGCCGCGCGCTATGTCGCTAAGAACATTGTGGCCGCGGGCCTTGCCGACAAGTGCCAGGTCCAGCTCGCCTACGCTATCGGCGTTGCGCATCCCGTGAGCGTGCTCGTTGAGACGTTCGGCACCGGCAAGGTCGATGACGGTAAGCTCGAAGAGGCCGTCGAGAAGGTCTTCGACCTGCGCCCGACCGCCATCATCCGCGACCTCGATCTGCGCCGCCCCATCTACCGCCAGCTCGCCGCTTATGGCCACATGGGCCGCGAAGACCTCGGCGTAACGTGGGAGAAGACCGACCGCGTCGACGCCCTGCTCGCCGCGCTGAAGTAAGAGCATTCGAAGACGGGGCAAAGCCCCGTCTTCGAAAAAGTTTCGCTGCGTTTTGCGCCTCGGTTGTCCGCTGAAAGCGGACAATTCGA
>OMED01001344.1_pt1 | contig 9892 bp, 7 predicted proteins | sample 1673411 | NCBI WGS metagenome assembly OMED01 (sample SAMEA103958110, study PRJEB25191) | human gut metagenome | reverse complement strand
GGATCAGGCTCTCCACATTACCAGGCAGTGCTTCCACCAGCCCGGTAACACTTGATACCACCGAAGGAACAATTGCCGCAATCAAAAGTACCAGAATCACCAGAAGAAACAGGATTGCTCCGGCAATGGACAATCCACGTGCCACTTTAGCCGCTGATTTTTCTGATTTCATTTTCTTTTTCAGAAACGGCAGCCAGTGCCGCTCCTGAAATTTCATAACCGGGTTAAGCAGATAAGCAAGTCCCAGTCCGATAATAATCGGCTGCAATGCACCTGTAATCAGATGCCAGGTATCTGCAACCCCCTTGTACCGGAGCACCAGGAAGAAAAATACGGTACAACAGGCAAAGGTGAGAAATACCATCAATCCGATTTTAATCAGAAGAACCGTCTGACGCATGCCATCCTCACTCTGTTTGATCTGTTCCATCTGTTTTTGTTTTTCCACGTCTGTCATACAAGATCTCCTATCCACGGTAATAATTGATCAGGCAGCCTTTGAGAATAATATCTTTCTCATCCGGTGTCAGTTCTCCCATACGCAGGGTAAATGGCTTTAAAGCACCATCCTTTACCACATATGCCTCAAATTCTGTTTTTCCGTCTGCGATCGCCTCACGGATCTTTGGAACAAACAGGTAATCCAGATTGTGGAACGGAAGCTCTCCCTGATCAATAACAAACGGGATCATACCCCAGTTAATCAGGTTGGAACGGTATCTCTTGGTCGCATATTCATTTGCAATGTTTGCCCATCCGCCAAGTACCTTCTGGCAGGAAGCCGCCTGCTCACGCGCAGAACCGTCGCCCGGCTTCACCGCGAAAATCGTACTTCCGAAGCCAAGTGTTCCCGGCTTCATCTCTTCGCCAAACGTTTTCTCCGGAAATGCTGCACGGATCGCATCCATTACCGGGCGCAGTTCTTCGACTGCCTCAACCGGACATGTGCCCTCCTCGACTGCTTTCTGTGCCTTCTGGATCTCCTTTGCACGTCCCACGTACTGCGGGTCTTTTCTGGAGAGTGCAAACTCTGCCAGTCCGAGCGGGTTCGAGCGGAAAGAAGAGGTCTCGCCGGAAGGTATCAGCTCATCTGTCGTCGTTACCGGATCATGAATCTCCGATACTACTTTTAATACCATATTCTCCGGAAGCGCACTCATCGCCGGCCAGTCCTTGATGTTCGGTCCGAACTGGATCTCCACGGACGGATCTGCCACGCCCTTGCTGTCGAAGACACGGTTTGCATAGATCGCACTGTCAAAATGATACTTCGGCTTGGAAAAATCTACATCCACGTCCGTAGCTGCCGTCAAATATCCCTTGTTTGCCGCCGTCGCAGCGATGGAACGCGCGTCCATAAGCGCCACGGAAGCAACCTGTCCCTTCTGCACCTTGGAACCCTCGCGGTTCGGGAAGTTTCTCGTGGAGTGGCGGATGGAAAATGCATTGTTCGCCGGCGTGTCTCCTGCACCAAAGCACGGTCCGCAGAATGCCGTCTTCACAATCGCGCCCGTCTCCATGAGCGTGGCAACGGCTCCATTTTTCACCAGTTCCATATAAATCGGCGTACTTGCCGGATAAACGCTGAGCGTAAACTCATCCGGTCCGATCGACGCACCCTTTAAGATGTCCGCCGCATCACAGATATTCTCAAAACCGCCGCCCGCGCAGCCTGCGATAATACCCTGATCCACATACAGTCTGCCGTTTCTGACCTTGCTCTTTAAGTCGAGCTTGACCGCACCGTCAAAGCTTACCTCTGCCCGCTTCTCGCAGTCATCCAGAATATCCATCAGGTTTGCGTTCAGCTCCTCGATCGTGTAGGTGTTGCTCGGGTGGAACGGCATCGCAATCATCGGTTTGATCTCATCCAGATTGATCTCGATCATTCCGTCATAGTAAGCGACTGCTGCCGGATTCAGTTCCTTGTAATCTCCCTCTCTGCCGTGAATCTCATAGAACTCCTTCACCGCGTCATCCGTTCTCCAGATAGAGGAAAGGCAGGTCGTCTCGGTTGTCATGACGTCCACACCGATACGATAGTCCACACTCATGTTGGAAACGCCCGGTCCGACAAACTCCATGACCTTATTTTTCACATAACCGCGGTCGAACACCTCGCCGATGATCGCCAGTGCAATATCCTGCGGTCCGACGCCCTTGCGCGGTGTACCCGTCAGGTAAACGCCTACTACGCCCGGCATATCGATATCGTATGTGTGGGAATCCGATCCGAGGATCATCTTGCCGCCTGCCGCCAGCATCTCTCTGGCAAACTGGTGAATGACTGCCTGATGAGGCGGCACATAGATTCCACCGTAGCGCTTTGCACAGGTCAGTCCAAACATGTGGTCATCCTCGTTGATGGTGCCGCCCACTGCACAGAGGCTGTTGTGGCAGTTCGTCAGTACATACGGAATCGGGAACTTCTCCAGTCCCGATGCACGTGCTGTCTGTATGATTCCTACGAACGTAATGTCGTGGGAAGTCAGCTTATCAAACTTGATCTGCAGCTTGTCCATATTGCCGGATACATTGTGATCCTTTAAAATGCCGTATGCGATCGTTCCCTGCGCCGCCTCGGCTTTTGTCACCTCTCTGCCCGTCCTGCTCTTTATTGCGGCAGCTGCCTGCGCGTCATCCACAACCAGTTCCGTTCCGTTTACCAGATATACTCCGCTGTCATATAACTTCATGATTTCCTCCTTGCCCTTATCATAGCCTTTCAAAAATTATATCGGTCTTGCAGGTAAAAATCAAGCACTTTCGCGCTTTATCATGACAAATCGCCGTCTTCAAACATCAGTATAATATCAAAGAGTGTACCCGCTTTTGCCGCGATGCGTTTTGCCGTGTCCGCATCCGGTTCCGCCAGATCCGGCACCATGACCGTCCGGATTCCCGCATCCGTTGCGGAGCGCACGCCGTTGGGAGAATCTTCAACCGCAATACAGTCCGCAGGTGCTTCCCCGATCTGCTCACAGGCATAGAGATAAATGTCCGGCTTGGGCTTGCCGTTCTCCACCATCGTTGCGCACACAATACGGTCAAACTTATCGTAGATACCGATTCCGGTGAGATAATCCTTTGTGCGCGCCGGATCCGTCGCAGTTGCCACCGCCGTCTTAATCCGGTGCGCCCGCAGATAGTCCAGAAGTTCATCCACACCCGGCTTTTTATCGATTCCGTTCGCCGCGATGTGCGCCTTCATCAGTTCCTTGCGCCGCTCGCGGATCGTCCAGTACGGGAAATCCGCTCCAAACCGCTCCTGCAGAAACGGCGCCGCATACTTTGCCGCGAGACTCCGGATCGCAAGACCATCCTCCACCGTCATATCATACCCCGCCTCCGCTGCCGCCTGGCGCCAGTATTTGTTCAGCCATTTTTCCGTGTCAATGAGTACCCCGTCCATATCAAAGATCACTGCTTTTACCATATCACTGCCCCCTTTCTTCCTGTCCCTCCACATAGAGCGGAAGAGCGATGGTCGCCTTAAACAGGTCTCCATCCACAGAAATATCAAACATTCCTCCCATAAGAAGCGTGAGATTCTTCGCGATGGAAAGTCCCAGACCGCTTCCCTCCGTCGTTCTGGAGGAATCCCCCCGGATAAACCGTTCCGTCAGATCTTCCACTTCGCTGTTCTCTCTTGCCAGTGACCGCGCCGAAACATTCTTAATAGAAAAGACGGCACGTTCTTCGTCCGCCTGCACTTCCACATAGACACGCGTCTTTTGAAGTGCATACTTGGCGACATTATTGTAGAGATTCTCGATCACGCGGTAGAGGTGCCGTCCGTCTGACCAGATGTAGACCGCCTGGCGCGGAAGCTTTGTCACTATCGTAAGTTCTTTGTCCTCGAACTTTTCATTGAATTCGCCGCCAGTCTGGCACACCAGTTCCACAATGTCGATCTTGCGCATCTCAAGCTTCACATTTCCCGAGCTGACCTTGGATGCCTCCACGAGATCCTCTGTGAGCTGCTTTAAGCGCTGGGACTTTTCGTCCAGAATCTTCACATAATTTTTCACGCGCTCGTTGTCCACATCCTCGCGCTGTATAAGGTTGACATAATTGATAATCGATGTCAGCGGTGTCTTGATGTCATGGGAGACGTTAGTAATCAGATCCGCTTTCATGCGCTCGTTTTTCGTGCTGTCGTCCACGGCATGCAACAGTCCGGCGCCGATATTGTTGATCGTCTCCGCCAGCTTCCGGTCCTCACCGTGAAGTTCTTCAACGTCAATCTTGGCAGAGAGATCACCGTCCGCAATCTCCTCAACTCCCTGCAGGATCTGATAGTGCTCCACCGCTTTCCGGAGCAGAATGTATGCCTCCATGGCGCTGAATAAGAGCAGGGCAATGAGTGCCGGCACATTTCTGTAGTAAAACGCTCCCGCCGCCAGGAAAAAGCAGACCTTTCCCGGAACGTCTTCTCAATCCCGCGTCCAAGCCAGCACACAAGGCTGTTCTCCCACATCACTTCCGCTTTCAGGCGACGCACCATACTCAGATAGAAGATAAGAAACAGCGTATCAATGAGAAAACTGATGGTCCCTGATGCGACAAGGAGACCTGCAACCTCCCATTCCCGGCTGCTTGCTCTCGCAAGCAGCATAACCAGCTCCGCCGATAAAAACACAAAGCCAGCAATCATAAGTTCGGTCTTGATGCGGTCAATGGAGCTTAAGGCGATGCCTTCCTCCCCCTCCTTGTGTCCCGCTGCCAGTGTCAGGTACACAAGCGTCAGAATCCAGCCCAGCAGACTGATAATTGCCCCTGCAATGCTCACTTTGATCCACGGATGAAGCCTTTCATATTCTATCTTGGCATCCCGCAGATCATCCCCTGCCGAAAGCTGTGTGTCCACGCCGATGACAAGCACCACGTCTTCCAGGGGCCAGTAGATCTGATTGCCGTTATTGCTGAAAAAATAATTCTCCAGTCCCCGGATATCCGTGCCAAATTCCTTGTCTTCCATATCGTAAAGCAGATAATCTCCCATGGTCTTTGCCTCCATGAGAACCGTCTGCGTATCGAACTGCTGCCCCTCTCTGGTATCTGGCTGATTAGTATACCACACGCCATTGATCTTATACCAGTAGCAGAAATTTGTACTCTCCTGCTTAAATTCATTGGTATACTGCAGATAGCGTTTTTCATCCTCCGCTGTCCGAAGCGCGCCTTTCTGTGTCAGGAGCAGATAATCGTTCAGATCATTGCACTTCTGCTCCATGCATTTCAGATAATACCCGGAACTAAGGAAATCATCGGTTCCAATATCGGTAAGCTCCAGAATATTCTTGCTGACAAGCGATGCCAGAAGGAACACGGACACTGTAAGAACGATTGTAAAAAAGGAATGAAGGAGCACTCCCGTTATTTTCATTCCGTAACTGTAGGATCTTTTCTCCATAAAGACGCTCCTCTAGTTCTTGTCAATCTTATAGCCCACGCCCCAGACTACCTTGAGGTAGCGCGGCTCTTTCGGGTTGATCTCGATCTTCTCGCGGATATGGCGGATATGAACCGCCACCGTATTGTCCGCACCGATCGCATCCTCGTTCCAGATGCTCTCATAGATCTGGTTGATAGAAAATACCTTCCCCTGATTCTTCACAAGGAGAAGCAGAATGTTGTATTCAATCGGCGTCAGCTTAACCGTCTCCCCGTCCACCGTGACCTCTTTTAAATCATCGTTGATCGACAGACCGCCGACGGTATATACGGACGCGTCGTTCTCTGCCGCATTGCCAAGCTGCGTATAACGGCGAAGCTGCGACTTTACACGTGCCACCAGTTCCAGAGGATTGAACGGCTTTTCCACATAATCGTCCGCGCCGATATTAAGTCCTAAAATCTTGTCCGCATCTTCCGTTTTCGCAGATAGAATAATGATCGGGATACTGCTCTCCTCCCGGATCTTTAACGTTGCCCGGATGCCGTCCAGCCGCGGCATCATGACGTCGATGATCAGAAGATGGACTTCTTTTTCTTTTAAGATCTCAAGCGCTTCCTCTCCATCGTACGCCTTTAATACCTGATAGCCTTCCTGCTGTAAGTATATGTCGATCGCTTCCACGATCTCTTTGTCATCATCACATACCAGAATTGTCTGCATTCTCTTCTCTCCATTCTAACGTGGCAGATATCGCACTGCATATCAGCCTTTCTATTGCCTGTTTTCTTCATTTTAACAGACACGCGCAAATTGTTATAGAGGAGATTTCTTAATTATTTTTAAAAATCTGCGCGCAAAATTAAGAGAATCTTTATTGCGGGCGGTATATTCCCGCTTTAAGATAAGCAGGTAACCCAACCATGCTTTTATTCTGGAGGATCTTTGATATGAAAAAGAAAAAAACGAAGAAACGCCGCAGAGTCATTTTGCTGATTGCAGAAATTATTCTGATTCTTCTGCTGACTCTTTTGTTGTTTGCAGTTGTAAAACTTTCAAAAATACAGAAAACAAAGCTCGACATGGATCAAGTCGCCATCAATGAAGATCTGTCCTCCGAAACAATGGATGCCATGTCAGACTATCGCACAGTTGCTCTCTTCGGTCTGGACAACCGTACAAACAATTCCCTGTCCAAAGGGCGGAGCGATGTCATTATGCTCGCCAATATCAACAACAAAACGCACGAGGTCCAACTGGTCTCCATCTACCGGGATACCTATCTGGACACCGGCAGCGGAGTCTTTGAAAAATGCAACGCCGCCTACGCAAAAGGAGGACCCGAGCAGGCACTCTCAATGCTCAATACCAATCTCGATCTTGCAATCACAGATTATGTGACGGTGGATTTCAGTGCAATTGTCGAATGTGTGGATCTGCTGGGCGGCGTGGAAATGACGATCACCGATGACGAAGCCAGCCTGATGCTCGGCTATATTCAGGAATTAAACCGCCTTACCGGAAATACCGCTTCCTGCCCGTCTTCCGGCGGAACTTACACCTTAAACGGCGTGCAGGCAACGGCATTTGCACGAATCCGTTACGGCGGCGGTGATGATTACAAGCGCACGGAACGTCAGCGTGCGGTACTTTCAGCTATGATTGCCAAAGCACAAAAATCCGATCTGAAGACGCTCAACGCACTAATCAACACTCTCTTCAGCGATATTCAGACCAGCTTCTCCAATGCGGATCTGCTTGCACTCGCCACCAATATTTTTAATTACAAGCTCAGCGAGACCAACGGGTTCCCATATGAAAAAACCGCCCACCGCTATGACAAAGTGGGAGATGTCGTGATTCCCTGCGACCTATCGTCCAATGTCACGGCACTTCATCAGTTCCTCTATACAGATATGGCTTACACGCCTTCCGATACAGTGAAAAACAACAGTGAAATGATCACCAGCAAAACCGGTTACCGCGAGGGCGACGGCTTCTGATCCCGCTTCAAATGGGCTTTCTGCCATATCAGTGACAACTGCGCCTTTAATGATAAAAATACACCTGCTATGATATTCTTTATCTTCAGCGGGTGTATTTTTTCATGTCCTGCATATTCTAAGTAGTATCGTTTTCAACTTACAGTTGATCTCTTCATAACCGCAAGTATGGGAAACATGCACTAGACTAAGCAGGAAAGCGAGGCGTTGATTATGGACAAGAATATGGCAGACCGTTTAATTGAATTACGTGAAAAGAATCATCTGTCCCAGAGTGCAGTCGCAAATCGTCTCGGTGTAACGCCTGCCTTAATCAGCGCTTATGAGAAAACGGAGCGTAACCCCAGTCTGGAGCGCCTGATCGCACTGGCTGATATCTATCACACATCCACGGACTATATTCTCGGACGAACCACGACCGATTCCTACGCTACGATCATTGAGGTAAAAGACCTCACCGATGCGCAGATCCGTATTCTGCGTGAACTTGTCGAAGTCATGAAGCACACGGACGCTACCCGGTCGTAGTGTCACTCTTTCTTTTGTCTCTTTTGTCTGTCCCTCCTCTTCTCCTGTGTCTTTTATTCTTATCCCTTTTATCTGTGTGATCTGTATTCTGTTCCCTCTTCATCTGGTCTTTTTCACTTAGTTCCCGCGCCATCTGCAAAAGAACCTCTGTGCGGTCACCGAGCCGGGCATACGCCTGATCCTCCCGGATTCTTCGGATTGCAAAATGCCTCTTGGCAAAGATGACGATCATGTCAATTGGGCGTAATCCCTGTAAAATAGTAAAATAAGATGCAAAAAATTGCCGGTCCGATCAATACCAGCGAATACAGGTTGTTGCGCTGTATGTTCGTCATAAGATAAAACCAGCTCTCTTCGGGATCCGCATCCACCCAGTGTGCGCGTTCGTATGCAAATCTTTCCCGCCTTTTCAGAATTCTATCTTTAATACTCATGTCCTGTCCTTTATTCTATCGAATTGATACTGTTTTAGACATTTTAACATAGAGTTGAAATATTTGCAATCTATAGGTGTAGTTTTCATTTCTTAATTTTTCCGTTCTCCGCCAAAATACCGCACATCGTATGTGTTACAGATTCTGCGTATCTCGATGACGCCCACCACCGCTGCAAGCACGCCGCTCGCCACATTGCTCACCGCCATGACAATGCCGGCGCTGACGTTTCCGAGATCCGTGAACTGCTGCAACGCCCAAAGTACCGGCACTCGGAACAGAAAGACACGGCAGAAGTTCATGACCAGCGTCACACGCGTCTTTCCAAATCCATAGAGCAGCGCCATTACCGCCGCGTTGACGCCGAGCGGGATTGCTCCGACCGCCTCAAACCGGTAAATCTGTTTGATCATCTCGGCAAACTCTGCATTGTCCCCGGCAAAGAGACCTGCCAGCTGGTTTAAGCATAACAGCGACGCCGTCATGATGACCAGTCCGATGAGCATGTCAATGTAAAGCACCCAGCGGAACGCCAAAAGCGCGCGCTTCGGTCTGCCAGCCCCCAGATTCTGACTGATAATGGAGGAGCCTCCCTCCTGAAATCCGTTCTGCGGGTTTGTCGTGATTCCGCCGATATTGTTGGAGATTCCAAGCGCTCCCACCGTCCAGGAACCGTAGACGGTACTCATCGAATTGACAATCACCTTTCCAACCGCAAACGCAATCCGCTCCACGATGACCGGAAACGACAGCGTGAGCATCGGGCAGATGACCTCCTTTTTTATGGAGATGGCACGCAATGAGAAGCCAAACGCATTTCCCTTCTGGTTCATATTGATGCACGCAGCGAGAAGAAGAAAGCTCTGCGAGATGATCGTCGCACAGGAGATCATATTGATGCCTCCGCCCAGCCCGTAGACAAACCATGCCGTCAGCCCCAGTTTCACTACGATGACCGCCGTATTGAGAATCAGAATCCGTTTGGAATTTCCTCTGGCACGCTCAATGGCGATGTAGACGTTATTGAAAAACGTGATGACCATTCCGAACAACTCCAGCCTGAAATACGTGCTCCCGTCCGCAATAAATTCTTCCGGTGTATTCATCAGGCGCAGGAACTCCGGCGTGAACGGCACCAGGACAAGCAGTATTGCGATACCGAGCGCCCCGCACATGGCAAACATTGTGCTGACACGCTTTTTTACCAGCATGAAATCGCCGGCCCCATATGCCTGGCTCACCTTGATGCTGGCGCCCACCGCAAGCCCGGTTCCCACCGCCGAGATCATCATGTTGATCTGGGACAAATACGCGACCGCGGACACCGCGGATGCGCCGATATGTGACGCCATCATGGTATCGAGTATCTTAAAAAGCTGGTTCAGGCTCTCATAGAGCGCCAGTGGAAATCCCACATACAATACCACCCGCCACATGGGTCCGTTCATGGAAAACTCGCGAAATTGTTCGTCCTTTTTTGAAAGATCTGCCTGCATGTTCTTCTCCATTCTTTTTGTATCTGCGTTTCT
>OMED01001341.1_pt1 | contig 9901 bp, 11 predicted proteins | sample 1673411 | NCBI WGS metagenome assembly OMED01 (sample SAMEA103958110, study PRJEB25191) | human gut metagenome | reverse complement strand
ATATATTGAGTTTATGGAAATTGAGAAATTACCACAGTATAAGATAGATTTTTTTGAAATTAATGTTGAGGAAAGCGATGCAGCAGGATTCGCTTCAGCCGCCCAAGCTTACTATAATACGAAAACAGATGAACATATATTAAGGATATGCAAAAGTTCGGAAATACCAAGGTATATTGTGTTTCATGAATTTACGCATATTTTAGATACGGAAATGTATGCAAAGCAAGATTCTTGGAAATATATGGCTTTGTCTGGTTATACAGAATATCATGCAGCACAAGTTGAATTGATGATAATGTTAGGAGCAGATAGTATACAAACTCAAGATTTTTCATTTACAGTTGATGTTGAAATAGGTAATAGTACAGTTAGGAATTACCTAAACTCAAGACATCAATTAGTAGTGAATATGATGAATAGAACAGATTTTCCAAGAGATATTGAAGCATTAAAAACAACGGTAGGTGTGCTATATAATTATTTTGGAGTGCGTTCTATATGTAAAATGTATGCGAAAGATTATACTGAAGAAGTGGATAACACAATTATTATTCAGAAACTTTCAAAAGTATTATTTGAAGAGATAAATAGCTTTATGGTTGGATGGTTTAATGAAGCACAAGTAGAGCTGAGCTTTGTGTCATATATGAAAATAATGTGGCCTATGCTTCAAAGCTATTTTGGAAAAGAATGAAAGATAGTAACAGTAAACACAGTTTTGTATACAGTTAAACCCAGTAAAATCAACGCATGAGGGGAACTGGCTACATTTTAGTTTCCCAACAACTGGCATATCCACCACGCCAAAAGCGGCGGCGGACAGATCCTCGTATGCGTTGCCGGCCGCGGCTATTATCAGGAGGAGGGCAAGGATGCCGTTGAGCTGAATCCCGGCGACACTGTCAATATCCCGACCGGCGTAAAGCACTGGCACGGCGCCGCGCCCGACAGCTGGTTCAGCCACCTCGCGGTCGAGGTGCCCGGCGAGGACGGCTCGAATGAATGGCTCGAGCCCGTGGACGATACCGTGTACGGAAAACTGAAATAATATAATAGATAGCAGATAGCAAAAAATCCGGCCTTTGGCCGGATTTTTTGCTGTTAATCAAGGCTTACATGTTTAATGAGATCGTCAAAGTATCCGTCGCTGCCGCGCAGGCTGACGTCGCCGCAGATAAGCCTGTTATCGAACAGGCGATAGTTGCCGGAATTGCCGTCGGCATCCTCGATAATAAGGCGGTAAGTCCAGCCTCCGGCCTCGATATGCCACATGCCGCGGATCTTTGTGGCCTCAAACGCGTTGAGCTTATCGATCGCTGAGGCTTTTTCGCCGCCGGTGAACTCGTAAAGCTCGCCGTTTCCGTTCTGCACGGCGATATAAGTGATCTTCTCCGCATCGAGCGAGAAAACCTGCTTTTCGGCGCGGGCAAAGGGATCGTCCATTTTAGAGGTCTGAACCTGCGTCAGAACGAACAAAACAACGGCGTATGCGAAGATTATCGCCGCAGCGACGATGAGAACTGTCCTCAGCTTCCTGCTTTTCATGTGGGGAGCACCTCCTTATATTGCTATGAATAATTTTACAAAAAATGAAGTGAGCTGTCAATAGACGTACATGGCTTCACAGCCGCCGGCTTTAAATTCTTTTTACAAAAGGCTGCTTTCGGATTTGATAAAAGGGGCATAATCTAAGGGTGTACTCAGAAATCAAACGAAAAAGAAAGGAGCTTTTTGAATGAAAAAGCTTATAAGTTTAGTTCTTGCAGCGCTCATGGCGCTTACTCTGTTCGCCGCATGCGGAAAAAGCGACAACGGCGGCACCACCGATAACAACGACAACGCCGAAGTGACCGGCACAGTCAGCACCGACGGCTCGACCTCGATGGAAAAGGTCATCATGTCCCTGGGCGAGGCTTTCCAGGCCGACAACAAGGGCATCACCGTAGGCTACAACCCCACCGGCTCCGGCTCCGGCATCACCGCAGTCAGCGAAGGCCGCTGCGATATCGGCCTTGCATCCCGTGCACTGAAGGATGATGAGAAGGCATCCGGACTGAAAGAGACCGTCCTCGCACTCGACGGCATTGCGATCATCGTTAACCCCGAAAACAAGGTCTCCGACCTGAGCATCGAGCAGATCGCAAAGATCTACACCGGCGAGATCACCAACTGGAAGGATGTCGGCGGCGACGACGCAGAAATCGTTCTCATCGGCCGCGAGGCAGGCTCCGGCACCCGTGACGGCTTCGAGAGCATCACCGACACCAAGGACGCATGCAAGTACCGTCAGGAGCTGACCAGCACCGGCGACGTGATCACCACCGTTGCAGGCAACCCCAACGCTATCGGCTACGCATCCCTGGCATCCGTTAAGGACACCGTCAAGGCACTCTCCGTCGGCGGAGTCGCTCCCACCGAGGCCACCGTTTCCGACGGTACCTACGCAGTGCAGCGCCCCTTCGTTCTGGTAACCAAGGACGGCACCGAGCTTTCCGCAGCGGCTCAGAAGTTCTTTGAATACGCAACCAGCGCAGCGGCAGCAGACGTCATCTCCGCAGCAGGCGCAGTTCCCGTAGCGAAGTAATTAAGCTGACGTAAGCCGACGCCCCTACCGATTTTAAAGCGGTTAAAATGCGCCCATGCTTCCCTAAAGTCCTAGGAAATACACAAAGTATTCCCGTCGGACTTTCGGTTTGCCTGAACACATTTTTCCTCGCTGAAAACCGGCAGCGGTTCGGTTTACGTCGGCTTATTTTTTGTATGTGTAGGATGTTGTTCATATGAAACTAAAAACGAAAAATCTCATTGAAAATATAATCCACGGCATATTCCTTGTCCTCGGGCTTGTGACGGTGGCGAGCGTTTTGCTGATAACGGTCTACCTCATCGTTTCGGGCATTCCGGCGATAAAGGAGATCGGCCTTCCCGACTTCCTGCTGGGCAAAAAGTGGGCCTCGACCGCCGCAGAGCCGAGCTACGGCATCCTGCCGTTTATCCTCACAAGCGTATACGGCACCGCCGGAGCCATTGTCCTCGGCGTACCGGTGGGATTTATGGCGGCCGTGTATCTTGCAAAAATGGCCAATAAGCGCGTGCGCGCCGTGGTCGTTGAGGCAGTGTCGCTGCTTGCGGGCATCCCCTCGGTCGTTTACGGCCTTGTGGGCATGATGGTGCTCGTTCCGGGCATACGCAAGGTCTTTAACGTTCCAGACGGCGCGAGCCTTCTGGCGGCGATGATCGTGCTTGCCATCATGATCCTGCCGTCGATAATCAAGGTCTCCATGACCTCGCTCGAAGCCGTCTCCAGGGAGTATGAGGATGCGTCGCTCGCCCTCGGCGCAACGCCGACGGAAACGTATTTCCGCGTGTCCGTTCCGGCGGCGAAAAGCGGCATCGCGGCAGCGGTCGTGCTCGGCGTAGGCCGCGCGATCGGCGAGGCTATGGCTGTTATGATGGTGTCCGGCAACGCTCCGAACATGCCCGAGCTTTTCCAGAGCGTAAGATTTCTCACAACGGCCGTTGCAAGCGAGATGAGCTATTCCTCGGGCCTTCAGCGTCAGGCGCTTTTCTCGATAGCGCTCGTGCTGTTTTTGTTTATCATGCTCATAAACGCAACGCTCAACTTCCTTTTGAAGAGGGATAAATCGAATGGATAATAAAAACGTAAAAGCAAAGCGCAGAGCCTATGGCATCGTCATGCACGGCCTTTCGGGCCTGTGCGCGGCCCTGACGGCGGCGCTGGTGCTGTTTCTTATAGCATATGTGCTCATCAGGGGCATTCCGAATATATCGTGGGAGTTTCTTTCAACAAAGCCGAGCTACCTCACGGACTCCGTCGGTATCCTGCCGGATATACTCAGTACGCTGTACATCGTCCTCGGAACGCTCGTGTGGGTGCTGCCGCTGGGCGTGGGTGCTGCGATATATCTCACCGAATACGCGAGCAACCACCGCATAGTCGGCGCTATCGAATACGCCGCCGAGACGCTCTCGGGCATTCCGAGCATCATCTACGGCCTTGTAGGCATGCTGTTTTTCTGCAATTTTCTCAGCTTCCAGACCTCTTTGCAGGCCGGCGCTATGACGCTTGTCATCATGAATCTGCCGACCGTTATGCGCACGACTCAGGAGAGCCTCAAAACCGTTCCGCAGAGCCTGCGCGAGGGCGCGTTCGGTCTCGGAGCGGGCAAGTGGCGTGTTATCCGAACCGTTGTTTTCCCCGGCTGCGTGGACGGCATCATAACAGGCTGCATTCTTGCCGTCGGCCGCATTCTGGGCGAATCGGCAGCGCTGCTGTTCACCGCCGGCTTTGCGCACAATATCTACAACATTTTCGTTGACGGTCTGTCCGGCGCGGGCGCCACGCTCACCGTTGCGCTGTATGTCTACGCCAAGGAGCAGGGCGACTTTGAAATAGCCTTCGCCATCGCCGCGATACTCATGGCGCTGACCGTTATCATAAACCTTGTCGCAACGCTTGTCGGCAAGTACTATCAGAAGAGGAGAAGCATATGAGCAGCATAATCAGCGTAAACGATCTGTGCCTGTGGTACGGCCAGACCCAGGCGCTTAAAAACATAAACATGGAGATACCCGAAAAGAGCATAACCGCGCTCATCGGCCCCTCCGGCTGCGGTAAATCTACGTTTTTAAAAACGCTCGACCGCATGAATGACCTCGTGCCCGGCGTGAAGATAACCGGCGAGGTGAAGTATAAAGAGCAGAATATCTATGCTCCGGGAACGGACGTAAACGAGCTTCGCCGCTGCATCGGCATGGTGTTCCAGAAGCCCAATCCCTTTCCCATGAGTATTTACGACAACGTGGCTTTCGGCCCCCGCAACTTCGGTATAAAAAACAAGGCGGAGCTGGACTTCATAGTGGAAACGTCGCTCAAACAGGCTGCTATGTGGGACGAATTGAAGGACAGACTGGGCAAAAGCGCGCTCGGCATTTCGGGCGGGCAGCAGCAGCGGCTGTGCATTGCGCGGGCGCTTGCGGTCAGCCCGCAGATTTTGCTGATGGACGAACCGACAAGCGCGCTGGACCCCATTTCCACGGGAAAAATAGAGGAGCTTTGCATGGAGCTTAAAGAAAACGTAACAATTTTGATCGTTACGCACAATATGCAGCAGGCTGCACGCATATCCGACAAAACGGGCTTTTTCCTGCTGGGCGACCTTGTGGAGTACGGCGACACGGAGCAAATTTTTTCCGCGCCGCAAAACCCCGAAACGGAAAAATACATTACCGGACGTTTCGGTTGACGGAGGCTTGTATGACGACGAGAAAATTTTACGAAGAGGAGCTTTGCGAGCTTAAACAAAGCTTGACATCGATGTGTCTTGCGGTCGAGCGCATGATAGAGGACAGCATAAAGGCGCTTGTGGAGCAGGACGGGGAGCTTGCGCGCTCCGTTGTCGCGCGGGACAAGCGGGTGGACGAAACGGAGCTTGACATAGAAAAGCGCTGTATGCGGCTTTTACTCATCGAGCAGCCTGTCGCGCGCGACTTCCGCGAGGTTTCAACCGCGCTTAAACTGATTACCGACATAGAACGCATAGGCGATCAGGCGGCGGATATAGCCGAAATCGTTTCCAATTTGAAGGATGAAGCGTATATCAAAAGGCTTACGCACACTGTCAGGATGGGCAGGCTTGCAGTCAGGATGGTGCACGACGGAGTTGCGTCCTTTATCAACGGTGACGAAGCGCTGGCGGACGAAACGATTGCCCGCGACGACGAGATGGACGCGCTGTTTTTGACGGTAAAAAACGAACTTGTAGAACTGATAAAAAAGGACAGCTCAAACGCCGACCAAGCAATAATGTTTATGATGATAGCCAAATATCTCGAAAGAATAGGAGACCACGCCGTGAATGTCTGCGAATGGACAAAATACTCCGAAACGGGAGTGCACATCAAATATTGAAAGTCAGAGAGGCGCGGAAATTTTCTACACAGGGAACATTTTGAATAGTATAAAAGGATAACGAAAAATCGTTATCCTTTTATTTTGATTTGGAAATTCTTTACTTTCGATGAGTATAGCCAACTCGTTTTGATGATTTATTTGCTTGACTTTCTTCTGTTGTGTTCTTTACATAAAAGTTGACAATTGTCAATATTTGTTTTACCGCCTTCACACCACGGTTTTATGTGGTCGGCTTCCATTTCTTCAAGTTCATAGTGTGTTTTTTTGCTGTTTTCGGCAACGCAATAAGGGCAATTTCCTTTTTGACGTTCATAAACTTTTCGTTTTTCGTTATCTGTAAAAGAACGTATATTAAGGTGTTTTTCGTCGCCGGAAAGCAGATATTCATAAATTCCCGAATGCTTTGTCACATCGTCGTCCTGCATTAAAGAAACAATTTTTTCTTCCAATTCTTGCGGATTGTAGACCTTAGTTCCGTATGTATTAAAAAGAATACCCCATTTAAGACCTTTCATTTCTTTTCGGTATCGGGGGAATATCGTCTGCACCCAAGATATAACAGATTGAAAATATTGCCACAACGGCGTTGCGTGGTTGTCGTGTTGGTGTATTGACATATAATCTTCGATTTTTATATTTTCTCTTGCGGAAATCCACGCTAAAACCGTTTCCAAATAGTCTTGTCTGTTGGCTTCGCCGTTAATATATTTATTTGCCAAAAGGTAAGCCACACAACCGTTTTTGGAAAAATATCTTTTGGCGTCCGAAAGCCACTCGCCCGCATATACGGCGTTGCGCAGCTCTTGCTCCTTTAACTGTATTCCCGCAATATTGATTATCTTAAACCAATCAAGTTTTTCTTTGTCGTTGCCCTTGCAAATATAAATCATGAGGGGATACTCTAAAATTTGATTTTTTTCCGTTTCCGTGAGATTATGAAAAGCACGACTGTTAAGCGAGAAATCGCCGTTTACATATTGACACAAAGAAATAGTGCGTTGTTGACCGTCTAACAGTTCATAATTGCCGTTTTCATCTTCAACCCAATACATAACATTAAGGGGAAAGCCTTTTATGACTGTTTCTATAACGGCGTCGCGTTGTTTTTCCTTGTAAACAAATTCACGCTGAAACGCAGGACGGATATTTAATTTTCCTCCATAGCCGACAACGCCGTTTTCCCGACTGTCCTCATAACCGTAGACAATGTCTCTGATTTTTATTTCATGTAGTTCTATTTTCATTTTTGCCCCTTTTTCTTATGATAATTCTGAAATATTTGGCATTTCCGTTTATCATGGACAAATATTTACCTTCTTTTCTCGTGGATTCATTGTCCAATATACTATATCTGCCTATGCCGTCTATTATTTCAAACTGCGACGGATTGTATTTGTCTAAAAATGTAATAGGTACGCCCATTAAACCATCGTAATCTGCGGGAATATCAGCGGTTTTATCTACGTTTATTGCATCATAGTTATCGTATTTTTGATAATCTTCAAGTGAGTATGATTTATATAGCAACAACTCTTCGTGGCGCTGTCTATAATCTAGATTCGTAAACCACCTTATGCCTTTAACTCTTATATATTTTTTACCTTTTTCGTCAATTCTGCAAGCTGCCGCATTCAAAGGATATGAATCGGGCACTTGAAACTCCCTGTCGCCGCTATGGATACTTGCTCCTAACCAAATCAAATTATTCTTAATCAATGGAAAAATTTCTTTGTATGTTATGGCGTTTTGATTGCCTATTATGATAAATTTTTTTTCGTATAATATGAGTTGGGCAACGTATTCGCGGAATAATGAAAACGGGGGGTTGGTTACTACTATATCGGATGCTTTCAAAAGGTCAATACACTCTTGAGAACGAAAATCTCCGTCGCCTTGCAATATGTCGAGAGTATTTTTCTTATTTTTCAAAAGATATTCGACGTCTGATAAATCAATCGCACCGTCGCCGTTATAATCAAGAACCTCGGAAATTTCGATTTTATAGGGTTGTTTCCCGTTTTCGGTTTCTAATACTATATTTTCATTATCTAAAAGCGAAAGTTGTAACCACGCGACAGGCGAAGTTGCGTAACAAGTACATATCAATTTTTTCAGCCCTAAAAAATTAAAATTCATGGCAAAATATTTAAAAAAATATCAACTTGATTTTCACATTACAATGATCGGCAATGGTGAGCTGCTTGATGAAATGAAAAAACGCGTTGAAAAGAGCGGATTGAATGATTATATAGCTTTAGTTGGTGGCATAAGTGCCGACAAAGTACGCCCTTATATGGATAAAGCAGATATTCTTGTCTTTACCTCTGATAAAAAAGAGGGCTGGGGGGCTGTGCTTAATGAGGGAATGAACAGCGCTTGCGTTCCCGTTGTTAGCCACGAAATAGGAGCCACGCCGTATTTGGTGCAAAACGGTAAAAACGGATTGCTTTTCAAAAGCAAAAATTGGAAGCATATGTCCGAAAAAGTCAAATATCTAATTGAAAATCCTGAAGAACGTAAGAGAATGTCCCAAGAAGCATACAAAACTGTTAAAGATGAGTGGAATGCTAAAAATGCCGCTGACAGCCTGATAGAATTCAGTAAAACCGTACTCTCGGGAAATCCGAAGATGCCTAAGACAGGTCCTTGCAGTGAAGCTCCAGTTTTGAAAATTAGTGATGTAAAGAAAAATTTATAGTGGATTATATTCTATACTGAGTGTAGGGGGAAGCATGAAGGCAATTATTGTAACAACTCAATATGTAAATAATTATGGTGCGGTTCTCCAAGCCGTTGGGTTTCACCGCTTTTTAAATAAGTGTTCATGGCCTCACGAGTTTTTGAATCAGATTAGTAAAGATAGCAAGATATATGCGAGCGTTTTTCCTTTTCATAGGGGAAGTATCTATAATGTGCTAACGAATATAAGAAGATTGCCACATGCGAAAGAAACGAAACGACGACTCACTCGTTTTGAAGACTTTAGAAAGAAATTTATTCCTCAAACAATGCAATATGAGTCACAGCAACAGGTTATTGACGCCGACCTGGACTATGATTTATATATTACCGGAGGAGACCAGATGTGGAATCGAAGCTGTTTGAATCGTCCGGTGAATTTACTTCAGTTTGGAAATGAGAAAAGCCCAAGAATTTCTTATAGCACAAGTATTGGGTCGGCTAAATTTAATGATGAAGAGCAAAAATATTTATTTGATACTTTGAACCGTTATAATGAAATCTCATTAAGAGAATGTACAGCGTGCGATACATTGTCATCAGTGCTAACAACCGCAGTACGATGCGATATAGATGGAAGTTTTTTGATTGCTTCGGATGAATGGGACGAGATGTCTTGCTTTGATGAAAAAAGGTATCCCGGAGAATTTATTCTGGTTTATGAGCTATTGCAACATCCTGATCTTGAAAAGGCAATTTCGGCTTTGAAAGAAAAATATCACTTGCCGGTTGTTCTGATTACTGTAAATTCAAAACCTGGAATCAAAGCCGATTATGTTGTTAGAGATGCAGGACCTTCTGAATTTTTAGGCTTTTTTTCTCATGCAAGGGCGGTTGCTACAACATCCTTTCATGGGACATGTTTTTCTGTGATATACAAAAAACAATTCATTTCTCTGATACGTGAGAGTGAGCAGCGAATCAATAATATGCTTGATAAATTTGGATTGACTGAAAATTATTGCTATAAATTTGCCAAATTACAACAGAATGAAATTGATTTTACACAAGCCGATAGTGTGATCGAACTAGGGCGAAAAGATGCTGAGGCATACTTAAGGAGATATTTTCAATGAGCAAAGATGGATTAAATAAAAAACAATTGATTATATCTTCTGGAATGGCAATCATTTCTTTTTTGGTTACTGTTTTTATTGGGTTTTGGACATCACCGTTTATAGTAAGCAAATTAGGTGCAGTAGCGTATGGTTTTTCAACTTTGGG
>OMED01001310.1_pt1 | contig 10092 bp, 9 predicted proteins | sample 1673411 | NCBI WGS metagenome assembly OMED01 (sample SAMEA103958110, study PRJEB25191) | human gut metagenome | reverse complement strand
GACCCGCTGTTTCTGGCAAAGGACTTTATCCCCATCATCGAGCAGTATGTCCGCCCGATGCTGCTGGGCCGGGAGGCAGATGATTTCCGCGGCCTGTGCGCGCAGATGGAGGCCATCGAGGTAAACGGCAAGCGCCTGCATACGGCCATCCGCTACGGTGTCTCGCAGGCCATTCTGGACGCAGTCGCCAAGGCGACGGGACGCCTGATGTGCGAGGTCGTCGCGGACGAATACGGCTGCACGGTCAGCCAGACGCCGATCCCCATCTTTACGCAGTCCGGCGACGACCGCTATGACAACGCCGACAAGATGATCATCAAGCGCGCGCAGGTGCTGCCGCACGCGCTCATCAACAACGTGCAGACCAAGCTCGGTGAGCACGGCGAAAAGCTGCTGGAGTACGTCAAATGGCTCCGTGACCGCATCCTGACCATGCGCGCGGACGAGAGCTATCAGCCCGTCCTGCACATCGACGTCTACGGCACCATCGGCGCGGCGTTCGGAAACAACAACTATGCCGCCATGGCCGATTATCTTGCGGAGCTGGAGCAGGCGGCAAAGCCCTTCCATCTGCGCATCGAAGGGCCGATGGACTGCGACTGCGACCGCGAAACGCAGATCGTTGCGCTTGCGGGCCTGACGGCGGAGCTTGACCGCCGCGGCATTCAGGTCGAGCTGGTCGCTGACGAATGGTGCAACACGCTCGAGGATATCCGGGAATTTGCCGACCGCAGAGCCGGCCACATGGTGCAGATCAAGACGCCCGACCTCGGCGGCATCAACAATACCATTGAGGCAGTGCTCTACTGCAAGGCGCACGGCATCGGCGCCTATCAGGGCGGCACCTGCAACGAAACGGACCGCTCGGCCCAGGTCTGCGTCCACTGCGCCATGGCGACCCAGCCGGTGCAGATCCTTGCCAAGCCCGGCATGGGCGTCGACGAGGGCTACATGATCGTATCCAACGAAATGAACCGCATTCTCGCCCTGCGTCAGGCAAAGCAGCGCAGCTGAGCAAGAATCAAAACACGCCGCTGGCCGAGAGGCCAGCGGCGTTCACTCTGTCAAAAACAGTTGTTCCTTCATTTTTTGTGCGGGATTTTCAAGGTCTGCGTAGGGGCGGACGGCTCTGTCCGCCCGGCGGGGTGTACTGGTTTTACAGAAATTCACGGCGAAAACATATGCACCAGCAGTATCGAATGCTTGAAGATGCCAAGCGAAACACAGCTGCTCCCTGCCCGCATCAGTCTGCGCCGAAGACCGCATCGCTTCAATTCGTTCCGATGGGCAGGTCCACGCTGCGGAAGATCATCGGCTCGGGCATCACGTCATGCGCGTAATAGATGGATGCGCCATGCTCCGGGTCGAGCGCCGTGAGCGCCAGAGTTCCGTCCGGGGCCAGGCTCACGCGCCAGCCGGTGTCGGAAGAGAAGTCCGGCAGGAGGCGCTCGTACTGTTCCTGTATGCGCGCGCTGTCCAGCTTGCGTGTGTTACACCTGCTCCGTATTCTGCGGAAGCGTCCGTGTCAGGATCAGGGTATATCCGACCGTGAGCAGGATCAGAGCGGCAAGATGCAGAAGCCGCGTCTGCTCCGACAATGTAAAACTCGGAAATCCCATGCTCCTGAATAAAAGCGGCGAACGCCTCGCTGGTCAATGCATTGCTTTTTGACTTCGTAAAGATATGACCGGAAACGACGTTCAGCTCCGACACCAGCTCTGCGCCGCGCGTGCCGGGTTTGAAGGTCCTCGTTCCGGCGGACAGGTTGTTGTGCTGTATGTAAATGACCCACAGTTCCTTTTGGACGGCCCAGTCAATTGCCGCATTGACGGGGTCAATGATCTCTCTGTAGTGCTTCGTAATATCATTTTGCAGGTCGATCACAACCAGCGCGCTGTTTTTCATCCGATCTTCCTCCGTGGATTTCTTCCTCCGATGCCCGGCGGCTCAGTCCCGAACGCCTGCCAGCGCCAGAAATTTCTTGTCTGACTGAATGCTCTGCGTCAAAAACTGCCCATCCCGGAACAGGGCATAGGTCGTGACCGGCGCGGGGACATTCTGCGCAGAGTCCCTGTCGGTAATATGGATTGCTTTGAACGGAATGCCGTGTTCCTTCGCTGTCTCCTGCACCCGCGGCACCCAGTAGCAGGTGAACGGGCACTGATCGGTATAATAAAGGACAAAGCCGTCTCCGTCTGCCTTGGGATGTCTGGCACAGTCCCTGAATTTCGGCGGCTCGGCGTTCGGCACAAGGGGCAGATACATCAGGCTGATCCCGCAGTCGGAGATATCAGCTGTCCGGAAGCCCTTGTAGGCCAGATACTTCGGGTCGGCGAGAAATTCCCGCTTCCGTCCCTCGGCGCACAGGATGCAGACGCCGTTCTTTTCCTGCGCTCTGGCATCCCGGATGCACTCGTTCAAAAGGTCGGTCGAATATCCGTGCCCCTTCATCGCGCCTGCGATCCACAGGCAATTGATATAGAGATATCCCGCTGCTTCAATGGGCACCCATGCGTTTTCTGCGGGAATATATTCGATAAAGCACTTGCCGCGCTCCTCGCTGCGGTAAAAAACAAGTCCCTCGTCGAAGCGCTGCCGGAGCCATTCCTTTTTCGCCAGGCTCTGCTTGCCGGACATCGCGCAGCAGATATGCTCTTTGTCAAGGTTTTCTTTTGTGATATGGATGTAGTTCATGGGTTCCTCCTGAATGCCGTGAACACAAATAGACGCAGTGAGAACCGATTCCCCGGTCTGCACTGCGTCTAAGCGTCTGGCAGTTTAATATCTTCGATTTTACCGTCCTTGAAACGGATCACACAGGTATATCTGCACTTTGGGCAGAACAGGGGAAAATCCTCCAGCACCGTATGTGAGCGTATCTGCGTTCTTGTCTTGCCGCCGCATTTGGGGCAGCAGAGCCAATCTGATTTTGTTTGCAGATTTTCCGTCATTTATACCACACCTCGCCGAATCCGCCAAATGGCTTCATATTGCGTCCTCCCGCGCGGCCAATATCGCGCCCCGGTACGCCTGCTGTAGCTGCGAATCGATGACCGCTTCATCGTATTTCATCGAATTATTGGCGATGATGCTTGCATACCCGTGCGCAAACAGAAAAACGGTCAAAAAGACCTGCTTCGTCTGCGCCATGCCGATTCCCAGCGCTCCCTGCATCGCCGAAAGAACAGGGGTAAGCGCCTCGGCGTCGATCAGCTCCAGCAGCGTGCTTCCGTTAAAGTAATCCGACTGAAACAGGAACCGGAACAGATGCGGCTCTTCGATCGCAAAGCGGATATAATTCATTCCGATCCCAAGCGCAGCGCCCTTCTGCGGCTTTTTGATCCGCATCAGATAGTCCGAATGGTACTGGTCCGCCTTCGCATAGACTGTCCGTTTCAGTTCTTCAATCGTTGCGAAATGATACATGACGGGCTGCGTGGAGCAGTGCAGCCGTTCCGATACGGTCCTTGCACTGATGGTTTCCGCGCCCGTTTCACGGGCAACCGCAAAGGCTGTATCCACGATCATTTCCCTTGTAACTTTTGCTTTTGCCGGCATTGCTGCGCCTCCATATATAATCTGAATTATATATAATGCAAATTATATAACAGGAAACAGTCCTTGTCAACCCCGCCGGAACAAAAATCACAGACAGCCGGTCCTCCCGCCTGCGCACAGTCCAGACTCCGCGTTTCCTGTGCAGCCGCAGTATAATGGCCTCCGTGACCTTAGGGTGTATCTGAAAACTCCCAACGCACCCGGACAGCAGATCTTTTCACGCTGCGCTGCACCATTTTTCCTTGAAATACATCACCCTAGCCTCATAAAAAGCGCCGCCGCCGCGCCCTCGCCCCGGTAATTTTCGATCTCAAACAGCAGCCGGGACATGGCAGGGAAGTCCGTCGCCTGATCGACGCTCTGAAACGCTGCCGGAAGATCAAAATAAAGCTCCGGGTAGTGCGTTTTCGGGAACTCCTCATAGTACGCGGGCAAAATGTCAATGCCGACGGAATGGATGGGGATACGCTCGTGGTGGACAAGGGGCAGATCGTCCAGCGCGGCACACACGAGGCGCTGATGGCGCAGGGCGGCATCTACCGCCGCTTCATCACCGGGCGCGAACAGGACGTGGGCTGGAAGCTGTAAAAACGCGTTCAGACCCGCACAGATTCCTCCTGCCCGCGTATGCTGACAGGGGGGATTTTTTATGTGTGTAAAGACCGAGCGGCTCGGGCTGCTTCTGATCGGGGCGGGCGTTGGACTTTTGCTGTCGTTTGCGCTGTGCGGGTGGTTTTTGCGGGTGCTGATCGCGGCGATCCTGATCGTGTTGGGACTTTTGCTGCTGAAATAATTTCCGAAACATATCCTTGTCCGGCTCCGCGTATATATATCCCAGAACATATACAAGGAGTTGAGACTATGGAGCTTGCATTTGAACAGAAACAACGGTCCTGCCTGCATCGCACGGCGCATCTCTCGCTTGCGCAGGAGCAGACACAGGAGCTCATCATACCCGACAGTATGCCGGACGCTTCCCGCACGCTCATCTGCTGCGCCGAGCCGGAGGTACAGAGCAAAACGAACCGGGAGGGCAGTCTTCTCGTGACGGGGACGCTGCGCACGGGCTGCCTGTACGCAGACGAAGCGGGCGGCTTGCAGCTGCTGACCTCCGAGCTGCCGTTTACGGTCAAGCTGGAGTGCGCCGAGCTGCGCGAGGACACGCAGACGCTCGTGCGCTGCTGCGTCCGCAGCGCGGACAGCCGCCTGATCAACTCGCGCAAGGTGCTTCTGCGCGTGAGCGTTCTGGTTCAGGCGGACGGCTATGAGCCGCAGACGCAGAGCATGAGCGTCCTCAAGGATCCGCCCGCCTGCCTGCAGCTGAAAACGCAGACCTATGAGACGAATGCGCCTGTGGAGCTTTCCGAGCGCGCGTTTCAGGTCAGCGAGGAGCTGAACGTGCCGGAAAACGTGCGCGTCCTCGGCAGCGGATTTGCCTCCTCCTGCTCATCGCTGAAAACCGCTTGTCAGCTGTTCGCTCACGCCGGTCGTGCAGGAGCAGGGGCTGGTCGGGAGCAAGGCCGTCCTGAAGGGAACCGCAAATCTGCAAATTACTTATCTGGACAATGAAAACGCCCTGCGGACGCTGAGTTTTTCCGTGCCGTTTTCGCAGTACTGCCAGATGGAGGGCGACTACGATCAGGACGAAACGCTCGAATCGGTGCTGCTCGTGACCGGCGTGCAGCTGGAGCCGGAGCAGTCGCAGAAGCTGCTGTTCGGCGCGGGGCTGCTGGCGCAGTGCATGGTCGTGCAGCCGCAGGCGCTGACGCTCTGTGAGGACGCATATTCGACCAAGGGCGAGTTCCAGCCGCAGTGGGAAACGCAGGAGCACACCATGCGCCTCGACGCGCAGACGCTGCGCGAGCCTGTCCGCGCCTCGTTCCCGGTGCAGGCCGCCGCCGTGCTCGACTGCCGGGTCTACCCGGACGCACAGGCGCTTGAGCGGACAGACGACGGCGTTACCGTCCATGTGCCGCTGCGCGCGGACCTCGTCTATACCGACCCGGACGGCGCGGTGCAGGCCGAGACGTTCCGCACGGAGGTCAGCTGCCATACGGCGCTGAGCGAAAACGGCCTCTGCGAGGCCGTGTGTACGATCCAGCCGGAGGGCTACGCCTCGGCGGGCAGCGGCGCGGTCGAGCTGCGCTATGACGCGGTCTTTCAGGTACAGACGTTTTCCCGGCAGACGCTGCAGAATCTGTCCGGCGGGACGCTCGACCTGACGAAGCAGCAGAACACGCAGCGGCCGTCAGTCGTCATCCGGCGCATGAGCGAAAACGCCGCGCTCTGGGACCTTGCGCGGCAGTACCGGACGACGGCGCAGTCGATCCAGCAGGCCAATCATCTGACGCAGCCGGAGGCGGACGCCGGACGGCTGCTGCTGATCCCCATGTGAGACGGGAGGCGGGAATATGGAACAACGTTCGATCTACGCGCAGATCGCGGACCGCACGGACGGCACGGTCTATATCGGCGTCGTCGGCCCTGTGCGGACGGGAAAATCCACCTTTATCAAGCGCTTCATGGAGCAGCTCGTGCTGCCGAACATCGAAAACGTCTATGAGCGCGAACGCGCCACCGACGAGCTGCCGCAGTCCGGCTCGGGGCGGACGATCATGACGACGGAGCCGAAATTCGTCCCGAACGAGGCCGCCCGCATCAGCCCGGACGGAAAAACGACATTGCAGGTGCGGCTGATCGACTCTGTGGGCTACATGATCCCCGGCGCGGTCGGCGACACGGAGGACGGCAAGCCCCGCATGGTCACGACGCCCTGGGCCTCCGAGGAGCTTCCCATGGCACAGGCGGCGGAGCTTGGCACCAAAAAGGTCATGGAGGACCACAGCTCCATCGGCGTTGTCGTCACGACGGACGGAACGGTCACGGATATCCCGCGCGAGGATTACCGCGAGGCGGAAGCCCGCGCCATTGCGGATATGCAGAAGACGGGCAAGCCGTTCGTGGTCGTCGTCAATACGCAGGACGCGAAAAAGGGACAGGCGGACGCGATTTGCGCCCGCATCCGGGCCGATTACGGCGTGCAGGCGCTGACGATGGACTGCGCGGTGATGCAGACGCAGGATATTGCGCGGCTGCTCGAAGCGGTCATGTACGCGTTCCCGGTCGAGGAGCTGCGGTTCTTCCTGCCGAGCTGGGTGCGGGCGCTGCCGGACGATCACCCGGTCAAGGCCGCCCTGTATGACGCAATGCTTGACCGCGCGGCGCGGCTCACAAGCCTCAGCGAGGCGGAAAGCGTCATGGGGTCGCTGCGGGAGCTTGATCCGGTCGACGCGTTCCGCGTGCGGGAGGTCGATCTCGGAACCGGCACGGTCACCTGCGAGCTGCATCTGCCGGAAACGCTGTTCTATGAGGAGCTGTCCAAACAGGCGGGCGTGGAGATCGCGGACGACGAGGCGCTTATGCAGATGCTGCGGGAGCTTTCGCAGACGAAAAAGCTCTACGAAAAGGTACAGACCGCGCTCGAACAGGTCAAGGCGACCGGTTATGGCATCGTCATGCCGGGCGCAGAGGAATTGAAGCTCGAAAAGCCGGAAATCGTGAAGAAAAACGGCAATTACGCCGTCAAGTTGCGCGCCAGCGCGCCGTCCATCCACATGATGCGCGCGCAGATCGAGACGGAGATCAGCCCCATGGTCGGCGGCGAACAGGAATCACAGCAGCTCATCGACTATCTGCTCGGCGAATATGAAGAGGACACCGATAAGCTCTGGCAGAGCAATATTTTCGGCAAATCGCTCTATGAGCTTGTCTCCGAGGGCGTCACGGCCAAGATCATGCGTATGCCGGACGACGCGCGGCAGAAGCTCACAAAGACCCTTGGCCGCATGATCAACGAAAACACCGGCGGGATGATCTGCATTCTGCTGTGAATACCCGCAGCGCCCCCTGTCATGCTGTGACATGACAGGGGGCGCTGGTGCGTGCTGATATTGTCTGTGCGTCCGGCGCGGTTACGCCAGCTTGTATTTTTCCTCAAACGTGTTGTACTGCATCAAGAATTCATTGCTGCCGGATTTGACGTCGCCGAGGTACTTGTGCAGATCGATGCGCTCGTTCTTCATGTCGAGCAGACAGCCCGCGATGTTCGAGCAGTGGTCGGCCACGCGTTCCAGATTTGTCAGCAGATCGGACAGTACGAAACCTGCGGCCAGCGAGCATTCGCCGCGCTGGAGACGGGCGATGTGATTCGTACGCAGCTTGTCCTTCAGCTTGTCGATGACCTGCTCCAGCGGCTCGACCTGCCGCGCAAGTGTCAGATCGTCCTGCAAAAATGCCCGGCTTGTGAGATCAACGATCTCGCTCACGGCGTTCAGCATCGTCTGAAGTTCTTTTTTTGCAGAGTCCGTGAACGAAACGCCCTTTTCCTTTAACTCCTCTGCCGATTCGATAATATTGACGGCGTGGTCTGCAATGCGCTCAAAATCACCGATCAGATGCAGCAGCTTGGACGATTCCACGCTGTCTTGCTCGCTCATCGGCTGCGTGGCCAGATGTACGAGGAAGGTTCCCAGCGTGTCCTCATAGCGGTCGGTATCGTCCTCCCGCTGCCGGACGGAGGCGGCCAGCTCCGGCGTAAAGCCGAGCACGGCCTGTAAGCTCTCATGCAGCGCAAGCTCGGAGTCCGCAGCCATGCGCTTGGCCAGCTCCTCGCTCTTGACGAGCGCAATGGCGGGCGTTGCAAACAGGCGCTCGTCCAGAACAGTTGCGGTGTCGGTGCTGCGGCCATCCGGGATGATCCGGTACGACAGCTTTTCCAGCAGTCCGCAGCACGGCAGCAGCATCAGCGTGCAGAGCAGATTGAAGATCGAGTGAATGAGTGCGATATGGAACGTATCGATAGCGGTCGAGACGAACGCAAAGCGGAAAATCGCGTTTGCAGCCTCAAACAGCGCCAGCCAGACGACTGTGCCGATGATATTGAAGCTCAGATGCACGACGGCTGCGCGCCGCGCGTTCTTGTTCGTGCCGACGGAGGACAGCATGGCCGTCACGCACGTGCCGATGTTCTGTCCCATGATAATGGGGATCGCCGCGCCGTAGCTGACAGCCCCGGTCGAGGACAGCGCCTGCAGAATACCGACCGACGCGGACGAGGACTGCACAATGCCCGTCAGAATCGCGCCAGCCAGAACGCCCAGAATGGGATTCGAGAACAACAGGAAGAATTTCGTGAAGTTCGGGTCGTCCCGCAGCCCGGAGACGGAGCCGGACAGCGATTCCATGCCGAACATCAGCGTCGCGAAGCCAAGAAGGATCAGGCCCGTGTCCTTTTTCTTGCCCTTTGCGGTCAGATACAGAATAATGCCGATCACAGCCAGCACCGGCGTGAACGACGACGGCTTCAACAGCTGCACGAACAGGCTGTCCCCGCTGATGCCGGACAGCGACAGCAGCCACGCTGTCACAGTCGTGCCGATATTCGCGCCCATGATAACAGGAATGGACTGCTTGAGGCTCAAAAGCCCCGAATTGACAAAGCCCACGACCATGACCGTCGTAGCCGAGGACGACTGAATGACCGCCGTAACGGCAAGCCCCGTCAGAAGCCCGGAAAATTTCCCGTTCGTCAGCTTCGCCAGAATGGCCTTCAAGGACCCGCCCGCGCGCTTTTCCAGCGCCGTGCCCATCACACTCATGCCGAACAGGAACAAACTCAGCGAGCCGAGCAATGTTAAAAAGTTAAAAATCGTCATATCCGCACAGACCTCTTTCCAAATTCGTTTTATCTGATATAAATATAGAAAGAGAATGTCAAATGCGCGTCCAGAATTACGTTAAATCTTCGTGATATTTCCCGCAGAATCTTAAATCCAAATCAATTTCCGGTTAAACCGCCGCCTTTGCTCCGTTTGATTTTCTCAGAATTGCACGATATAATAGAGAAAAACAAAAAACGGGGGCCTTGAAATGAAAAAACACCTCACACGGCTGCTCTTTGCGGCGCTTTTGCTGCTTGCGCTGTGCATCGGCGCGTCGGCGGCGGAGACGAGCGGGAAGTGCGGCCCGTCCGCCTACTGGTCATTTGACAGCAGCACCGGCACGCTGACCATCTCCGGCAGCGGCGCGATGAACGATTGTGTATTCCAGTGGGGCGATCCCGATCCACGCCCGTGGAGTGCATATCTAAGCGAGATCAAAACCGTTGTGATCGGGGATTCGATTACGAAAATCGGGAAAGAGTCATTTTCCAGCTTATCCTGCACTACAGTCAGGATTGGAAAAAATGTGCAGGTGATCGGTGAGAATGCATTTATGAATTGTACAAGCCTGACCGGCGATCTTGTGATCCCGGACAGCGTGACCACGATCGACAGATGGGCCTTTTTCGGCAGCGTGATATCAAACGGCACTCTGACGCTTGGAAAGGGCTTGCGGACGATCGGCGAACGCGCATTTACCGATTGCTCCTTCTCCGGCGGTCTGACCATCCCGGAGGGCGTCATAGACATTGAACTGACCGTCGCTCTTGGGCGTGGACAAGTCGCAGAATACCAACTGCGTGGATTTCTGTGC
>OMED01001306.1_pt1 | contig 10126 bp, 7 predicted proteins | sample 1673411 | NCBI WGS metagenome assembly OMED01 (sample SAMEA103958110, study PRJEB25191) | human gut metagenome | reverse complement strand
ACCGAGTTCGGCGTTGCCGGAGGAGGAAAAAAGATTTTTCCGAAATATGTTCACGGCAAATACAAAATCGGCGGCACAAATCTTGTGGTCGGCAGCGGAATTACCACTGCAACCTATTTGCTCCCGAGGCTTTATAACCCGCCGGAGGTACTGCTCGTCAGGATAAAACCCGAATTGTAATTTCTAAGCGGAGGTTTGATATGAGCGAAAAAAATTATAAGCCGGAGACTGTTCGCCTCACCGCAGGCGAAGCGGTTGTTAAATATCTTGACAACCAGTATGTCACGATAGAAAAAGACGGCGAGATGATCGAGAGCAAATTTGTTGAGTATTTTTATACAATATTCGGCCACGGCTGTGTTCTCGGTGTGGGCGAGGCACTCTCACAGGCAGAGCACACAATAAAAGTTATGCAGGGCAGAAACGAGCAGGGCATGGCTCAGGCGGCAACTGCCTATGCAAAAATGAATAACCGCATGAAGATTATTCCCTGTATGTCTTCAATAGGCCCCGGTGCGGCAAATATGGTCACCGCGGCGGCAACGGCAACAGTCAATAACATTCCTCTGCTTCTTTTTATGGGCGACACTTTTGCTTCGCGCCAGCCCGACCCTGTTCTTCAGCAGATTGAACAGCTATGCGACGGTACAGTTACCACAAACGACGCTTTTAAGGCCGTTACACGTTATTTTGACAGAGTGACAAGACCCGAAATGGTAATGACCGCTCTCACAAACGCAATGAGGATTTTGGTTGACCCGGCTCATACTGGCGCGGTTGCAATCGCAATGTGCCAGGATGTTCAGGGCGAAAGCTATGATTATCCCAAAGAATTTTTCAGAAAGCGTGTTCACCTTATAAGACGTCAAAAGCCCGATGATTATGAGGTCAAAAACGTCGCCGAAGCTATCAAAAAGGCCAAAAAACCGCTCCTTATTGTCGGCGGCGGCGTAAGATACAGCCAAGCGGGCGAAACGGTTCGCGCGTTTTGTGAAAAGCACAACATTCCCTTTGCCGAAACCCAGGCGGGCAAGAGCGTTATAAAATCGAGCCATGAGCTGAATGTCGGCGGCATAGGCGTAACGGGCAATGCGAGCGCAAACATTCTTGCGGACGCGGCAGACCTTATAATCGGCGTAGGCACAAGATTTACGGATTTTACAACTTCTTCAAAGTGGCTCTATGCATCTTCACAGATCGTCACCGTGAATGCGAGCGAGTTCCACGCAGGCAAGCTTGATGCAATTCAGCTCGTTGCCGATGTTAAAGAGGGCATAGACGCACTCGAAAAATATCTCGGCGATTATAAAACAGGGTATAAAGACGAAATCAAAAATGCCAAAGACGTTTGGGCAAAAGAGATGGCAAGGCTCTCTGCCGTTACATATCCGTCAAAGGATTTTGAAACCGAGATAAAAGCCCATACAGACGGCGTTGTAGAAGATTATAACAAAGCTACCGGCGGCGTTATTTGCCAGACGGCGGCACTCGCGCTTATCAGAAAAATTATACCCGACAATGCGGTTGTTGTCGCTTCGGCAGGTTCACTCCCCGGCTGTATGCAGAGAATGTGGACCACAGATGAAAAAGATTCTTATAATATGGAATACGGCTACTCCTGCATGGGCTATGAAATAGCGGGCGCGTTCGGCTCAAAGCTTGCAAAACCCGAGAGCGAGGTTTATGCAATGGTCGGTGACGGCAGCTATAATATGCTCCACTCAGAAATGCTCACCGCTTTGCAGGAGGGCAAAAAGATAAATGTAATGCTCTTTGATAATGCCTCTTTCGGCTGCATAAACAACCTGCAAATGGGTCAGGGTGTTGCTTCGCTTTGCACCGAGGCTCGTTTCAGAGACGGCGATAAGCCCATACGCGAGGGCGAGTTTATGAATATAGACTATGCCATGTGCGCAAGGGGCTACGGCTATGTCACCTACACCGCAAAGACGATGCAGGAGCTTGAGGACGCTTTGAAAGACAGCCTCAAGCAGACTAAGCCCACGCTTATTGACATAAAGGTTTTGCCGAAGACCATGACGGACGGCTACGGCAGCTGGTGGAATGTCGGCTGCTCGGATATTCCGAGAAACGACGGCGGCAAAGCGGCTCTTAAAGACAGACAAGAGCATTTGAATACGGCTAGAAAATATTGATATAGAGAGGTTTTAAAAATGGATTCTAACAAAATTAAACTCGGCATTGCGCCCATAGCTTGGACTAATGACGATATGCCCGATCTCGGCAGTGAAAACACCTTTGAGCAGTGCGTGAGCGAAATGGCTCTTGCAGGCTTTGAGGGCTGTGAAGTCGGCAATAAATACCCCAAAACCGCAGAGGGTATTCATGAATATCTCGATATTCGCGGTTTGCAGATCTGCAACCAGTGGTTCTCATCATTCATTCTCACAAAGCCCTTTGAAGAGGTAGAAAGAGATTTCAGAGCGCAGTGCGAGTTCCTCAAGGGCTGCGGCGCAAAAAGAATAGGCGCCTCCGAACAGAGCTACAGCATACAGGGTCAGATGGATACACCCGTATTTGAAAAGAAATATGTTATGAACGACGAAGAGTGGAAAAAGTTTGCAGACGGACTTTCACGCCTCGGCAGCATTGCAAAAGAATACGGCATCACTCTCGTATATCATCACCACATGGGCACAGTTGTTCAGACTGCCGCCGAGGTTGATAAAATGATGGAGCTTTGCGACCCCGAGAGCGTATATCTTCTTTTTGACAGCGGTCACCTTGCTTATTGCGGTGAGGACTATATGGCTGTTCTCAAAAAATACGCAAAGAGAATTAAGCACGTTCACCTCAAAGACATCCGCCCCGAAATCGTTAAAAAGGTTAAGGAGGAGCACCTCAGCTTCCTTCAGGGCGTAAGACTCGGCGCATTCACGGTTCCCGGCGACGGCGCAATTGATTTTGCTCCGATTTTTGACGAGCTTGACAAAGCCGGCTATGAGGGCTGGATGCTTGTTGAAGCAGAGCAGGACCCTGCTGTTGCAAATCCGTTTAAATATGCTAAAATGGCAAGAAAATATATTGCCGAAAAAGCAGGAATATAACTTTTGGTAAATTTTAAAGAGGAGATAAATCAAATGTCCGCAGAAAAATTAAAGTATTTTGTCAACGGCGAGTACGTTGAGTCAAAAACAGACAAGTATTATGACCTTGTGAACCCCAGCACGGGTGAGATCACAGGCTACGCTCCCTGCTGCACAAACGACGAAGTTCTCGGCGCGATTGCGGCGGCCAAGGCGGCTTTCCCGTCATGGAGCGCAACACCCGCAATAAAAAGAGCACAGGTTTTGTATAAAATCCGCGATCTTCTTATTGAGCATATGGAAGAGCTTACCATGCTCGTTGCAGAAGAAAACGGCAAGTGCTGGTCAGAGGCAGAGGGCGACGTTCTCAAAGCCAAAGAGGGCACGGAGCTTGCAACACAGGTTCCCTCACTTATGATGGGCGAGAGCATTATGGACGCTTCAAAGGGCTATGACACGGTTAAATACCGTGAGGCAATGGGCGTTTTCGCAGGCATAGTTCCCGTAAACTTCCCCGCCATGATTCCTTTCGGCTGGATGGCTCCCGTTTGCATAGCAACCGGCAACACCATGGTTCTCAAGGCCGCAAGCCTTACCCCCAGAACAGCGCTCAGAATAGCAGGCCTTTATAAAGAGGCAGGCGTTCCCGACGGCGTTATCAACATCGTTACCTGCTCAAGGAACGAGATTAACACTTTGCTTGACAGTGAGGACGTTCGCGGCATCACATTCGTCGGCTCAACACCCGTCGGCAAAATTATATACGAAAGAGCCGCAAGGGCAGGCAAAAGAGTTCAGTGCCTTTGCCAGGCAAAGAACCACGCCCTTGTGCTTGAGGACACACCTATTGAGAGAACGGTTGCAGGCGTTATTAACTCTGCATTCGGCTGTGCAGGTCAAAGATGTATGGCTCTGAGCTGCTGCGTAGTTCAGGAGAGCATTGCGGATAAATTTGTTGCAGAGCTTAAAAAGCAGGCTCAGAACATAAAAGTCGGCCCCGCATATGACAAGACCTCTAAGCTCGGACCGATTACATATGAAAAGCACTATAAAGAAGTTCTTGCAGACATCGACAAGGGCGTAGCCGAGGGTGCAGAGCTTGTTCTTGACGGCAGAAACTGCGTTGTTGAGGGCTATGAAAACGGATTTTATGTCGGCCCCACAGTCTTTGACAAGGTGACGGCAGATATGTCTATCGGCACCGAGGAGATTTTCGGCCCCGTCCTTTGCATAAAGAGAGTTAAAGACTTTGAAGAGGGTCTTAAAGTTATGAACGCAAACCCCTATGCAAACGGCTCCGTTATCTTCACGCAGAACGGTTACTATGCAAGAGAGTTTACCCGCCATACGGACGGCGGCATGGTCGGCGTAAACGTAGGCATACCCGTACCGATTGGATTTTTCCCCTTTGCAGGTCATAAAAACTCATTCTTCGGCGATCTCCACTGCCTCGGCAAGGATGCTTACAGATTCTACACCGAGAGCAAGTGTGTAACAACACGCTGGTTTGATGAGGAAGAAATGAAAAAGACAGAAGTCTCAACTTGGGACGGCACCATCTGATTTATACCGAAATTTGAAAGGATTGATACTATGTTAAAAGTCGGCATTATAGGAGCAGGACGTATCGGCAAGGTACACTGCGAGTCAATAATGAATTATGTTAAGAGCGCAACCGTCAAATCGGTTGCAGACCCGTTCCTTAACGATGAAACAATCGAATGGGCAAAGGGGCTTGGCATCAACGAGTTCACAAAAGATTATCACGATATTTTGAATGATAAAGAGATAGACGCGGTTCTTATCTGCTCTTCAACAGATACTCACTCAAAAATTTCTCTTGAAGCAATCGCGGCAGGCAAGCACATTTTCTGCGAAAAGCCGATAGACCATGACGTCAACAAAATTCTTGAGGTTAAAAAGGCTCTCGAAAACAGCGGCGTTAAATATCAGGTAGGCTTCAACCGCCGCTTTGACCACAACTTTGCAGCGGCGCGCAAGGCTGTTGCGGACGGTCAGATAGGCGATATGGATATTCTCAAAATCTGCTCAAGAGACCCCGGCGCACCCCCGGTTGAATATGTTAAGGTTTCCGGCGGCATTTTCCTTGATATGACTATCCATGATTTTGATATGGTCAGATTCATGTCCGGCGCAGAGGTTGAAGAGGTATTTGCTTACGGTGCTGTCAGAGTTGACCCCGCAATCGGCGAAGCAGGCGACATCGACACAGCAGTTATCTCAATGAAGCTCACAAACGGCGCTATCGCAGTTATTGATAACAGCCGCGAAGCAAGCTACGGCTATGACCAGAGAGTAGAGGCTTTCGGCCGCAAGGGTCAGATTGCCATCGCTAACGACAGCGAATCAACCGCAGTTCTCTCCGACGCCGCAGGCGTACATTCCGAGAAGCCTCTCTACTTCTTCCTCCAGAGATATATGCAGGCATATGTTGCCGAAATCAGCGAGTTTATCGACTGCGTTGTAAATGATAAGCCCGTCAACGTCGGCATCGACTGCGGCCTCCAGCCCGTTCTTATCGGCCTCGCCGCTAAAAAATCTCTCGTAACCGGATTGCCGGTTAAGGTGGCGGATATTGCCGCTGAATACGGTCTTTAATCTCTGACCGTCGTCAAATTCGGGGTACTCGTTACGGCACACGAAACATACGCTCCAACGTTTTTGCGTATTACGAAATCGCACCGGATATAAATTTACTCCGTCGATATTTTTCGGCGGAGTTTTTCTCTTAAATAGTCTTGCTCTGATTGACAAGGCTTTTTTACTGTGATATAATAAATAAAAATTACTCGATTCGGAGGTTTATTGCTATGAAACATATAAAGACTGTTAAAACCCGCAACCTTTGCGAGAGCGCAAAAAAAGGCGGCTGCGGTGAGTGCCAGACTTCTTGCCAGTCAGCCTGCAAGACCAGCTGCGGCATTGCCAACCAGGCTTGCGAGAGCAAAAAGAGCAAATAATCGGCAGTTTAAAACTATGGTGCCGCCCGGCAAAAGGGCGGCATTTTTAGCATAAGCGATAAACATATTCCCAAAACCAAGGAGATTAAGATGATTCATCAGTATAAACATTGCGGCTACAACATAGTTCTTGACATTTGCTCGGGTGCGGTGCATATTGTTGACGACATTGCATATGACATTATTTCACTTTATGAAAATAAAGAGAAAAACGAGGTAATAGCCGAAATTTCTAAAAAATACGGCGATGTGCCGAGAGATGAAATAATAGAGTGCTACGACCAGGTAACAGAGCTTAAAAACAGCGGCGAGCTTTTTACAGAAGACAATTTTGAGCCGATGGCAGGCGAGCTTAAAGCAAAAACATCGGGCGTTATCAAGGCACTTTGCCTGCATATTGCGCACACCTGCAATCTCAACTGCTCATATTGCTTTGCAAGTCAGGGCAAATATCACGGCGAGCGTGCGCTGATGAGCTTTGAGGTCGGCAAACGCGCGCTTGATTTTTTAATAGAAAATTCGGGTACACGCCGCAACCTTGAGGTTGATTTTTTCGGCGGCGAACCGCTTATGAATTTTGATGTTGTAAAAAAACTCGTTGAGTATGCAAGGAGCATTGAAAAAGAAAAGGGTAAAAACTTCCGCTTCACTCTCACAACAAACGGCGTGCTTGTGGACGATGATGTTATAGACTTTGCAAACAAAGAAATGAGCAATGTCGTTTTGAGCCTTGACGGCAGAAAAGAGGTTCACGACCGCTACCGTGTGGATTATCAGGGGCGCGGCAGCTATGATACAATTGTGCCGAAGTTTCAAAAATTCGTCAAAGCGCGCGGCGGCAAAAATTATTATATGCGCGGCACTTTTACCCACGCAAATCCCGATTTTTTAGAGGATATAAAAACCATGCTCAATCTCGGATTTACGGAGCTTAGCATGGAGCCGGTCGTTGCCGCAGAGGGTGATGAGGCTGCTTTGACCGAAGAGGACAAGCCTGTTGTTATGAAGCAATATGAGGAGCTTGCGGAGCTTATGCTCAAAAGAGACAAAGAGGGCAAGCCTTTCACATTTTATCATTATATGATAGACCTTGCGGGAGGTCCCTGCATATACAAGCGAATTTCCGGCTGCGGTTCGGGCACCGAATATATGGCGGTCACACCGTGGGGCGACCTTTACCCATGCCACCAGTTTGTAGGCGACGAAAAATTCAAGCTCGGCGACATTTGGCACGGGGTTGAGAATAAAGAAATTCAAAACGAATTTGCCTCTTGCAATGTTTATGCAAGAAGCGAGTGCCGCGATTGCTGGGCAAGGCTCTATTGCTCCGGCGGCTGTGCGGCAAACGCATACCACGCGACAGGCAGTGTAAAGGGCGTTTATAAATACGGCTGTGATTTGTTTAAAAAGAGAATGGAATGTGCCATAGCCGTTGCCGTCGCAAGAGAATTCGGTGATGAGGAATGAACACCCCGATTATTGATTTTGTAAAAAGATACGCGCAAAGCAAAGCGGTCAGAGCGCACATGCCGGGGCACAAGGGCGTATCTCTGCTCGGTATGGAAGCATTTGACATAACCGAAATCGACGGAGCCGATAATCTGTTTGCTCCGAGCGGAATAATTTCGGAGAGCGAAAAAAACGCAAGCGAAATTTTTTCATCCAAAACTTTTTATTCCGCGGGCGGCTCGACGCTTTGTATTCAAGCAATGCTTTATCTGACGGCTTTGCTTGCTTCCTCACGCTCTGAAAAGCCGCTGATTTTAGCCGCGAGAAACGCGCATAAATCATTTATAAATGCGGCCGCTCTTTTGGATATTGATGTTCGGTGGATTTTTCCGAAAGACGGCACATATTTCAGCGGAACAGTAACCGAAAAAGAGGTTAAAGACGCAATAGAGGGCTGCGGCGATAAAATAACCGCAGTTTATATTACCTCGCCCGATTATCTCGGCAATATTTCGGATATAAAAGCAATATCAAAGGTTTGCCGTCAAAAAAACATACTGCTTTTGGTTGATAACGCGCACGGGGCATACCTCAAATTTTTGCCGCAATCAAAGCATCCTATGGATTTGGGCGCGGATATGTGCTGTGATTCGGCGCATAAGACATTGCCCGTACTCACGGGCGGCGCGTATCTCCACATAGCCGACGGGGCAGATGAAATACTGAAATCAAAAGTTGTTGAGGCTATGGCTGTTTTTTCTTCAAGCAGCCCGTCATATTTGATTTTGCAGTCGCTGGATCTTTTTAACGGCGGGGCAGAGGAGTTTAAACAAAGGCTCTCATATTTTTTGCCTAAAGCAAAAGCTTTTAAAGAAAAAATAATTTCATTGGGCTTTGAAATTTGCGGCGATGAAGAGCTTAAAGTAACACTAAAACCGAAGTCTTACGGCTACACGGGCGGCGAGTTGGCACTCACTTTGGAAAAAGAAGAAATTTATCCCGAATTTTATGATTGTGACCACCTTGTTTTAATGCTCTCTCCGTATAACACCGACGAAGAGTTTGAAAGAATTCTTGATGTTTTAAAACGCATAAAAAGAAAAGACGCGATAAAATCACGTCCTCCGAAGCTTGTCAAACCTAAAGCCGCAATTCCTGCACACGAAGCCATGCTTTCACTCGGCGAAATTTTACCTGTGAAAGATTGCTTGGGCAGAGTTTCGGCATCCTCGGCAATTTGCTGTCCTCCTGCCGTGCCGATAGTCTCCTACGGCGAAGTGATAGACGAAGATGTTATAAAATGTTTTGAATATTACGGAATAGACCGCTGCAGCACAGTAAAATAAAAATCCCTTTGCATTCCGAAAGAGTGCAAAGGGTGTTTTTTTATTCGTCCGCCGCTCCGTCAAGCGTTTTGATAATAAACGGCAAAACTTCTTCTTTTTTTATGTTGAGCACGGTCGCAAATTCGCCATATAAAAGAGACTCCGCATCTTTTAACATATGCTCGTCGATTTGATGAAGCTTTTTGCCGTTCTCGGCAATCTCTGTTTTGTGCATGTGAATTGATTTAATAACTTTCACAAGGCTTTTGCAGTCGCCGCTGCCGATAATTTTTTTATATTCGTTTTTTCTTTCGAGGTCGTTCTCAATCCAGCCTGCGGTGCTGTCCGGCATAGAGGCAATTATTTCGTCAACCTCTTCTCTTGATAAAATCTTTCTTATTTTTGAGAGCATTTTTTGATTGTCTGCGGGTATATAAAAAGTATTTTGGCTTAATGAAATGGGCTTTAAAATATAATATTTTGTTTTGCCCGAGCCAAAGTCCAGCTCCGTAATTTCTTCAACGGTGCAAACTCCGTTGGCTGCGTATAAAACAGTTTCTCCTACGTTTAACATGATTTTTCCTTCCGTGATGCATTTGTTCATAAAAAAACAGTTTGAAACAAGCGACAAGTCCCTGCTCCAAACCGTACGTTGTTATAATTATTATATCACAATTTGTCGGTTTTGGTAATGGGCAAAATCAACAAAAAATAAATTTGTGTTGATGTGAACGATTTTGTTTGATATAATTGAAAAAATTGCTTTCGGAGGGACTTGCGGTGAAGAAATTTTTATCTCTTTTTATGAGCGCTGTTTTGATTTTTTCGGTTTGCTCCGCAGCGGCGTATGCAAGCGAAAATGACGGCGGTTATTCCGATTATCCCGTTGTCGTTGTGCCCGGTTACGCTTCGTCGCCCATGTACAGAATCGACGAAGAAACGGGCGAGAAAATACACGTCTGGAACATTATGACAGATGAAATAATCGAGGCGTTTTTCTCAAGAATAACAGATGTTTGCATAGGTATCAAAAAGCTGACGCAGGGCGATGCCGAATACATTGCAAAAGCCGTAGGCGAAGAATTTATCAGAATGTACGGAGACCTTGCCTGCAATGACGACGGCAGCAGTGTTTATGATGTTAAACGCTACCATTTTGACCCTGCCGAGACGAACGACGTATATCTTATGGAAAAATATCCCGACAGCAGTTTTTGCCGCTTTGAGTCCGAAATAATGGGCGATTATTCGCAGTACATCGGGCACGAAAATATTTTTAACTTCGCGTGCGATTTCAGAATGGGCGCAGTTGCCTGTGCGGCGG
>OMED01001286.1_pt1 | contig 10261 bp, 10 predicted proteins | sample 1673411 | NCBI WGS metagenome assembly OMED01 (sample SAMEA103958110, study PRJEB25191) | human gut metagenome | reverse complement strand
GGCCCTTTGGGCCGTGACTGATGAGGGGCGGCAGACAGAACCGTTGCGGAACCAATTTAAGCAGTTTTCTGCCCATTTCCCGGAACAAAATTACAAAGGTTTCTTATCACCGGTTCTGCTTCCCGCCCCTCATCCGTCAGGGCTTCGCCCTGCCACCTTCCCCGAAGGGGAAGGCTTTTCACACTTCAAAGAAGCTCTTTATGGTCGACATAACACCGTTCTCCACTCTGGCCAGCATGAGGAACTCTCCGTTTTTTCCGTAGGCACGGTAGGTACCGTCGGGGACCCGGAGGGTGAAGGAATTGCCGTTGCGGCAGCGTTTTTCCTGATTTTCGCTGAGGGTGACGGCGGGATAGCCCAGGAACGGGCTGTCCATGCTCAGAAGGTACTGCTCCGGATTTTCCGCATCCAGGAGCGTCTGCAAGGGCACGGCCTTTTCGATGGTGTACTCCCCTGCCTGGGTCCGGCGCAGAGCGGCCATGGTGCCAAGGCACCCCAGCTTCTCGCCCATGTCCTCACAGAGGGTACGGATATAGGTTCCCTTGGAGCAGCGGACCCGAATACGGGCATCCTGCCCGTCAAAGTGCAGCAGCTCCAGCTCGTGGATGGTAATGGGCCGGGGCTGCCGCTCCACCTCCTTGCCCTTCCGGGCCAGGTCGTAGAGCTTCTGGCCGTTGACCTTCAAAGCAGAGTACATAGGCGGAATTTGCAGGATCTCTCCCCGAAAAGCGGGCAAAACATTCAGAATATCCTGCTCCGTCACCGTTACGGGCCGCTCTTCCAGCACTGTGCCGGTGATATCCTGGGTATCGGTTTTCATTCCAAGCCGCAGCGTGGCCTCATAGGTCTTCTCCGCGTGCTCAAAAAATTCCACAGCCCGGGTGGCCCTGCCGACGAACACCGGCAGCACGCCGGTAGCCATGGGGTCCAATGTCCCGCCATGGCCAATGCGCCGGGTAGAAAATACCCGGCGCAGTCTTGCAGTCACATCCTGGCTTGTCCAGCCCTGGGGTTTATCGACAATCACGATTCCGTTCATTGGCAGGTCTCCAGCATGGCCTGCTCCACGATCTGCTCCACCTGGGCCATGGGCAGGCGGAGGCTGGCACCGGCTGCTCCCTTGTGGCCGCCGCCGCCGAACTTCTCGGCAATGACCGTGGCATCATACCCCGGCACTGCCCGGACGGAGATTTTCGCCAGACCGTCCTCGGTCTCCCGGATGGTGGCCGCCACGTTCACACCGGCCACGGTGCGGGGGAAATTGGAGATATTGTCCATATCATCGCTGGTGACCCCCAGCTCCAGTTCCACGCTGCGGGGGATGGCGCAGATGGCCATGGTGCCGCAGTGCAGCAGGCGCATATGTTCCACGATCCAGCCCTGCATCCGCAGCTTGCCCAGGGTGTTGGTCTCGAAAAGCTCCTGGTTCAGCTGGTACACCCGGGCTCCCCCCTCAGCACAGGCCGCCGCCACCCGGAAGGTATGGGCGGTGGTGTTGGCAAAGCGGAAGCAGCCGGTATCCGTGCTCAGGCCCACATAGATGCGGTCCAGCACCTCCGCCTGCCGGGGCGCTTCCATAAGCTCCAGCACGTCATAGACCACCTCGGCGCAGGAGGCGCTGTCCGGGTCCACCAGCTCCAGGTCGGAAAAGGAGGTGGCAGAGCCGTGGTGGTCAATGCGCAGCCGCACCCGGCCGAGATACCCCTGGGCGTTATCCGGCAGCATCCCGGGAGAGGCCACGTCGGTGGAGATGACGGTATCGTCCTTCCCGGCCTCCTCCACGGTAAGGCCCTCCAGCATCCAGCGGAACCGGCCGCCAACGCCGGTATTCACCAGCACATGGGCGGTCTTGCCCAGGCTCCGCAGCCCCAGGCACAGCGCCGAGGCGCTGCCCAGGGTATCCCCGTCGGGGCGGATATGGGTGAGAATCACATAGTTGTCATGGTCGCTCAGGAAAGCCGCCGTCTCAACCCTCGTCAGGCTCTTCGTCATGGTTTACCTCCAGAGAGTTGATGAGCTTCAGCATTTTTGCGCCGTACTCGATGCTGTCGTCCTCCGCCCAGACAATTTCCGGGGCATAGCGCAGCTGCAGAGCATGGCCCAGCTCCCGGCGGAGATATCCGCCGGCAGATTTGAGGCCCGTCAAGGCCTGCTTGGCATTTTCCCGCTGCAAAAAGCTGACATACACCTTGGTATAGCGCAGATCCGGGGTGGTTTCTACCCGGGTGATGGAGATCATGGTGTCCTGCACTCTGGGGTCCTTGACGGTCCGCAGAAGGGAGGACAGCTCTTTCATGATCTCTTCGTTGATTCTATTGATCCGATTGGATGCCATGTTACATCCTCCTTTTCTTGCCTTCCCCTGGGGGAAGGTGCCGCCCGCAGGCGGCGGATGAGGGGCGGTACCAACTGAAATATGGTACCTCTCAGCAAAACTTCTTTCTTCGGAGAGGGACAGCAACTGCTTGCATTTCCCGCAGTCCAGCCCGTTGCCGCCCCTCATCCGCCCCGCCTATCGGCGGGCCACCTTCCCCCAAGGGAAGGCTATTTTATTTACTGCTTGATCTCCTGCATGGCGAAGCACTCGAAAATGTCGCCTTCCTTGATATCGTTGAACTTGACCACGCTCATGCCGCACTCATAGCCGGCGGTGACCTCCTTGACAGCGTCCTTAAACCGCTGCAAGGAGCCGATCTCGCCCTCGTGGATGACGATATTGTCCCGAAGCACCCGAACCTGGGCGTCTCTCGTGACCTTGCCGTCCTTGACCATGCAGCCTGCAATGGTGCCGATGGCGCTGACCTTATAGGTCATGCGGACCTCGGCATGGCCGATGACCACTTCCTCATACTTGGGTGCCAGCATGCCCTTCATGGCGGACTCGATCTCATCGATGGCATCGTAGATGACCCGGTAGTAGCGGATATCCACGTTGGACCGGGCAATGGAGGCCTGTGCGCCTGCATCGGCCCGGACGTTGAAGCCCACGATGATGGCTCCGGAGGTGGAGGCCAGCAGCACATCGCTCTCGTTGATGGCGCCCACGCCGGTGTGGATGACCCGGACCCGGACCTCTTCGTTGGAGATCTTCTCCAGAGAGGCCTTCACAGCTTCGGCGGAGCCCTGCACGTCGGCCTTGACGATCAGAGGCAGCTCCTTCATCTCGCCCTCCTGCATCCGGGCGAACAGATTGTCCAGGGTGACCTTCTGCTGCAGCTTGGCGGCTGCATCCTTGGCGGCCTGGCGGCGCTGCTCCACCAGCTCACGGGCCATGCGCTCATCGGTGACGGCATCGAACTCGTCGCCGGGAGTGGGCACATCGGCAAGGCCGGTGATCTCCACAGGCTGGGAAGGTCCGGCGGTCTTCACCGTGCGGCCCTTATCGTTGGTCATGACACGGACACGGCCCACGGCAGTACCGGCAATGATGATATCGCCCTGCTTCAAAGTACCGTTCTGCACCAGCAAGGTAGCAATGGGGCCACGGGTCTTGTCCAGACGGGCCTCGATGACGGTGCCCTTGCCCCGGCGGTTGGGGTTGGCCTTCAGCTCCTGCATCTCGGCGGTCAGAATGACCATTTCCAGCAGGTTGTCCAGGCCCATGCCGGTCTTTGCGGAGATGGGGCAGATAACGGTGTCGCCGCCCCATTCCTCGGGGATCAGGTCGTACTTGGTCAGCTGCTCCTTGATCTTGTCGGGGTTGGCGGTGGGCTTATCCATCTTGTTGATGGCCACGATGATGGGCACCTTGGCGGCCTTGGCGTGGTTGATGGACTCAATGGTCTGGGGCATGATGCCGTCGTCGGCAGCCACCACCAGAATGGCGATATCGGTGCACATCGCGCCGCGGGCACGCATAGAGGTAAAGGCGGCGTGGCCCGGGGTATCCAAGAAGGTGATGGTATTGCCGTTCACATCCACGGTATAGGCACCGATGTGCTGGGTAATGCCGCCGGCCTCACCGGCGGTGACGGAGGTCTTCCGGATGGCATCCAGCAGAGAGGTCTTGCCGTGGTCAACGTGGCCCATGACAACCACAACGGGAGCACGGTTCTCCAGCTCGTCGGCGGTGTCCACATGATCGTCAATGATCTGCTCCTCGATGGTGACGGTGACTTCCTTCTCCACCTTGCAGCCCATTTCCGTAGCCACAAACTCGGCGGTGTCGAAGTCGATGGTCTGGTTGATGGCGGCCATGACGCCGTTCTTCATCAGCAGCTTGATGACCTCACCGGCGGTCTTTTTCATCCGGGAAGCCAGCTCGCCCACGGTGATCTCCTCGGGGATCTTCACCGTCAGCTGGGCCTTCCGGGCAACCTCCATCTGCAGGCGGCGCAGCTTCTCCTGCTCTTCGTTGCGGGACTTATTGCCCCGGAACTTGTTGTCCTTCTTGTTCTGCTGCTGGCCCTTCTTGCCGCCGATGCGCTGCTTGCCGCCCTGGTAGTTCTGGACCCGCTCGGAGACCAGCGCATCCACCCGGTCGTCAAAACGGGCGGAGTTCACCTGCACGGCAGAGGTATCCACAATGCGGCGCTCCCGCTTCCGCTCCGGCTCCTTGGTTTTTTCGGGCTTGGCGCTCTGGGCAGCAGCGGGCTGCTCGGCCTTTTCGGCCTTGGGGGCTTCCGCCTTCTCCGCCTTGGACGCTTCTGTCTTCTCCGCCTTGGACGGCTCGGCCTTGACTTCCTTCTTGGGCTCTTCCTTGGGCTTCTGGGCGGCGAAGACCTGCTCCAGAGAATCGATCTGGTGAGTCTGGGTCATAACCTCGAATACCGCATTCAGCTCCTGGTCCGTCAGAACCTGGGAGTTGGACTTGGGTCTTTCATAAAACTTGGAGATGATATCCCCGATTTCCTTCGGCGTTACGCCGAAATCGGCTGCAACTTCCTTCAAACGATACTTCACAAAACTCATATATGAACGCACCTCCACTAACTAAACGATCTTACTTTACTTCATGGTGTTTCTTCTTCCCTGTCCGAACGTTCCGGGCGTGGGCCTTGGCCTCCGCCTGGCGTTTTTTTGCCTTCTGGGACTTCTGAGACAGAACTTCCAGAGCTTCCTTATATTTTTCCGGCTCCGGCAGGGCCTTCACAAGGGCCAGTGCCAGGGAAACGTCCGTAATGGCGGCCATAGCCAGAGCATCCCGGCCGATGGCCTCGCCCATCTGGTCCTTATTATAGGGCAGACGGACACACTGCTGCTCCGTACCGGCGGCAAAGCTCTTGGCTCTGCGCCAGGTGTGGTCCGAAGCATCGGAGGCAACCAGGATGGCATAGGCCTTCCCGGCTCTCGCCGCGCCGCCCACGGGCTCCTCGCCCAGCTCGGCCATGCCGCCCTTCCGGGCCAGGGCCAGGTAATTCAGCGCTTTATCCATTCTGCTCCATCTCCTTCTCCAGGCGGTCATAGACCTCCTGGGGGATTTCCGTTTCCAGGCTTCTGCTGAGCGCCTTGGAGCGGATGGCCTTTTTCAGGCATTCGGGGTCCGGGCACAGGTAAGCGCCCCGGCCCGGGGCCTTGCCGCTGAAGTCCAGGCTGACGGTTCCGTCAACGCCTCGGACCACCCGGATGAGCTCCTTCTTGGCCTTCCGTTCCCGGCAGCCCATGCACTGCCGCTGAGGGATTTTTTTCTGCATGTCGAACCCCCTGCATTCAAGTTGACAGTTGACAGTTGACAGTTGACAGTGATTGCATTCTCCAGGGAGAACCCTCTGTCGTTCGGCCATCCTCAATTGTCATTGCGATTCCGTTTTTGCTTTCAATAATTTATTCAAAAATTCCGCAGGAATTACCTTAACTGTCCACTGTCCACTAAAATAACTCCCAGAACTTGTAATGGGTTCAGCGAAAAATTTACGCTTCCTCTTCCGCAGTCTCTTCCGCAGCCTCTTCCTTGGGCTGGGCCAGGGCGGCAGCCTGGGAAGCGGACTTGATATCGATCTTGTAGCCGGTCAGGCGGGCAGCCAGGCGGGCATTCTGGCCCTCCTTGCCGATGGCCAGGCTCAGCTGGTCGTCAGGCACGATCACGCTGCAGGCCTTCTGGCCGGGCACCAGGCTGACGGAGATCACATCCGCAGGGCTCAGGGCTGCCTTCACATACTGGCAGGGGTCCTCGCTCCACACCACAATTTCGATCTTCTCGCCGTGGAGCTCTTCCACAACGGCATTGACACGGCCGCCTCTGGGGCCCACGCAGGCGCCCACGGGGTCGATGCCCTCCATAGCGGCCCGGACGGCCATCTTGGAGCGAGAGCCGGGCTCCCGGGCGATGTTGCGGATCTCCACCTGGCCCTCGGCGATTTCCGGGGTCTCCAGCTCAAACAGACGGCGCACCAGGTTGGGGTGCGTCCGGGATACCTGCACCAGGGGGCCCCGGTCGCTCTTGCGCACATCCAGCACATAGACCTTGAGGATCTGGCCCTCGGTATAGGTCTCGCCGGGGATCTGCTCCCCGGAACGGAGCATGGCCTCGGAGGCATCATTGCCCTGGCCCACCTTCAGCAGCACATCGCCGGTGGCAGGCACGGTGCGGAACACGGTTCCGGTCATGAGCTCCTGGGACTTATTGGAGTAGCTCTCATACATCACGCCCCGCTCGGCTTCCCGGATGCCCTGGATGACCACCTGCTTGGCGGTCTGGGCGGCAATGCGGCCGAACTTCTGGTAATCCACGGGGATGCTGATCTGATCGCCCGGCTGGGCGTCTGCCTTGTAGCGGCGGGCAGCGTCAATGGGGATCTCCAGAGCCAGGTCCTCCAGCTCGTCCTCCGTCACAGCGGTCTTCACCAAATGGATGCTCAGGCCGTGCTCGTCCAGATTGACGATCACATTGTCGGCGGGCACATCCCGGTGGTCCTCCCGGTCCTTCCGGTAGGCATTGGCCAGAGCCTGCTTCAGCCGCTCGACCATGTAGTCAACGGGAATGCCCTTGATCTTTTCCAGCTCTCGCAGGCTTGCAAAAATCTCTGCACCCACATCTACCTGGGGCTCAGCCTTGGCGGCTTTTGTTTTTCTTGCCATCGTTTCGTTCCTCCAATCAGAATTCCACCCGCAGCCGCACCAGCGCGACCTGGGACTTTTCAAATGTAATTGTTTCCTTGCCGGATTCCACGGTGAGCTTGCCGTCTTCATAGCCCCGCAGCACACAGGGCAGCTCCTTTAGGCCATTGTAGGGCCGATAGAGCTTGACGGTAATGGGAGAGCCCATAAAGCGCTCAAAATCCCCGGGCCGCTTCAGCGCCCGCTCCAGGCCTGCGGAGCAGACCTCAAAATGGTAGCTCCCGGGAACCGGGTCCTTCTCGTCCAGAATGGGGTCCATGGCCCGGGAAATGGCCTCGCAGTCGTCAATGTCCACGCCGCCCTCTTTGTCAATGTACAGCCGCAGGAAATACTCAGAGCCCTCCCGCACATACTCCACGTCCCACAGCTCGCAGCCATGCTCCTGCACGACGGGTTCCGCGAAAGCGGCTACCTGCTCGGTGACCTTCATGAAACCATCCTTTCTTTTGGTCAATAAGAAAGAGAGGGGCGCGCCCCTCTCTTTCTTCCTACATCCTATCGATACTGATTATAGCACTCTTTTGATTGCATTGCAATAGGTTTTTTGAAAAAAACAGGGAATTTTCAAAGGGTTTTCCCTATTCCGCCAGTGCCAGGGCCCGGGCAAGCTTGCTCTTTTCCTCCGGGACCAGGCCATAGCGCTCCGCCAGGTATGCACCGAAGGCCAGAGTATCCGCCTGGGCGCCCTGCTTGAGCTCCGCCTCCACCTCGCAGAGCGCCTCCTCCCTGCTGCCGCCCAGAAGCGCGCCGCAGTCCAGGGCCAGCTCCATTTTCGAATTTCCGTAGGAAACCAGGCAGACCCGCCGTGTAAACCGGGCGGCACAGGTCTGGGTCAGGCCCCCGGCTGTCAGGGCAGCCAGCTCTTCCGGAGCGCCCAGGGCCAAAAGGGCCGGGATCGCCGCTTCTATACTGTCGCACTCCGTCTCCCATTCTCCCCGCAGGAGCCCCTCTCCCGGGGTTTTCAGCGCGCAGACGCTGCGGCCGTTTTCCAGGCGGCGACGCAGGGTCCAGTACCGGGCTGCCAGCGGCCTTCCCGGGGCATCGTAATAGGCCGTCTCCATGGTGACAGTCTCAAAGGGTCCGTAGGCGGCCTCCAGCAGCTCCATTGCTGCGGGGGAAGAACGGTATTTCACCTCAAATTCGCTTGCCATAAGTCCTCCTGATGGGAAAAGTTTGATTTTCTCGTATTATACCTCGGAGAATTTCCCATTGCAAGCAGCTTCTTCCGACGGCTTTTCTCCCGGAGCCGTGCTAAAGTCTGAAATGTACCAATTTCGAAGGGAGCGGCATACAAATGACGGTTGCGGGGTATTTGCGCAGGAGAAAACGGGATTTGGATTTGCTGGCGGCGGACCCGGGGGCGGAAAAGCTATGCAGGGCCGTGCTTCTGAGCGGCGGAGGGATGCTCCTGGCGGCCATTCCGGGGCAAGGCGGCTGCCTGCCCCTGGGGGCAGCCCTGGCAGCCGCCACAAAGGGAGGCTGGTGCCTGCTCGCCGCCCTGGGGGCTGCGGGGGGCTACCGGCTGTTCTGGCAGAGCCGATGGCTGCCGGGGCTCTGGTTCACGGCGCTGGCACTGGCCCTGCATCTGGCGGCGCTGCTGGCCCGGCACGGAGGCCTGCTTCTGCGGGGCGGGTGCTTTGGGGCGCTCTGCGCTGCCGCAGCCCTGCCCTTTCGCCAGGCCCCCGGGTCCGCACTGCTCTGGGGCAGCACCGGCTGCCTGGGGGTGTGGATCCCCGGCTGGGCCATGGACACCGGCCACCCCACGGCCGTCTGCCTGACCTTTTCCCTGGGGCTGCGGGCTCTGGCGGCGGCGGGGCTGAAAGGGCTGGCCTGCGTCGCAGCAGGCGTCGCCGCGGCGGCAGGGCCCCTCCCCACCGCCGCTCTGGTTGGGGCCGCTCTGGAGTGGTCCGGGCTTCCGGGGTTTACCGCCGGAATGTGCGGGGCCTGGATGCTCCGGGCCCTGCCCATGAAGGAGCCCTGGCGGCGGGCAGCAGCGGGCAGCGCCGGGTGCATTCTGGGCATGGCCCTGGGCAAAAGCTGGAACATCGGGGCCTGGCTGGGGGTGAGCACCGGCGGGCTGCTGGGGGCAGCACTTCCTTGGGATCTGCTGCTGCCCCCGGGGACTCGGGGGACCTCCGGCGCTCAGGTAAAGCTGGAGCAGGAAGCCCGGGTGCTGGCGAAGATGCAGCGGCTCCTGTTGGAGATTCCCGGATCTTCCGTCTCCATGCCGGACCGGGTGGAACGGCTGAAGGCCGCCGCCTGCACCGACTGTCTCAGGGCTGACACCTGCCCCCGGAAGCAGGCCATGGATGACAGCATCTTTTTAGACCCGCTCTCCTTCTCCTGCCCCCACACCGGGAGGGTCCTGCGGGAGGCTGCCCGGGTACGGGAGCAGCAGCGGCTGCTGGAGGCCCAGCACAAGCGTCGGGAGGAATACCGCATGGCGGTGGCCCAGCAATACGGGATGCTTTCCCGCTATTTGCAGCGGGTGGCCGATGGGCTGCCCCTGCAGCTCTCTCCGGGCCAGATCCGCTATCGGGTGACCGTCTCCGTCCGCTCCCGGGAAAAGGACCGCTCAGACGGGGACCGCTGCGCCGCCTTCCCCGGCACGGGGCCCCGGTTCTATATTCTCCTGTGTGACGGCATGGGCACCGGGGCCCCGGCAGCAGCCCAGGCCTGCCAGGCAGTCCATCTCCTGAAAGGGATGCTCACGGCGGGGCTGCCCCCGGGGGCGGCCCTGAAAAGCCTCAACGCCCAGCTGCTGCTCACCGGGGACACCGGGGCCGTCACCGCGGACCTGTGCGAGCTGCGGCTGGACACGGGCTATGCCAGCCTCTACAAGTGGGGGGCCGCCCCCAGCTATCTGCTCAGCCGGAAAACCCTCCGGCGCATCGGCGCTCCCGGCCTGCCGCCGGGAATGGAGCTGGGGTCCTCCGGGGAACGGATCGCAAGGCTTTCCCTCCAAAAGGGACAGACGCTGGTGCTTGCCAGTGACGGCGTGACCTTTGACGAATCCCTTTCCCTGCCGGATACCATCGAGCCCACCGGCCCCTTAGCTGACCGCCTGCTGCGCCAATACGGCAGCACGGGCGAAGACGATGCCACCCTGGCCGTCATCCGGCTGGGACCCATGAAAAGCGCATAAAGGAGGGGGCTGTTAGAAAACTCCCCCTATCAGCACAGTAGCCAGTGCCACCCGGCACTG
>OMED01001279.1_pt1 | contig 10302 bp, 8 predicted proteins | sample 1673411 | NCBI WGS metagenome assembly OMED01 (sample SAMEA103958110, study PRJEB25191) | human gut metagenome | reverse complement strand
TCCGAGACAAGCATGACCGTGCCTGCGTTCGTCACGCCGCGCACCAGTTCGCCCGCGTGGCGCAGCAGCCCGCGCTCGATCAGAATGTCGTACCGCCTTGAGGCGGAGACCGTGACTGTTTTCATCGTCCGTCGACCTCCTCCTTGCGTTTTTTGCCGTCCTCGAGCAGCTGCGTCAGCGCTGCTGCATCGTCTTCCGCGATCGCGGCGCGGTATTCCATCAGTCTGTCCATCAGACAGTCCAGCTCATGGAGCATATTGTCCCGGTTTTCCAGAAACAGCTCCGACCACATCGGCGCATTCAGCCACGCCACGCGGGTCATGTCCTTATAGCTTCCGGCGGAAAAACCCTTGTGCGCCCTTGCCGTCGGACTTTTGATATACGCGTTCGAGACAAGATGCGCCATCTGCGAGGTAAACGCGATCATTTCGTCGTGCTTCTCCGCCGTCGTGACGGAGTAGCTGCCGAAGCCCGCCGGGCGCAGCAGCTCCTGCACGCGCGAGAGCAGCTCGATATTGTCAAAATCCGGCGGCACAATGACCATCGGCGCATTGTGATACAGATTCGCACGCGCGTGGCCGAACCCGGAATACTGCGTGCCGGCCATCGGATGTCCGCCGAGATAGGTAAACCGGTACTGCTCCGCCAGCGGGAACGCCGCCGCGCAGACCACGCGCTTCGTGCCGCAGCAGTCGATCACGACGGGCCTGCTTCCGATATGCGGCGCGGCAGAACGCAGATAGTCGATCGCGGCAAGCGGCCGCACGCACAGAAGCACCAGATCGCACGTGCCGATGTTCTCCATCGTAAGCGGCGCGTTCACCGCATCCGCCAGCTGCGCGAAGGCAAGCATACTTTCGTCCACATCATAGCCGTACACCGTCCAACCGGCAGCGTGATACGCCTTTGCAAACGAGCCTCCGATGAGGCCCAGACCCACGATCCCGACCGTCATTCCGCCACCGCCTCGCGCACGGCGCGTACCTTCCGCGCGACCTCTGCAAACTGCTCGCAGGTCAGAGACTGCGCGCCGTCGCACAGGGCATGGATGGGGTCGTTGTGTACCTCGACGATCACGCCGTCGGCCCCGCAGGCGGCAGCAGCCAGCGTCATCGGCGGCACGAGCCGGTTGATGCCTGTAGAGTGACTGGGGTCGACGATGACCGGCAGGTGCGACAGCTCGTGCAGCATCGGAACAGCCGCCAGATCGAGCGTATTTCTGGTGTAATCGTCAAACGTGCGGATGCCGCGCTCGCAGAGGATGACGTTGTCGTTGCCGCTGGCCATGATATATTCCGCGCTCATCAGCAGCTCCTTGAGCGTGTTGGCAAGCCCGCGCTTGAGCAGGATCGGCTTTTTGACCGAGCCCATCTCCTTCAGAAGATCATAATTCTGCATGTTGCGCGCGCCGATCTGAATGACGTCGACGTTTTCAAACAGCGGCAGATGCTTAATGTTCATCAGCTCCGTCACGATGGGCAGCCCCGTCTCCTGCTTGGCGATCTCAAGCAGGCGGATGCCCTCGCCGTGCAGCCCCTGGAAGTCGTACGGAGACGTGCGCGGCTTGAACGCGCCGCCGCGCAGCAGCTGCGCGCCTGCGGCCTTGACAGCCTTCGCAACGTATACGATCTGCTCCTCCGATTCGACCGAGCACGGCCCCGCGATCATCGCGAAATGCCCGCCGCCGAATTTCGCATCCCCGACCGAAACCACGGTGTCGTCCGGGTGGAACTTGCGGTTGCAGCATTTGAAGGGGTCTGAAACGCGCTTGACGGAATCGACGATATCCAGACTTTCCAGCAAGGACATATCGATCCGGCTCGTGTCGCCGACCAGACCCAGCACGGTCTGGTACTCGCCGAGCGAGGGGTGTACGTCGATTCTCTGGCTGCGCAGCCAGTTGATGAGCTGGTTCCGCTTTTCCTCCGGGACGTTGTGCTTCAATACGACAATCATGGTTTTGACCTCCAGTACAATAAAAAATGCGGCACAGTCAATTCTGTGCCGCATACAAATCACAAGCTCTTCTGCGCATCACAAATTGACCTTACTATCCGGCGACAGTAAAGTAATAATAGGACGCGAAAACAGAAGTGAACATGAGAAGACTCTCCTTATGAAAATCTGCGACAATCATAGCACGCTGGACGCCGCTTGTCAACCGGGCGGGCGTGAAAAATGGGGAATCAGAGCGCTTCCGCCTCCGCAAGCCACAGGCTGCCCGACGCGTCCGACGGCATACGCCAGTCGCCTCTGGGGCTGAGCGTCACGGAGCCGACCTTCGGGCCGTCCGGGATGCACGAGCGCTTGAACTGCTGCTGGAAGAACCGGCGGCAGAACGTTTTCAGCCAGTGCCGGATCACGTCGTCCGGATACCTGCCGCCATACGCGTATTTCGCCATCCGGAACAGCTTGCGCGGCCGTGAGCCGAAGCGCAGCAGATGGTACAGGAAGAAATCATGCAGCTCATACGGGCCGACGAGATCCTCTGTCTTCTGCGCGATCTGTCCGTTTTCGTCCGCGGGCAGAAGCTCCGGCGAAACGGGCGTATCAAGAATGTCCAGCAGCACCTCCCGCAGCGCGGCTCCCGGCCTCATACTGCACGATGTAGCGCACCAGCGTTTTGGGAACCGAGCAGTTGACCGCGTACATGGACATATGGTCGCCGTTATACGTCGCCCAGCCGAGCGCAAGCTCAGAAAGATCACCCGTGCCGATGACCAGTCCGCCGGACTGGTTCGCGATGTCCATCAGGACCTGCGTGCGCTCCCGCGCCTGACAGTTTTCATAGGTGACGTCGTGCACGGCTTCGTCATGGCCGATATCCGCGAAATGCTGCCGGACGGAGGCTGTGATATTGACCTCCTGCACGCTGACGCCAAGCTCCTCGCAGAGCTTGACCGCGTTGGACTTCGTCCGCTTCGTCGTGCCGAAGCACGGCATGGTGACGCACTGGATCTCCTTCCGGCTGCGTCCGGCCAGATCGAACGCGCGCACGCACACCAGCAGCGCCAGCGTGCTGTCCAGTCCGCCGGAAATGCCGAGCACGACCGTTTTCGCGTGCGTGTGCTCCACCCGCTTTTTCAGGCCCTGCGACTGGATGCGCAGAATCGCCTCCGCGCGGGCGCGCAGCTGCTCGTCATACGGCGGGACGAACGGATTGGGCGCAATGCGCCGCGTCAGAACCGTGTCGCGCAGCGGCTGATGGAAAACGACCGTCTGAAGGCCGGGAACGGAATCATAGCTTGTCGTGCGGTGCCGTTCGTGTATGAGCCGCTGCACGTCGATCTCGGAGACCGTCAGCGAAGCGTCCGCAAACGGCTCGTTTTCTGCCAGGACCGTCCCGTTTTCCGCGATCAGATGGTGCCGCGAGAAGACCATGTCCTGCGTCGATTCCGTCGGCGACGCGCTGCAGTAGACATAGCCGCAGGCCAGCCGCGCCGACGTCGCGCCGACCAGCGACCGGCGGTACTCTGCCTTGCCGATCACCTCGTCGGAGGCGGAGAGATTCAGAATGATGGCCGCGCCGCCCGCGCAGAGCCGCGTCGACGGCGGGCAGGGAACCCACAGATCCTCGCAGAGCTCCACGCCGAAGGTGTAGTCCTGCATCCCGGAGCAGCAGAACAGAAGCTCCGTTCCAAACGGCACGCTCTGACCGCAGAGCGGGAGCGTATACGTCCTTCCCTCCAGCGTTTTCGCGGAGGAAAACTGCCGCAGCTCATAGAATTCGCCGTAATTCGGCAGATGCGTCTTCGGCACGACGCCGAGCAGCCGCCCCGCATGAACAACTGCCGCGCAGTTATAGAGCTTCCCACCGAAGCGCAGCGGGAGCCCGACCGCCGTGACCGGGTAAAGACCCTTCGACGCCTCCACGATCCGCGCCAGCGCAGGCTCGGCCGCGCCGAGCAGGCAGTCGGAGAAAAACAGATCGCCGCACGTGTAGCCCGTCAGGCAAAGCTCCGGCAGCGTCAGCAGATTCACGCCCGCCGCGTCCGCCTCACGCATCCGCGCCAAAATCTGCTCCGTATTATACTGCACATCCGCGACCACGACGTCGATCGTCCCGGCAGCGGCCTTGATAAAACCGTCTTTCATGGAACCGTTCTCCTGATTTTATAAAGTATCATATATACGATACACGGTTTTGCCGGAATTATCAAGAATAAAAACAAATTGGGTCGGAGACTGGAAAATCTGCGCTTTTGTGCAGAATATATATTTTGAAAGCGGTGTATTGACAACAAACTGTTCAACTTGTAAGATAGAAGAGCCGCCGCTGTGCGGCAGATCGAGTGAAAGGCGGACAGGACATGATTGAACTCAACGGCATGGAGCTGACGATCGAGCAGGTCATCGCGGTGGCCAGACACAACGAGCAGGTGCGAATTTCCGAACCGGCGAAGGAAAAAATCAACCGGGCACGGGCCTACGTGGACGAAAAGCTTGCGCAGAAGGCCGTGATCTACGGTCTGACGACCGGCTTCGGCAAATTTTCCGACACGTTTGTCCCCGAGCAGGAGACAGCTGCGCTTCAGCGCAATCTGATCATCAGCCATGCCTGCGGCATGGGCGCGCCGCTGCCGCGCGAGGTCGTGCGCGGGGCGATGCTGCTGCGGTGCAACGCGCTTGCACGCGGCAATTCCGGCATCCGCCTGTCGACGCTCGAAACGCTGCTTGCCATGCTGAACCGCGGCGTGCATCCGGTGATCCCGGAGAAGGGCTCGCTCGGCGCGAGCGGCGATCTTGCGCCGCTGGCGCATATCGTGCTGGTCATGCTGGGCGAGGGCGAGGCGGAATACCAGGGAACAGTCATGCCCGGAAAACGGGCAATGGAGCTGGCCGGGCTTGCGCCCGTTGAGCTTGCGGCCAAGGAGGGCCTTGCGCTCATCAACGGCACGCAGATCATGACCGCCATCGCCTGCGGCGTGGTATACGACGCCGTGCAGCTGGCAAAAACGGCGGATATCGCCGCCGCCATGACGTGCGAGGCACAGCTGGGCATCCTGAGTGCCTTTGATCCCGAGGTGCACGCGCTGCGCGGCCAGCAGGGGCAGATGCGCACGGCGCAGAATCTGCTGCGGCTTCTGGACGGGAGCCGTCTGGCCTTCGCGCACAACCCGGAGAAGGTGCAGGACGCCTATTCGATCCGCTGCGTCCCGCAGATCCACGGCGCCAGCCGCGACGCTATCCGCTATGTGTGGGATATCGTCAGCCGCGAGATCAATGCCGTGACCGACAATCCGCTCATTTTCCCCGAGGAGGACAAGGTGATCTCCGGCGGCAACTTCCACGGCCAGCCGGTCGCGCTTGCGATGGACTTTCTGGGCATAGCCCTCAGCGAATACGCCAACGTGTCCGAGCGCCGGCTGGAGCGCATGGTCAATCCCGCGCTGTCCAACGGCCTTCCCGCGTTCCTGACAAAATACGGCGGCGTACACTCCGGATTCATGATCACGCAGTACGCGGCGGCCTCCATGGTGTCGGAAAACAAGGTCTACGCGCACCCCGCGTCGGTGGACTCCATTCCGTCCTCCGCCAATCAGGAGGACCATGTCAGCATGGGCACGACCGCAGCCAGAAAGGCCCGCATGATCCTCGACAACAGTCAGAAGGTCGTCGGCATCGAGTTGCTTGCCGCAGCGCAGGCGCTGTGGCTGCGCGGCGAGTCGCTCCTCGCCCCCGCGACGGCGGCAGTCTATCAGAAAATCCGCCAGACCGTCCCGCCGGTCGATACCGATGTCGTCATGTACCCCCAGATGGCCGAGCTTGACCGCCTGGTCAAGTCGGGCGCATTGCTCGAAGCCGCAGAACAGGTCTGCGGCAGGCTTCTGTAAAACCGGAGAAAACCGCCGCCCCGGGCTGTGTATGGACGCACGCCCGGGGCGACAGACGGTTTCACTTATAAATGATGATTCCCACATGAACATAAGGAGGAAATACTATGGCAAAGCTTGTTGAATGCGTTCCGAATTTCAGCGTCAGCCGGGAAAAGGACCCGGCGGTGTTTCAGGGCCTCGTCGACACGGCGAACAGCATCCCCGGCTGCTTCGTCTTCGACGTACAATCCGACGGCAACCATAACCGCTGCGTCTTTACGCTGCTCGGCTCCCCCGAGGCGATGGGCGAGGCAGCGTTCCAGCTGACAAAAAAGGCGACCGAAACCATCGATATGCGCCGGCATACAGGCCAGCACCCGCGCATGGGCGCGACGGACGTCATTCCTTTTATCCCGACCATGGACACGAGCGTAGAGGAATGCGTGGAGCTGTCAAAGCGCGTCGCCGCCCGCATCTGGGATGAGCTTCGCGTGCCGTCGTTCCTGTATGAGGACTCCGCCTCGCGCCCGGAGCGCAGAAATCTGGCCGCCTGCCGCAAGGGGCAGTTCGAGGGAATGCCGGAAAAGCTGCTGGAGCCGGACTGGGCGCCGGATTACGGTGAGCGGAAGATCCATCCGACTGCGGGCATCATCGCCATCGGCGCGCGGATGCCGCTCATCGCCTACAACATCAATCTCGATACCTCCGACATCGAGGTCGCAAAGAAGATCGCAAAGGCTATCCGCGCCAAGGACGGCGGCTTTGCCTGCTGCAAGGCCATCGGCGTGATGCTTGAGGGCCGGAACGTCGCGCAGGTGTCGATGAATCTCACAAACTTTGAAAAAACGCCGATCTACTACGCCTTTGAAATGACGCGTCAGCTGGCCGACCGCTACGGCGCGCGGATCATTGGTTCCGAGGTGGTCGGCCTGACGCCCGCAAAGGCGCTGCTCGACTGCGCGGAATTCTATCTGAAGCTTGAAAATTATGACTGCCGCAAGCAGGTCATGGAATATCATCTGATCGGGATGGAATGAGAGGTGTGACGCATGGAACTGGCAGAACTGACGGTACGCGGCTTTACGGAGGAGATCGCCTCCGCGTCTCCGGCTCCCGGCGGCGGCAGCGCCGCAGCGCTGGCGGGCGCGGTCGGCGCGGCGCTGACCGCGATGGTCAGCGGTCTGACGCTCGGCAGGAAAAAATATGAGGCCGTGCAGGAGCTTGCGCTCCGCGCACAGGCGCAGGCAGACGCGCTGCGCAAACGGCTGCTGGCCGCGATGGAGCAGGACACGCAGACGTTTTTGCAGGTCAGCGCGGCCTACGCGATGCCGAAGCAGACGCCCGAGGAAAAGCAGGCGCGCAGCAGCGCCATCGAACAGGGCCTCAAGGCCTGCACGCAGCCGCCGCTTGCCGTGATGCAGCTGTGCGCAGAGGGGCTGGAGCTGCTGGAGAGCCTTCTGGGCAAGACGAACGCAACAGCGGCCAGCGACTTTGGCGTCGCCTGCCTCAGCCTCCGCGCAGGGATGCAGGGCGCGTGGCTGAACGTGTGCATCAATACCGGCTCCCTGCACGACGCCGCGTTTGCCGCCGGTGCGCGCGCAGCGGGGCAGAAGCTGCTCGATACCGGCCTTCCGCGCGCCGACCGCTGCTACGCGGCGATGCTGGCTGCGTGCAGTGAAAAATGACGCAGGAATTCCTGCATTCACGCAAGAATGAATTGAAAAATGCAAAAGAAGCTGTTACAATATCATCAATGGGGGAGATCACGATGCAGCTGGAGCATACTGAAACCTTACAACTTGATTACGAACTGCCGGAATACCCGGAAATAGACCCGCGCTATCGCCGCGCACCGCGCCGCGAATCGCACCTGAGCCGGGCGGATCAGGCGCTGGCGATCAAAAATGCGCTGCGCTACATCCATCCCGATCACCACGCGCAGATGGCAAAGGAATTTGCGCAGGAGCTGGCCGAGCATGGCCGTATCTACGGCTACCGCTTCCGTCCTGCGGGCGCGATCTACGGAAAGCCAATTGACGAATACAAGGGCCGCTGCATTGAGGGCCGCGCGATCCAGGTCATGATCGACAACAATCTGGACTTCGACGTCGCGCTTTATCCCTACGAGCTGACGACCTACGGCGAGACAGGCCAGGTCTGCCAGAACTGGATGCAGTACCGCCTGATCAAGAAATACCTCGAACAGCTGACGGACGAGCAGACGCTTGTCGTCATGTCCGGCCATCCGCTCGGCCTGTTCCACAGCCACAGGCTGGCCCCGCGCGTGATCATTTCGAACGGCCTGATGGTCGGCACGTTCGACGATCAGGAGAACTTCAACCGCGCTGCCGCGCTGGGCGTGGCGAATTACGGCCAAATGACCGCGGGCGGCTGGATGTACATCGGCCCGCAGGGCATCGTCCACGGCACGTTCAACACGCTTCTGAACGCAGGCCGCCTCATTCTAGGCATTCCGAACGATAAGGATCTGGCCGGACGGCTGTTCGTCTCGGCGGGCCTTGGCGGGATGTCGGGCGCACAGGGCAAGGCGGCGGAGATCGCCGGTGCGGCGTCCATCATCGCCGAGGTCGACGATTCCCGTATCGATACGCGCTTCACGCAGGGCTGGGTCAGCCACAGAACGTCGGATCTGGCCGAGGCGGTGGAGATCGCCCGGACACACCAGAAAAACGGCGAGCCGTGCGCAGTCGCCTACCACGGCAATATCGTCGATCTGCTGGAATATCTGTACGAAAAGCAGGTGCACGTCGACCTGATGAGCGACCAGACCTCCTGCCACGTGCCGTATGACGGCGGCTACTGCCCGCAGGGCCTGAGCTTTGCCGAGCGCACGCGGATGCTGGCCGAGGAGCCGGAGGCGTTTCGTGCGCTGGTCGACAAAACGCTGCAGCACCACTATGAGATGATCTGCAAATTCCACGACCGGGGGACGTACTTCTTTGACTACGGCAACAGCTTCCTGAAGGCGGTCTACGATTCCGGCGTGAAGGCGGTCTGCAAAAACGGCGAAAACGATCTGGACGGCTTTGTGTTCCCGTCCTACGTTGAGGATATCCTCGGCCCGTGCCTGTTTGACTACGGCTACGGCCCGTTCCGCTGGTGCTGCCTGAGCCGGAAGCCGGAGGATCTGCACAAGACCGACATAGCCGCCGCAGAATATATCCGCACGCACAACCGGCGCTATCAGGACTACGACAACTACGTCTGGGTGCGCGACGCGGAGAAGAACCGGCTTGTCGTCGGGACACAGTGCCGCATTCTCTATCAGGATGCGATGGGGCGCATGAATCTGGCGCTTAAATTCAACGAAATGGTTCGCAACGGGGAGATCGGCCCGGTCATCCTTGGCCGCGACCATCACGATACCGGCGGAACGGACGCGCCGTTCCGCGAGACGTCCAACATCAAGGATGGCTCGAATATCATGGCCGAAATGGCCACGCAGTGCTATGCGGGCAACGCCGCGCGCGGCATGAGCTACATCGCCCTGCACAACGGCGGCGGCACGGGCATCGGCCGCGCCATCAACGGCGGCTTCGGCATGGTGCTCGACGGCTCGGAACGCGTCGATACCATCCTCCGCATGGCAATGCCGTGGGACACCATGGTCGGCGTCGCCCGCCGCAGCTGGGCCTGCAATGAGCACGCCATGACGACGGCGGCGGAATATAACGAGCTTTACGCCGGGCAGGACCACATCACAATGCCCTATGTGGCGGACAGCGCCGTCGTCGAGCAGGCCGTGGCGCAGCTGGAGTGCTGACCGGGAAAGGAACAGGCAATGAAAAGAACGCTGATCACCAACATCGGTATGCTTGCCACACCACAGGGAACCTCTGCGCGGGGCGGCAGGGCACAGGGCGAGATCTGCATTCTGAAAAACGCATGGATCCTGATCGAGAACGATCTGATCGCGCAGGTCGGGACCGGCGCAGCGCCTGCGGCCGTGGGCGTGCAGATAATCAACGCCGGCGGGAAGCTGGTCACGCCCGGTCTGGTCGACGCGCATACGCATCTGATCTTCGGCGGCTGGCGGCAGAACGAGCTGGCGCTCAAGCTGCACGGCGCGGGCTATCTGGACATCCTCGCCGCAGGCGGCGGCATCCTGTCCACCATGCGTGCAACGCAATCGGCAAGCGAGGAACAGCTGGAGGCAAAAGCCTCCGCCGCGCTGGATGAAATGCTTCGCTTCGGCACGACGACCGCAGAGGCCAAGAGCGGCTACGGCCTGTCGACCGGGGAAGAATGCAAAGCGCTGCGCGTGATTGGAAAGCTGCAAAAACACCATGTGATGGATCTCGCTGCGACCTTTATGGGCGCGCACGCCGTGCCGGAAGCCTACCGGGACAACCGGCAGGGCTATCTGGAGCTTCTGTGCGAGGAAATGCTTCCGGCAGTCTGGGAGCAGGGCATTGCGGAATTCTGCGATGTGTTCTGCGAAAAGGGCGTTTTTTCCGCCGAGGAA
>OMED01001273.1_pt1 | contig 10322 bp, 8 predicted proteins | sample 1673411 | NCBI WGS metagenome assembly OMED01 (sample SAMEA103958110, study PRJEB25191) | human gut metagenome | reverse complement strand
GGACGCTTTCGGTTTTTTCAGCGGCAGCTTCCGGCTGCGTCTGCGAAGCTTTGACGGGCTCCGGCAGGGAAATGGACTCGGCTTTTGCCTGGGTGTCGGGAAGAAGCAGGCAGGCGGTAAGCAGGAAGGCGGCAAGCGCACAGGACTTGAACCTTGCTGTCAGCATCATTGCAGCAACACTCCTTTCAGAAATCGGAAACACGATTGGTTAAGTAATTACAAAATAGATACAAACAAGTTACGAATCAGTATCTATTTGTACATTATACCGATAATCTGAAAAAAGTCAAGAGAAATATGCAAAAACATGAATAAACCGGAATATTTTATATAAAATAACTTGCTGGAAGAACAAAGAAAAAGAAATAATCTTGCCGAAAAAGTAAAGAAAATATAACAAAAACATGAATATTGTGACAAATTAGTAAATTTTTCGTTTTTCTTGCAAACGCATTTGACACGGACGAAAAAACGTGCTATATTCTGTGTGTTAAAGGCAAGGAAAAAGATACGTTCCGTCCACAGCAGCTCACAGAGAGAGACGCATCCGGTGCAAGCGCCTTGGGTTCGCGGGAGCGGAATACCACTTTTGAGCCGCGCGGCTGAAAGAGCAGTAAGCAGCGCCGGGTCCTCCCGTTACTGAGGTCACGAGCGACGGAGCAATTCCGTAAGCAGGGTGGAACCGTGGAGCATGTTTCGCTTCACCCCTGAATCACATCGGGGGTGAAGCGTTTTTCTTTACCCCGAACCAACCGGAAGGAGACAACCATCATGGCAGAAAACAATGAATTCTCGTTTGAAAACGAACAGTACCGCAGAACCTACTGGCACACCTGTTCTCACGTTCTGGCCCAGGCGGTCAAGCGGCTGCACCCGGAGGTGAAGCTCGCGATCGGTCCTTCGATCGACAACGGCTTCTATTACGACTTCGACGCGCCGTTTGCCTTCACGCCCGAGATCATGGAAGAGCTGGAAGCGGAGATGCGCAAGATCTGCAAGGAAAAGCTCAAGCTCGAGCGCTTTGAGCTGCCGCGCGAGGAAGCCATCAAATATATGCAGGAAAAGGACGAGCCGTATAAGGTCGAGCTGATCAACGACCTGCCCGAAGACGCGCACATCTCGTTCTACACGCAGGGCGAGTTCACCGACCTCTGCGCAGGCCCGCATCTGGACTCCACCGGCCGCATCAAGGGCAACGCCATCAAGCTGACGCAGTGCTGCGGCGCATACTGGCGCGGCGACTCCAAGCGCAAGATGCTGCAGAGAATCTACGCCGTCGCATTCCCGAAGAAGGAAGAGCTTGATCAGTATCTGGCCGAGCAGGCCGAAGCCCTCAAGCGCGACCATAACAAGCTGGGCCGCGAACTGGAATACTTCACGACGGTCGACTGCATCGGCCAGGGCCTTCCCATTCTGCTGCCGAAGGGCGCGCGCGTCATTCAGCTGCTGCAGCGCTGGGTCGAGGATGTCGAGCAGGCGCACGGGTATCTTCTGACCAAGACGCCGCTCATGGCCAAGCGTGAGCTTTACAAGATCTCCGGCCACTGGGATCACTATCTCGACGGTATGTTTGTCCTCGGCGACCCGCAGGATGAGACGAAGGAGTGCTTCGCCCTGCGTCCGATGACCTGCCCGTTCCAGTATCAGGTCTACCTGAACCGCGGCCGCAGCTACCGCGATCTGCCGATGCGCCTCGGCGAAACGTCCACGCTGTTCCGCAACGAGGACTCCGGCGAAATGCACGGCCTCATCCGTGTGCGTCAGTTTACGATCTCCGAGGGCCATCTGGTGCTCCGCCCGGATCAGCTGGAGGATGAATTCCGTGACTGCCTCGATCTTGCCAAGTATTGCCTCAGTACAGTCGGCCTGCTTGATAAGTGCACGTTCCGCTTCTCCCAGTGGGATCCCGCGAACCCCAAGAACAAGTACGAGGGCACCAAGGAGCAGTGGGATCACGCGCAGAGCGTCATGGCAAAGATCCTCGACGATCTCGACGTCAAGTACGATATCGGCATCGACGAAGCCGCGTTCTACGGCCCGAAGCTCGATATCCAGTATAAGAACGTCTACGGCAAGGAGGACACCCTCGTCACCATCCAGATCGATATGCTGCTGGCTGAACGCTTCGGGATGTACTACACCGATGAAAACGGCGAGAAGAAGCTGCCGTATATCATCCACAGAACGAGCCTCGGCTGCTACGAGCGCACGCTGGCCTACCTGATTGAGACATACGCCGGTGCGCTGCCCACGTGGATGGCGCCGGAGCAGGTCCGCTTCCTGCCGGTCACGGACCGCGCTGTTGACTACTGCAAGGAGCAGGCCGCAAAGCTCACCGCGCAGGGCTACCGCGTGACGGTCGACACCCGCAGCGAGAAGATCGGCAAGAAGATCCGCGACGCGCAGATGGAGAAGATCCCTTATATGCTCGTCGTCGGCGACCGCGATATCGAAGCCGGTACCGTCTCCCCGCGCAACCGCGCAGACGGCGACCTCGGCGCCATGACGCTTGATGCCTTCACCGCCGTCCTCAAGGACGTTGTGGACAACAAGCTGAAAAAGTAATCGACCACACCCGCCCCTGTCCGGCTGGACATGGGCGGGTGTAACGGCCTGCGCTTCATCGGTACGCTTGACAAATCAAAAGTGTCTGGTACAATAAAAATAACCAAGGCTCCTTCCGCAAGAACGGTTTGGCCTCGGTTAGTTAATCAGCTGCAAGTAAAACTCGAAACCGTCACTTTGCCGAGTGGCGGTTTCGTAATCGGCATAAACATCCCTCCTTTCGGAGAAGGCCAAACCGCCCGTCTGCATCGGGTGCCTTGGGGTTCAGAAGAACCATAATCCTTCTATCAGCCCAGTCGAAAAATGCCAATCTATGCCGGGATAAAAGACCCGCCCCGGGCAGCTGCCCGGGGCGGGTTCTGCATAGAAAGGGGATTACTCAATGTCGTGGTTGACGACGGGGGCGGGCTTGTCGAGCTGTTCGGGGTGGGACAGCAGGCGCTTGAGGTGCTTGAGCGTGGTGGCGTAATAGAAGCCGTCGCAGATGCGCTCATCGGTGTTGACGGTGTAGTCGATGTACTTGCGGCGCACGACCGTGCCGTCGTCGAGCACCTCGTTCTTGTGGTACTTACAGCCGAAGGAGACGAAGACGGGCATATTGCCGAAGTCGTACAGATGGTGCACGATGGGCGGGATGCCGAGCGATCCCATGGACGTAAAGAAGATCGAGGCGTGGAACGGGCTGACCTCCAGCAGGAACTTCGGCAGGAAGCCGAAGTAATCAATCGTCCTGAGCAGCCAGACCACAAATTTGAACAGCACGCCGGGGATAAACGACAGGAATTTCGCGGTTTTGTCAAAGTCACTGCCGCCGATGGCCTGCCCCTGAATGGCGGCGATGCCCTTGTTGAGCTTTTCGTAGATATCGTCGATGGTGTCGGTCGGCTTCAGATGGAGCTTCGTGATCGACTCCGGCGCGGAGGTATCCATCGAGGTCTTGACGACCATGCAGAACTGGATATCGTCGTCGCGCGAATAGACCTGCTGCCCGGACAGGAAGCGGTTGAGCGCCGGATATTTCGCCACGCACTGGACATAGGCAGCCAGAAATACGTGCGTCACGCCGAGATTCGTATAGCCCTGCTTGCGCTTTTCGCGGATATAGCGCTCCATCGGGCCGATGTCAACGGACTCGCGGATGAAATTGGACGATCCGATGCGCGTCGGCATGATATAATTGGCTACGACCGCCATCGGATCGAGCGTGCGCAGCCTGCGGCCGTCGGGCCGGTCACCCCAGGTGGGGTGGTACGCGCCGTCGAGATAGACCTTCGCGCCGAGCAGCGTCAGAATCCCGGCAAGCAGGAACAGCATATCAGGCAAAATCTGCCGCAGCTGCGGCCAGTTTTCCCGCGTGAATTCCTTCTCGTGCATCCCGGCCAGAATGCCGAGCGCAGCGATCAGCAGCAGAAGCAGCGGGATCGTGCTTTTGATGTGGCCGGAGACGGTCACGGCGTAAAACGCGGCGATGGCGAGATAGGCGATCCAGAACATGAACGTCAGCCACAAATACGGTGAGACGAGTGTGATCTTGATGCCGTAATAGATCGCAAGCAGAATGACGGGCACGGAGGAGCGGTAGAACCGGTCGCTGCCATTGCACAGGATATTCAGCACATAGAACACACAGCCCACGACCGGCAGCACGACTAAAAACCACACCGTCTTTGCGTCTGCGCCTTTCCCGCAGACATTTGCGATGCGAAGCGCTGCCGAGGCCAGCATGACCAGCGCGGCCAGCCAGATAAGCGGATTCTTCCGGCTGACATAGTAAGCAACTCTTTTCTTCATAGCTTTATCATACCAGCCGCAGGCAGAAAAAGCAAGAACTCTGGGGAAACAGGGAAAATTTCCATGCGGCTGCAACAAAATCGGCCAAACACCCGACATGATAGACGTCAGTATGCTGAACACAATGCAAGTAACCGATCAGCGGTTACAAAAGGAGGAATGCGGCTTGGACGAAAAAGAGCTGCTGCGGCAGCTGCAAAAGCAGCGCACGGGTGCGCTGGAGCAGGCGGTCGCGCAGTACGGCGCATACGTTCTGGCCATCATCCGCAACCGCAGCCGCGGCGTTCTGACGCCGGAGGACCATGAGGAAATTGCCTCAGACGTGTTTTTCGCGCTCTGGAACGGCGCGGCGCGCATCGAGCGCGGACAGCTGCGGCCATGGCTCGGCGCGGTGGCGCGGAACCGGACGGCGGAGGCCATGCGGAAGCAGAACGTCTATCTTCCGCTGGAGGACGATACGCTCATCACGCTCGACCGGCTCTGGGAGCAGATGCTGGAACAGGAGCGCTGCGCAGCCATTGCGCAGGCCATGCGCGCCCTGCCGGATGAGGACCGGGAAATATTTTACCGGTTTTACGATCTGTCGCAGACAGCCGCGCAGATCGCGGAGGACTTACATTTGAACGCGTCGACCGTGCGTTCGCGCCTGATGCGCGGACGGCGGACGCTGCGCGAGGCTTTGGAAAAAGGAGGTCTGTTTTGTGAAGACGACGTGGGATGAGCTCATGCGCTATGCGCCGGAGCAGGAGATTCCGCTGCCCCCGATGCAGGACGGCGAGGGTGCGCGGATCCTGAATAAAACGATGGGAAAAATCAAAGAAACGAACCGGAAGCCCGCCCGGCCTGTCCGGACGGTGCTGATTGCGGCGGCAGTCGCGGCGCTTTTGTGCGGCAGTGCGTTCGCGGCGCACTCCTTCGGCTGGTTCGACCGGCTGTTCGGCGAAAAAGCCGCGCTGGTCAAGGAGCACGTGACCAGCTACGACGAAAATACGACTACGGATATCACACAGCCGGCGTACACCGAGGAAGAGCAGGCCATGATCGCCGAGGGCACGATGCAGGTGCCCGACACTGCCGATTTGGCAGATACGGGCGTATCGGCCACGACGGAGAATTTCGTGTTTACGCTCCAATCCATGCTCGTCTCGAAGGATTCTGTGCTTGCGGTCATGCGCGTTGATGCGCGGACAGACAAGGCAGCGGCGACGCTTGCCGCGCTGCCGGAGGCCAGTGACAACGAGAAGGAGATGGCCCGGATGCTGCAGGTGCATGTGCGCAACAACATTGACTTCACCGGGGATCACAGTCTGGAATGGAAGCTCGGCGGTATGGGGATGCACATCATTCAGGTGGAAGGACGCACGGCATATATGGTTCTGACGAACAACGGCGGTGAAATTGAACCGGGCGACCGGCTGCTGTTTCAGGCGTGGTATCAGGACAAGACCGTCGATCTGTTTGAACTTGCGGTGCCGGATCAGCTGGAACAGGAGCTGGTGATCGAGCTGGACGAATCGGAATACGAGGATCAGTACAACTGCTGGCAGACGGCGACGATCACGCCGATCTCCTTCCGGCTTGACGGCCGCTACGGACGCAACTGCAGCAGTCTGAAACCCAACGACGCTGTTTCCGTCACGCTGAAGGACGGAACTAGCTTCGACCTTGCCAGTGCGGAAAACGGCTACGCATACAGCGACTACGGAACCTACGGCTCCATGAGCCATTCGGGAACCGGAGCGTATGAGTCAGATCACTGCAAGGAGAACTGGCTGTTCTCCCAGCTGATCGATCTGGATGAGCTGGCCTCCATCACCGTGTGCGGCGTGACATACCCGATTTTACAATAAAAGCAACGCAAAGCAACATAATCGGAATATATGCATCACAAATAAGCATTTCCAATCTGCTGCCGGGTATGCTAAACTGAGAAAAAACGCGGCAGGAGGAACTTGAAATGCAGGAATTTGATCTGATCGTGATCGGCGGCGGCCCGGGCGGCTATCTCTGCGCGGAACGCGCGGGAAAGGCGGGGCTGCGGACAGCGCTGATCGAAAAGCGCGCGCTGGGCGGCACCTGTCTGAACGAGGGCTGCATCCCGACAAAGAGCCTTCTTTACTGCGCCAAGCAGTATCAGGCGGCGCTGCACGGCGCGGAATACGGCGTGACGGCGCAGAACGTCTCCATCGACCACGCGCAGGTCGTTGCGCGGAAGGACGGCGTGGTCAAAACACTCGTCCGGGGTGTGGGCGCGGCAATGAAGGCGCATGGCGTGACGGTTTTCGCCGCCGAGGGCCGGATCCTAGGCAAAACGGGGGAGCGCTTTGAGATCGCCGCAGGCGGCGAGACACTGTCCGCGCCGCGGCTCGTGCTGGCGTCCGGCTCCAGCGCCGTGATCCCGCCGATCCCCGGTGTGCGGGAAGGACTTGCTTCCGGCTTCGTCATGACGAACCGCGAGCTGCTTTCCCTTTCGGAGCAGCCGGAATCGCTCGTCTGCATCGGCGGCGGCGTGATCGGGCTGGAAATGGCGTGCTATTTCGCGTCCATCGGCACGAAGGTGACGGTCATTGAGATGCTGCCCAAGATCGCGGGCAGCACCGACCCGGAGATCTGCGAGCTGCTGATGCGGACGTACAAAAAGCAGGGCATGGACTTCTGCCTGAACGCCAGAGTCGAGGCTGTCACGGAGCGGAGCGTCGTGTATTCCGACGCTTCCGGGCGGCACGAGATCGCCTGCGGGCGCGTGCTGCTGTCGGCGGGACGGCGGGCGGATGTGACGGGGCTGAATGTGGAGGCGCTCGGCATTGCGCTCGAACGCGGCGCAGTCGTGACAGACCGGCAGATGCGCACGAACGTCCCCGGCGTCTGGGCCGTCGGCGACTGCAATGGCAAGCTGATGCTGGCCCACACGGCCTATCGCGAGGCAGAGGTCGCGGTCAACGATATGCTCGGCAAAAAGGACGCGATCGACTATTCCATCATCCCCTCCGTGATCTACACCACGCCGGAGGTCGCCTGCGTCGGCGAAACAGAGCAGAGCGCAAGGGAAAAGGGACTGGACGTGCAGGTGGTCAAGGCGCCGATGGCGCTCTCGGGCCGGTATCTTGCAGAAAATCCGAAGGGAACCGGCTTCTGCAAGCTGCTCTATGACCGGAAAAACCGCTGCGTCGTGGGCGTCCATATGGTCGGCTCCTATGTCTCGGAGATCATCTACGGCGCGGCCATGATGGTGCATTCCAAGCTCCCCGTGCAGCATCTGGACAAGATCGTCTTCCCCCACCCCACAGTCGGCGAGGTCGTGCGCGAAGCGCTGTTTCTGCTGTGACCGGGCAACCCCGGAACTTTGGCACATAGAAAACGCCCCGAAGCGGCTGCTTCGGGGCGTTCGAGACTGTCAAAAAACCATGAAAAGCAGTTGGACGACAGAGCAGCAGGGGAAGCGTGAAGGGGGCAAAGAGCCCCCTTCGCGTTCAATCAACCTATTTTTCGAACTTTTTTAAAGTTCGAAAAACTGCCTCAGCGGGGCGAAAAGACTTTTTCGACACGCTGAAACGCCCCGAAGCGGCAGCTTCGGGGCGTTCGCTCGATCTGTCAGTCTGCGTAATCCTTCATTTCCTCGCGGCGTGCGCGGCAGGCGGCAAGCTTTTTGACGCCTGCGCAGATCTCGTCGAGGAAGCCGACGACGACAAGCACGGTGCCGATCACGGCCATGACCGCGCCCGCGATCTTCAGGATGCTTTTGATGGATTTCATATCAGTGCCCTCCTGTTTTTTCTTCAGTATAAGCCTGTTTTTTCGATTTTGCAAGGGGTTTAGTAACCGATGATTTAATCGACAAGAGTTACCAGCGAGAGATTTTGCCGCAGATGAAAGTTTGAAAGCGCAGGAATACTTTGTGTATTTCAAGCTTTTCAAACTGCACAGCTGCGGTAAAAGATCCGCTGGTAACCGCAGGCGATTGGATCATCGGTTACTATCAACGCGGACAATGAAATCGGCCTTTCTGGGCTTTGCGGGGGCGGGCTCCTGCGCGGCGTAGCCGAGGATGCAGTGGCCGATGCCGGCGTAATTCTCGCTCACGCCCCATTTTTTCATCAGCGCCTTGCCCTCCGCGCTTTCAAACTCCTGCCGTGCCCGGTGGATCCAGCAGCTGCCGAGGCCGAGGCTGTGCGCGGCGGCCATCATATTGCCGATGACAAGGCTGCCGTCCTCGACCCATGTATTCACATTCGTGTCCGCGAACACGACGCACACGACCGGCGCGCCGTAGAACGGGTGCGCGTCCGGGTTTCCGAGAATCGTGGCGTTCATCTTTTCCAGCTGCGCGATATCATCCGGGTTTTGCAGCACGACGATCTTCCCGGCCTGACGGCCCATGCCGCAGGCGGCATACGTTCCGGCCTCCAGAACGGCGTCCAGCTTTTCCTTCTCGACCGGCTGCGAAAGATACTTCTTGACGCTTCTGCGGGTCAGCAGGCAGTGCAATACTTCGTTCATGACAGTCCTCCGTTTTATTTTTCTTTTCCCGCGCCTTCCGGGGGCGTGGTGATGTGGACATGATTGTTGATGTGATCGATGCAGTAGCAGTAATAGCCGTTGCACTTCGAGCAGTAGCGGAATTCGAGGTTCGGATAGTCCGTATCCGTCCGGCCGCAGACCGTGCATTTATGCCGGTAGGGCTTCTCGCCGGATTTGGAGCGGTAGGAGCCTGCCCAATTGGGGTTCGGGCGGGCATTTGTCGTGGTCGTGCGGTAATTCTTCCGCTGCCGGTAGCGCAGTGCGTCCTGCTGAACCGCTCTTCCGATCTGACCGAAGAAGAGGAAGTAGTTCAAAAGCGGCACGACGGGCAGCAGCCAGTAGAACGAGAGGAACGAGGCCAGCTGCAAGGACGAGAACACGTTCAGCACCGTGAAGCCGAGATAGACCCACGCCATGTATTTCATCTTGATGGGGATGAAGAAGAACAGCAGCACCTTCGCCTCCGGCGCGATGGTCGCGACGGCGAGAAACAGGCTGAGGTTCAGCGCGGTCGCGTCCGCTCCGGCGCCGAGCAGCATTGCGGCCAGATCGGTCAGTACAAGTCCGGTCAGATAATAGAGATTGAAGCGGAACGTGCCCCAGTAGCTCTCCAGGATCTTTCCGAACTGATAATAGCAGAACAGCGACACCGCCGCCAACAGCAGTCCCGCGCCCCGCACGTCGTTCAGGTACGTAAAGATGTACGAAAACAGCCGCCAGACCTGTCCGCGCAGAATGGCGGAGCGGCTGAAGCAGAGATAGCTGTAGACGATATTGCTGGGGTCGATGTACGAGAGCGCAAAGACCGCCAGATTTCCAATGGCAATGACGAGCATGAGATTCGGAATGCCCTTGCCCCGGTTTTTAAGGCAGAAGCGTTCAAACCGTCTGCGAAGATCCTTCATAGTGTTCACCCTCCTGATGTTCAGGTTTCATCATACCGTCTCCGGGCGGAAAAATCTACCCTGCAAATGTAAACATTCTGTTCTGCATGGAGTATGGGCGGGTTCCCGCTGAGATAAACCGGGAATTTTGCCGAAATCAAAACTTTTCTCTTGACTTTTCCGGCGGGTTTTGTATAATCAGGGTACAACTGAACAGCCTTATCAAGAGTGGTGGAGGGAACGGCCCAATGAAACCCGGCAACCTGCGGATGCAAGGTGCCAAATCCGGCGAAGGAATCGAAAGATGAGGGAGAGAACCGTATATCGTTCTGCCCCTCGGGCAGGGCGCTTTTTTATGCCCGGAAAGGAATCAGATATGAACAACAGAAAAATCTTTACTTCAGAGTCCGTTACACAGGGCCATCCCGACAAGCTGTGCGACCTTGTCTCCGACAGCGTACTCGACGCCGTGCTCGAGCAGGACCCCATGGGCCGCGTCGCCTGCGAGACGACTGTCTCCACCGGCCTTGTCCACATCATGGGCGAGATCACGACGAGCTGCTA
>OMED01001259.1_pt1 | contig 10431 bp, 9 predicted proteins | sample 1673411 | NCBI WGS metagenome assembly OMED01 (sample SAMEA103958110, study PRJEB25191) | human gut metagenome | reverse complement strand
CGCCAGCCTCGTAGCCGCCGCCGATGCCCGCGCCAAAAGCGCCGCCGGTGGCCTTGACTTCGCCGCCGGAGATGGTGATGTCGCTGCCGCCAGCCTCGTAGCCGCCGCCGATGCCCGCGCCATAAGCGCCGCCGGTGGCGTTGACCTCGCCGCCGGAGATGGTGATGTCGCTGCCAGTGCCGTTGTAGCCGCCGCCGATGCCCGCGCCGTATCCGCCGCCCTCGGCGGTCAGCTTGCCGTTTTTGTCCTCGTCCGTAATGGTCAGGCTGCCGCCGTTGTTCTTTTCAAGGCCGGCATGACAAAAACCGCTCTTGAGGGTGCTGTCGCCGTCCAGCTCAATGCTGACATTGCCCTCGCCAGTAGTGGAAACGGCGGCATTGCCCTTGGTGCTCCCGTCGATGTTTGCGCCGGAGAGGGTGACGTTTGCGGTCTGGTCCTTCTCGGCCACGATGCTGACGGTGTTCGTCGCAGAGTTTCCGATAATGATGGGATTGTCGTCCGAAATGTCGTTCCCGGTTCCCTGGGACACCTTTTGCCCGTCATTGTCTGCGACGATGGTAATGTCTCCGTCGGCAATGTCCCACTCCCTTGCCAGGGCGGACATAGGCAGACTGGCCGCCAGCATCAGGGCCGCCAGGCCGGAAAGAATGCGTCTGTGTTTCATGGATGTAGGTCTCCTTCCTGTTTTGGGGATAATCTGTTCTTCTCTATACGTTAGAACTGATTACAAATCAATTCTAACAAAACGGGGATTATTTGTCAAGGATTTCCTCTCAGCTCCCCCGGCGGGGAAGCATTTTCCCCGCCGCAATAGATTTCCTCCGTCTGGAGCAGAGCGGCTTTCAGATGCTGGGCGTATTCCGCTGCGCCAGGGAGCGCTTCCAAGCCATCGATCACATCGTCAATCGCCCCGCAGAGCACGGCATACATTTTGGCGTAGTCTTTCATAAATTTCCCTCCAAATCGTCTATGCATAGCCTAATAGTAGCACCCATAGCCTATTTTGACAACCCCTTTTGGGTATTCTAGAAAGAAAAGAATACCGGAGGGATACCATGACCACAGTGGAAGCTGTCCGAAACCGTATTTTGCAGCTGTGCGAAGCGCGCAATATGAGCATCAACCGTTTGGCGACGGTCTGCGCCCTACCGCCGTCCAGTATTAAAAACATTCTCTACGGAAAAAGCCAGAATCCCAAATTGTTGACCGTGAAAATGATCTGCGACGGGTTGGACATAACCCTTGGAGAGTTCTTCTCCACGGAAGAGTTCGATTGCCTGGAGCAGGAGATACGGTAAAACAGCAGCCGCCGCATCCCGTTTTTGGGGATGCGGCGGTTGATCTTACTTTTTGCCCTTCTTCTTGGGCGCGGGGGGCAGAACCCGGATCTTGCCCTCTTTGAGTACCACGGCGGACCGGGCGGGGAGATAGAGGGAGATGACGGAGTTGCCCTTCTTGTCCACGATGGCAGGGTAGGGGGCGGAGCCGATGAGGCCGTTGCCGCCGTACTTGGGGTCGTCGGTATCCAGGACGACCTCGTAGTCTGCGATGTGGGGCAGGCTGACCTTGACGTTCGTATAGGAATGGCTGGGGTCGAAGTTAAAGGCAAACATGAGCCCCTGACGGTAGAATACCAGAATTTTCTTTTCACTGTCGTTCAGGCGCAGATCGCCGAAGCGCATTTTGAACAGGTCAACGCTTTTGGCAAGGCCGATCATGTCCTCGTCGAACCGGCCCAGCCACTGGTACTTCAGGCACCCGTTGTCCCGCAGGCTCCACTGGCGGCGGCAGTAGTGGAAGCTCCAGCCGTTGCCCTCCCGGGGAAAGTCGATCCATTCTGGGTGGCCGAATTCGTTGCCCATGAAGTTCAGGTAGGCCTCGCCGCCGCCGGCCAGGGTAAAGAGGCGAATCATCTTGTGCAAGGCAATGGCCCGGTCGATGACGGGGTTGTGGGTTGTCTTTTCCATATCCGTATACATGGCCGCATCTGCCAGGCGGAAGATCAGCGTCTTGTCGCCAACCAACGCCTGGTCGTGGCTCTCCACATAGGCCACGGTGTTTTCACCCGGGCGGCGCATACACATGCTGCACCACATCTGGAAGATGTCCCAGTCCTCATCCCGCAGGTCCCGCACGGTGCGCACCCACATATCGGGCAGGCCCATGCCCAGCCGGTAGTCAAAGCCGATGCCGCCGTCTGCAATGGGCAGACACATGCCGGGCATACCGGACATATCCTCGGCAATGGTCACCGCCATGGGGTTCACCTGACGAATCAGCTGGTTTGCCAGCTGCAAATAGGTGATGGCCTCGGTGTGGGTATTGTAGGAGAAATACTTGTCATTGGTATTGAAGTCCGTGCCCAGGCCGTGGTCGTGGTAGAGCATGGAGGTCACGCCGTCGAAGCGGAAGCCGTCAAAATGGTACTCGGTCATCCAGAATTTCAGGTTGCTCAGCAGGAAGTGGATGACGCCGGTCTTTCCGTAGTCGAAGCACTTGGTGCCCCAGGCGGGGTGGTCGCCCTTGGGGCCGTCGTGGAAGAACTGCCAGGTGGTGCCGTCGAACATGTTGATGCCCTCGGTGGTGTTCTTCACGGCGTGGGAGTGGACCACGTCCAGCAGCACGCACAGCCCCATCTCGTGGGCCTTGTTTACCAGGTATTTCAGGTCCTCGGGCTTGCCGAACCAGCTGGAGGCGGCATAGAAGTTCGCCACCTGATAGCCGAAGCTGCCATAGTAGGGGTGCTCCATAATGGCCATGAGCTGGATGGTGTTGTAGCCCGCTTTCTTCACTCTGGGCAGCACCAGGTCCGCAAACTCCCGATAAGTGCCAACCTTGCCCTCCTCCTGGGCCATGCCCACGTGGGCCTCGTAAATATAGAGGGAATCCTCCCGGCGGAAGCTCTTATCCGTCCAGGGGAAGGTTTTCTGGTCGTCCGTCACCTCGCACAGCCAGTTGACGGTGCCATTTTCCTGGACCACCCGGCGGGCATAGAGAGGGATGTGCCAGGTGCGCTGCATAAAAGCATCCACCACGGTCTTCACCTTGCAGCCCTCCCACAGGGCGTCGTCCCCGGGCAGGTAGAGCTCCCAGTTGCCGTTGCCAAGGTTTTCCAGGGGATGGGACGTGGGGTTCCAGTCGTTAAATTCGCCGGTGAGGTAGAGCTGGTAGGCGCTGGGAGCCCACTCCCGATAGTACCAGCCCCCGGGCACATGGTGGAAGCCGAAGTATTTGTGGGCATTGGCGAATTCACTGAGGGACTGCCCCTTGGAAAGAATTCGGTTTTGGGTGTCCTGATACAGACGCATCCGCAGATCGATGTCTCCGGCGAAGTCCTTGAGCTGGGGATTCAGTTCCAGAATACGATACATGATTTGTAGCTCCTTCCAAAAGGCAGACAAATTTGCATAGTCCGAGCCTTTTCTCTGTAGGTCAATTGTACAAAATTTACATCCGGGTGTCAACTGTCAAAAGGGGCTGTATGTTCAACTCCCGCTGCCGAGGCGAAAACCGGGGTTGAATAATCCCTGACCGGGGTGTATAATGTAGAAAATATGGTTTTGGAGGAGCGGTTCTTGGAAAAACGAAATTCCGGGCACCTTTATGCGGCGGCGCTGACGGCTGCGGCTGTGGTGCTGGCGGTGCGGGCACTGTATGGGTTCTGCTGGTCGGACGAAAGCTTTTATCTCACCTTTGCCCAGCGGCTCTGGAACGGCCAGAAGCTCATTCTGGATGAATGGCACCCAGTGCAGTTCTATTCCGTGCTGTTTTACCCCATTTTGAGCCTGTATCATGCTCTGTTTGGCAACCAGGGCATTTATCTCTTCGCCCGGGAAGTATATGTGGCTGCGGCCTGGGGCACAGCGCTGCTGCTGTTTTATACGCTGCGCCGGAAAACCTTCCCGCTGACGGCTTTCCTCTGCGCGGGGCTGTACCTCTGCTATTCCCGGGGAAATATCTGGGGCCTCAGCTACTACAATCTCTTCCTGACCTTTTGCCTGCTCTTCGTCTGCCTGGCAGTTCGGAAGCAGCCCTGGGCCTGGTGCCTGGGGGGCGTTTGCCTGGCGGCGGCGGTGCTGTGCGTGCCCTATTTTGCGCTGTTCGTGATCCCGGGCCTGATTGCAGCCCTATGCATCCCGAAGCAGCGGAAGCGGGCATGGTGGACGCTCTTGGGCGTATGCATTCTGGCAACGGTGTTTTTGCTGTTCTTCCTGCCAAAGGACATTGGCGGTGTGCTTGCCAGCCTGAAGGAAATTCTCTCCGACCCGGAGCATTCCGGCGGCCCGGCGCACTATCTGGCGGCGGCCATCCGGGATGTGAAGCTGCTATATTATTATGAGGCGCTGCTGACGGTCCTTGCCGGGGCGGTACTGCTGCTGGGGGTCAAACTGCTGCCCGAGCGATTTGGAGCCCTCCCCGGGCTGCTCATCGCCGCCTGCGGTGCAGCGGCCTCTCTTTGGCGCTACCGGAATGGGGAGCTGGGGTTTGCCTACTACCAGTTCGCAATTTTCTGCCTGCCGACCATGGCGCTGTGCTGGGTAAAAAGGGAGGTTTCCCGGCCAGCCCTGCTGCTGCGCATTCTGGGCATTGCCATGGGCTTATCCATGGCCCTGAGCTCCAATACCGAGGCCATTACCTTTACGGTCGGTCTGCCGGTCTATTCCATGGGCGTGCTGATGCAGCTGAGCGCCCTGCCCCGGGAAGAGGCGGAAGTGCAGCTGCGGCGGTTCGGCGCAGTGCTGGCATGCGTTGTGCTGTGCCTGAGCTTTGCGTCCCGGATTACCTCCGTCTTCCGGGACGGCCCGCTGAACACCCTGACGGAACCCATGACCTCCGGCCCTGCCGCCGGAATCCGCACTACCCGGGAGCACGCAGAGCAGTACGCCGGAATTCTTGCCATGCTGGAGGAGCTGGAGGACACTTATTCTTCCAAAAACCGGATCTTCTTCACCGGTATCCTGCCCTGGGGGTATCTGGCCGCAGACTTTCCCTGCGGCGCCCCTACGGCCTGGCGGACAAAGCTGGATAGTCCCCAGCTGGAAAGCTACTGCGAAACCCACCCCATGCTCGCCATCGTAGTGGTACTGGAGCCCCAGGTGGGAGCGTCCCCGGATAAGCCGATGCTGAATGAAAACAGCTTCTCTGGGCGGTTCTGGGAGAAGCTGCAAGCAGACTACACCCCCCTGGAGTACCCCTATGCCACGGTCTATCTGTCGCCCGACGTAATTTTGAAAGGAGCATGATCTTATGCAGCCCATTCTTTATATTGTAATTCCCTGCTACAACGAGGAAAAGGTCCTTCCCATCACCGCCCCCATGTTCTTGAAGAAGATCAACGACCTGTCCGCCGCCGGGAGAATCTCCCCGGACAGCCGGGTGCTCTTCGTCAACGACGGCTCCAGGGACGCCACCTGGAAGATCATTACCGATCTTTCCAAGGCAGACCCCCACTATATCGGCATTTGCCAGAGCCGGAACCGGGGGCACCAGAATGCGGTTCTGGCAGGTCTCATGGAGGCCAAGGACCGCTGCGACATCACCATCTCCATCGACTGCGACGGCCAGGACGACATCAACGCCATGGACGCCATGGTGGACGCATACTTAGACGGCTGCGAGGTGGTCTACGGCGTGCGCAGCAAGCGGGACACGGACACCTTCTTCAAGCGCTTCACCGCCGAGGGCTTCTACAAGCTGATGAACTGGATGGGGGCCGAGGTGGTATTCAACCACGCGGACTACCGTCTGGTTTCCAGCCGCGTTTTGCAGGAGTTTGCCAATTTCAAAGAGGTCAATATCTTCCTGCGGGGCATGATCCCTCTGGTGGGCTTTAAGAGCACCAGCGTATATTATGAGCGGGCGGAGCGCATTGCAGGGGAGAGCCACTACCCCCTGAAAAAGATGCTGGCCCTGGCCTTTGACGGCATTACCAGCCTGTCCGTCAAGCCTATCCGGATGATCACAGGCTTCGGCTGTGTGGTGTCGCTGCTGAGCTTCGTTGCGGTGATCTGGGCGCTGATTGCCCATCTGACAGGCAACACGGTCAGCGGCTGGGCCTCCACGGTGTGCATCGTCTGCTTCATGGGCGGCGTGCAGCTCATCTGCCTGGGCGTCATCGGCGAGTACATCGGCAAGATCTACATGGAAACCAAGCACCGCCCCCGGTATATCATCAGCGAACGGACCTGGGAGGAGAAAGAAAAGTAAATTTGGTTCCAATTCCTGTTGCATTTTTGCCAATATATGCTATGGTGGGGGCAGCATCCCAAGGGATGGAAAGATAAAAATTGAATTTCTCCCGGCCTGCGTTTGCGGGCCGGGCTTTTTCGTCCCTTATCCACCGCTGCTGCAGCCCGCGTTAAAAATATTTCAATAAAATTCAATCGATATCACTGGACAATTCCATTGGCCGTGTGTTATAATCATCGTAAGTTCGTGTGCCTACGAACCGTAACAAAGAACAACTAAAAAATAAGAAGGTGGTATTTGGTGGACTATACCAAGTATGTGTTAAAGAGCGCCGAAGAGCTGGAAAGCATTCTCGCCCGGAAGGATAACCTTTTTGTGGTGGCCTGCAACAAATGCTTCAAGGAGTTCAGCACGACTGAAGAGCCGGAGTGCGGCGAATTTGCCGCCATCGCTGAGAGCAAGGGGAAACACATCACTGGAACTGCCAAGCTGGACTTCCTCTGCAACAAGGTGCAGACGGAGAAAAAGCTGGCGATCCCCGAAGGCACGGAAAATGTGGTGGTCATCTCCTGCGGCCTGGGCGTGCAGACCGTGGCAGACCTGGCAAATGTACCCGTTTTCACCGCAACCAATTCCCTGAACTATGTGGGCCATCATGGCATGGCTCTGACCCAGAAGACCTGCGGTGCCTGCGCCCAGTGCTATCTGAACGTCACCGGCGGCATTTGCCCCATTGTGGACTGCTCCAAGGGCCTGGTCAACGGCCAGTGCGGCGGCGCCAAGAACGGCAAGTGCGAAATTGACCCCAAGAAGGACTGCGCCTGGGAGAAGATCTACCAGCGCCTGGAAAAGCAGGGCAGAACCAAGGAATTCCTGGACCAGCCCGTGCAGCTGCGGGACTACTCCAAGGTCAATGTGGACGCCATCAAGCAGTATGTGGCCGAAGCCCGGGCCAAGCGCTATGAGGGCTTCTATGGCGGCGTGCACCCCGTGGAGCACAAGGAGTACACCGAGCACCTGGCACTGCAGAAGTTCCCGGAGCCCGATACCGTCATCATCCCTCTGGCCATGCACATTGGCGCACCTGCCAACCCTGTCGTCCAGGCCGGCGACACCGTGAAGGTGGGCCAGCTGATCGGCGAACAGGCGGGCTTCATCAGCGCCAACGTCCATTCCAGCGTCAGCGGTACCGTCCTGGCCGTAGAGCCCCACACTCACCCCAATAAAGGCCCCGGTGTTATGAGCGTCGTCATCAAGAACGACGGCAAGAACACCCTGGACGAGTCCGTCAAGCCCAATAAGCCCCTGGAAGAGCTGACGCCCGACGAGATCGTGGAGATTGTCAAGGACAAGGGCATTGTGGGCATGGGCGGCGCAACCTTCCCCACCTACGTTAAGCTGAAGCCCGGCAAGCCCATCGATGCCGTGCTGATCAACGGCTCCGAGTGTGAGCCCTACCTGACGGCAGACCATCGGGTGCTGCTGGAGTATGCCGATGATATCGTCTATGGCCTGCGGGCTATGATGAAGGCCGTCTCCGCCCCCGAGGGCGTGATCCTCATTGAGGACAACAAGCCTGATGCAGTGGCCCTGCTGGAGGAAAAGGTCAAGCCCTACGACAATATCCGCGTTGTGGCTGCCAAAACCCAGTACCCCGAGGGCGCTGAGAAGATGCTCATCAAGAAGGTCATGGGCCGCGCCGTGCCCAGCGGCAAGCTGCCTGCGGACGTAGGCTGCGTGGTGTCCAACACCTCCACTGCCAAGGCCATCTCCGATGCCATCCAGAAGGGAATGCCTCTGGTGGAGCGTGTGGTCTCCGTCACCGGTGAGTACATCAAGAACCCCGGCAACTACATGGTCAAGCTGGGTACCAATGTCCAGGAGATCATCGACCACTGCGGCGGCGTGACCGGCGAGGACGTGGTCCTGAAGATGGGCGGCCCCATGATGGGCGCTCCCATTAAGGATACCAACGTGCCCATTATCAAGGGCTCCAACGGCATCATTGCCATTGCCGCGGACCACACCGAGGAGAAGGAATGCATCAAGTGCGGCCGCTGTGTGGACGTATGTCCCATGGAGCTGCAGCCCCTGGAGATCTACAAGCTGGGGCAGCTGGGCGATGCAGAGGGCCTGCTGAAGCTGAACGTTATGGACTGCTTCTCCTGCAAGTGCTGCGAGTACATCTGCTCCTCCAAGATTCCTCTGGTATCCAAAATCAATGCGGCCAAGGGCCTGGTTATGCCCTTGCTGAAGAAGAAATAAGGGGGAATTGCTATGTTAATGACAAAACTGAAATCCGAAGAGGTTATCAGCTCCCTGGCTTCCGGCAAGGTCTTCATCATCAACTGCCATGGCTGCAAGGAAGTGGGCTTCCCCGAGGAAGAGGCCAAGGCCATTCAGAAGAAGCTGGAAGGGGAGGGCAAGGTCGTTGGCACCCTGACCACCGACTATGTGTGCAACCCCGATGAGCTGGCCCTGCGGCTGCGCGCCCCTATGGCGAAGATCGCCGAGGCGGATGCCGTGCTGGTGTTCTCCTGCGGCGTGGGCGTTCAGACCATCTCCCAGATGCTGGAAGACAAGCCCGTTTACGCCTGCTGCGATACCATCGAGCTGCCCGGCTTCCAGGGCGTTACTCCGCTGGAATACGACTGCGGCCAGTGCGGCGAGTGCTATCTGAACCTGACCGGCGGCATCTGCCCCATCACTGCCTGCTCCAAGAGCCTGGTGAACGGTCCCTGCGGCGGCACCAAGAACGGCAAGTGCGAGGTCTGCCCGGAGATGGACTGCGGCTGGGAGCGCATTATTCAGCGCCTGAAGGCCCAGGGCCGTCTGGACGTGCTGAAATGCCCCACCCAGATCCACGATTTCAATACAGACGAGGCTACCAAGTCCGCCAAAGAATCTGAATAATCAGGAGTGTATAGAGTTATGAGAATTACGGAACTGTTTGATAACGGTGAGTTTGTCGTTACTGCCGAGGTCGGCCCTCCCAAAGGAATTCACATTGACGGTATGGTAGAGGATGCCAAGAAGTATCTGTCCGGCGTCCACTTTGTCAACGTCACCGATAACCAGTCCTCTGTCATGCGTCTGGGCTCCCTCGCCACCTGCAAGGTGCTGAAGGATGCAGGCCTGAACCCCATCTTCCAGCTGACCTGCCGGGACCGGAACCGCATTGCCCTGCAGTCTGACCTGCTGAGCGCCGCCATGCTGGGCATTGACAACATCCTGTGCCTGACCGGCGACCACACCAAGCTGGGTGACCATCCCCAGGCCAAGCCTGTCTTCGACCTGGATTCCGTCTCCCTGCTGCACACCGCCAGCCTGCTGGAAACCGGCAAGGACTTGGGCGGCAACGACCTGGTGGGCGAGCCCCCCAAGTTTGCCAAGGGCGCTGTTGTGTCCCCCTGCTCCGACTCCGTAGATGCCCAGCTGGTGAAGATGGAGCGGAAAGTCGCCGCCGGTGCCGAGTATTTCCAGACCCAGGCCGTCTTTGAGCCCGAGAAGTTCATCAAGTTCATGGAGCAGGCCAAGCAGTTCGGCAAGCCTGTCCAGGTGGGCATTATCATCCCCAAGTCTGCCGGTATGTGCAAGTTCATGAACAAGAACGTGGCCGGTGTGCACATTCCCGATGCCCTCATCGAGGAGCTGCAAGCTGACAAGGAGAAGACCAAGGCCGGTATCACCGGCGTGGAGATTGCCGCCCGCATCATCCGGGAGTGCAAGCCCTACTGCCAGGGCGTTCACATCATGAGCCTTGGCTGGGAAGACAAGATCCCCGCTCTGCTGGAGCAGGCCGGTCTGAAGTAAGCCATAGATTGCAAAACGGCCACGGCGGGTTTTACCGACGTGGCCGTTTGTATAAAAGACTTCCCCTCCGGGGAAGCTGGCTCGCGAAGCGAGACTGAAGAGGGGCGTAACGAGCGTGACAGAAAAAGCTGCACATAGCCACGCTGTTGCCCGGAGAGGAAAGACTTTAGGAAAGGATTTTCTGGGGGTATTTATATGAAGAAGTTTCGAACTTCCATCAGTGTGACCATCATGATCTTTGCCGCAATCGGCGGCTACCTTACCGGTGCAACCGCAAATGAGCCCATGGGCGGTGCGATCCTGTTTGCCATGATTGCAGGTATTGGCTGCCTGGTCTATGCCATCGATAATCAAAAGGAATAAAAAATAGGAGAATTGCTGGGTGTACGTAAGACAGTATTGCGCTAAGATTGACGAAGCGGCACGAAA
>OMED01001255.1_pt1 | contig 10467 bp, 8 predicted proteins | sample 1673411 | NCBI WGS metagenome assembly OMED01 (sample SAMEA103958110, study PRJEB25191) | human gut metagenome | reverse complement strand
TTGTAAAATCCATGTAAAACAGCGCAAAAAAGAAGCACCCGTACGGGTGCTTCTTTTTTATGCTTCTTTTACCGCTGGCCCTTGTCGTAGGGGATACCCTCCGCCTTGGGTGCGCGGGATTTCTTGGAGGTGAAGGCCAGCACCACCAGCGTGATCAGGTACGGCAGCATACGGTACACGTGGGAGCTGATGCCGATCTCCGCCAGCCAATACACGCCGTCGCCGTTGATGTCCAGGCTGGAGTACGCCGCGGCAATACACTTGAACAGGCCGAACAGCAGCGACGCCCCGGCGATGTTCAGCGGCTTCCAGTTACCGAAGATCATAACGGCCAGCGCCAGGAAGCCGAAGCCCGCCACATCGCCGTTGGCCGTGCAGTTGGCCGTGGTCAGGGCGTAGACAAAGCCGCCCATGCCGGCCAGCGCGCCGGAGATGGTCGTACCGGCATAGCGCATCTTGTACACGTTGATACCCACGGAGTCCGCCGCCTGGGGATTTTCACCGCAGGAGCGCAGCCGCAGGCCAAACCGGGTCTTGTACAGCAGGATCGACAGCACCACGAAAATGATGATGCAGATATAGGTCGCCAGATACACCTTGTGCAGGAAGGTATTGCCCAGGAAGCCCAGGTCGTCCGTTTTTGCGTAGCCCAGAGTGGTCTTCTTGATCATGAACCAACTGGCCGCATCGCCGGTGGCCATTTGCAGGGTGTTCTGGTTGGCGATGATGCGGATGAGGAACAGCACCAGGGCCGGAGCCATCAGGTTCAGCGCCGTACCGCCGATGGTCTGATCCGCCCGCAGATTTACGGAGGCAAAGCTCAGCAGCAGGGAGAAAATAGCGCCGAATATGGCCGCCACCAGCATAGCTAGCAGCTCAAAGCCCTGCAAAGCCACCCAGTCGCCGGCAGCCTTGGCCGCGTCGTAGACGTGGTTGGTCTGCATGATGTTCACGAACAGCACGCCGATAAACGCACCCAGGATCATAATACCTTCCAACGCCAGGTTGATGATACCGCTGCGCTCAGCGAACACGCCGGCCAGCGCCACGATCATCAGGGGAACGGCGTAGATCATGGTCTGTTGGATCAGAAATGTCATGCCTGCTCCCCTCCTTCCTCCGGCTGCTCAGGTACCTGCGGTGTTTCCTCCATCGGTATGTCCGGCCTGTCCTCCGGCGGCGCATCCAGTGGCTGTGTCTCCGCCTCTGCCGGTATATCCGCCGTGGTGGTCTTGTTGGCCTCTACGACGAGCTTCTTTTTCCGTCCAGTCAGCATCATCTGGATGAGCAGAGAGAAGGCGGACAGATACACGATGACGGAGATGATCACGTCGGTGATGTACTCGTTGTAGGCGGTCAGGTTGGTCAGCTGCAGACCAACGATATCCAGCATGGCCATGAAGATGCCGGTGAAAATGACCGCGATGGGGTTGTTCACCGCCAGCAGGGCCACGGGGATTCCGTTAAAGCCCACGCCGGGCAGAGCCTGATAGGTGTTCCAGTAGAACTCGGTGTTGCCGCTGAGCCAGTACAGCGCGGCGCCGGCGCCGGCCAGCGCGCCGGCAATGGCCATGGACAGCACGATATTGCGCTTATCGGGGATACCGGCGTAGCGGGCCGCATGGCGGTTGGCGCCGCAGGCCTTCAGCTCATAGCCGAACACCGTCTTCTCCATGATGATGTACACCACGATGGCCAGAATGATGGCCACCAGAATACCGGCATTGACCTGGGAGCCGGGAAACAGCTGATCCAGTCCCAGCTTGGGTGTGGCCACACCGTTGAAGGTGGTCTTGTAGATGTAACCGGACTTCGTGCCCTCTGTTACGTTCTTGAAGCTGCTGATATCAAACATCCAGGTGACAAGATTGGCTGCGATCCAGTTGGTCATGATGCAGGCCAGCACCTCGTTGATATTCAGCAGCGCCTTCAGCAATCCGGGGATCGCGCCCCACAGGGCGCCAGCCAGCATACCGCCCAGAAAGGCCAGCAGCCAGATGATGCCCACGGGCACGGACTCGGAGGGGATGCCCAGCGCGACGGACAGCGAGACAAGCGTACCCATCAGATACTGGCCGGGTGCGCCGATATTGAACAGGCCCGTCTTGAAGGCCACCGCCACGGAAAGGCCGGTCATGATCAGCGGCATGGCGCGGAAGAGCATATTGCCCACATTCTGGGCGTTAAAGCCCCAGGTCAGCGCGCCCGCAGCGTCGCGGCCTGTGCTGAGGATGCCGGCAAAGATCAGCCGGACGCCCTCCCACATACCGGCGGTGGTGATCTTCTGCTCCGCCAGACCCACAATAATGACCACGATGCTGCCCAGCAGCAGGCCGGCCAGGATGGACAGCAGAGAGGCCAGGACTTTCTTGGTGCCATTCTTGGCATACAGATCTGTCAGTTTTTGTTTCACGCCGTCTCACCCTCTTTCTTGTCCGCCCGCTTGGCGCCGGCCATATAGAGACCCAACTCCTGCACGGTGATCTGCTTCGGGTCGAACTCACCCACGATCTCACCCTCGTACATGACCAGGATGCGGTCGGAAAGGCTCATGACCTCGTCCAGCTCCAGGGATACCAGCAGCACTGCCTTGCCGGCATCACGCTGCTTTACCAGTTCCTTGTGTACGTTTTCGATCGCGCCCACGTCCAGGCCGCGGGTAGGCTGGACCGCCACGATCAGCGGCTTGTTGCGGTCCACCTCGCGGGCGATGATCGCCTTCTGCTGGTTGCCGCCGGACATACTGCGGGCGGTGGTCACGGGGCCCTGTCCGCTGCGGATATCGTATTCCTCGATCAGCCTCTCAGCGTAGGCACGCACCGCGTCCTTTTTGATAAAGCCGCCCTTTTCGAATTCCGGCTCCTTATACCGCTGCAGCACCAGGTTCTGCTCCAGCGTAAAATCCAGCACCAGGCCGTGCTTGTGCCGATCCTCGGGGATGTGGCTCATGCCCTCTCCACGGCGACGGATGCTGGCGTGGGAGATATCCTTGCCGCACAGTGTCACCGTGCCGCCATTGCTCTTATCCAGGCCGGTGAGCGCGTGAATGAACTCCGTCTGTCCGTTGCCGTCGATACCAGCGATACAGAGTATCTCGCCGGCGCGTGCATCAAAGCTGACATGGTCCACGGCATTGCGCTTGTGGGTGTGAGAGGGCACGCACAGATCCCGGACCTCCAGCACCACATCCGTGGGCTTGGCCGGCTCCTTTACGACCTCCAGCTGCACCGGGCGGCCCACCATCATGTTGGACAGCTCCTGCTTGTTGGTGTCGCAGGTGTTCACGGTACCCACATAGCGGCCCTTACGCAGAACCGTCACCCGGTCCGCCACCGCCATGATCTCGTTGAGCTTGTGGGAGATGAAGAGGATGGATTTCCCCTCCGCCGTCAGGTTCTTCATAATGGCCATCAGCTCGTCGATCTCCTGGGGCGTCAGCACGGCGGTGGGCTCGTCGAAGATGAGGATCTCGTTGTCGCGGTAGAGCATCTTCAGGATCTCGGTACGCTGTTGCATACCCACAGTGATATCCTCCACCTTGGCGTCCAAGTCCACGTGCAGGCCGTACCGCTTGGAGAGCTCCTCGACCTTCCTCCGCGCTTCCTTTTTCTGCAGGAAGCCGCACTTCGTCGTTTCGGCGCCCAGAATGATGTTGTCCAGCACGGAGAATACCTCCACCAGCTTGAAGTGCTGGTGGACCATGCCGATACCCAGTGCCGTGGCATCGTTGGGATCGTTGATCTTCACCGTCTGGCCGTTCTTGCGTATCTCGCCCGCCTCGGGCTGGTACAGGCCGAACAGCACGCTCATCAGCGTGGATTTGCCGGCGCCGTTTTCGCCCAGCAGCGCGTGGATCTCTCCCTTTTTCAGTTGGAGGGTGATATCGTCGTTGGCCTTGATGCCGGGGAACTCCTTGGTAATGTGAAGCATCTCGATCACATACGTGGGAGTCTTATCCATGCCGCCACCTACTTTCCTCTATTATTTTGCCTAATGGCGATAAAGGCATAAATTTATTATATAGCATATATGCACAGATTGCAAGAAAAACAGCGGCGTTTTACTCACGGTATCACGCGCTTGACGCAAAAAAAGAGACGCCCGCAGGCGTCTCTTTTTTTGTTAAGTACGTTCCGATTACTTGACCAGGTTCAGGGTCAGGCTGTCGGTGCTGTCCAGCTTGGAGTAGTCGTTGTCGACGACCAGAGAACCATCGGCCATCTTGGCCAGCATGGCGTTGTAGTCGTCCACAGTCCACTTGGTCAGGGACCAGGTAGCGGTGGGCAGGCCCACAGCGTTGTCCTTGGCGCCCAGGGTCACAAAGGTGCCGCCGATCTCGTCGAAGGAACCGTCATAGACCTTGCCGCAAGCCCACTGCACGGAGGCGGACAGGCCCTTCATAGCGGAGGTAATAACGGTATCGGACTGGCTGGACTGGTCAACGTCCACGCCCACCACGGCGCCGTCGTTAGCGGCAGCGGCAGCGGCGACAGACTGGAACATATTACCGCCGCAGGCGAAGATGACCTCGGTGCCGTTCTCATACCAGCCGGAAGCCATGGTCTGCAGCTCGGTGGAAGCGGAGAAGGAAGCGCCATACAGCCAGGAGTAGTTCATCTCGACCTTCACGCCCATCTCAGCAGCAGCAGCGGAAGCGCCCTGCACGAAGCCGTAGCCGTAACGGCAGCAAGCGGGGTTGTCGCCGCCGCCACCACCGGTGAAGCCCAGCTTGGTGTAGCCTTCCTTAACAACAGCGTAACCGGCCAGATAGCCGCACTGCTCTTCCTGGAAGCAGATGCCCAGAACGTTCTTCAGGGCGGTGCCGTCCTCGGTGGTCACAGCGCTGTCGCGGTCCACGAACACGAACTTGACATCGGTGAACTCAGCAGCGGCCTTGGTCAGGGCAGTGGCCTGCATAAAGCCGGCAGCCACGATGACCTTGGCGCCGCCCTCGGCAGCAGCCTTCATGGCATCGTAACGGTCGTCATCGGTAGCCTGGTCGCCGTTGGCGGGCTGATAGTACTTGTAGCTCAGGCCGTTGTTGGCAGCGTACAGCTTCACGCCGTCGAAGGTGCCCTGGTTGAAGGACTTATCCTTCAGCTCGCCCACGTCGGTGATGAAAGCGATCTCGTACTTGCCATCCTCGGAGGTCATCTCGTCGGCGATCTCGTTGGCGTCGGTGATCTCGGTGACTTCGGGGTTGTCGCCCTGGTTGTCGTCGGTCTTGGGGTCGTCCTTCTTGTCGCCGCAAGCGACCAGGGACAGCGCCATAACCAGAGCCAGGATCATAGCAAGAAACTTCTTCATGGTTATTCTACCTTCCTCAATTTTTTTATTTTCGCGCCTTGCGGCGGGAAAACCATCATTTCGGCACGGGGTCTTCCTCCCTCTGTGCCTTGCGCATTATAGCAGACTTTTTCGCCTTTGGCAAGTGAAAACCGCATTTTGCGGCAGAAATGTAAACAAATGTCATCAAAAATTTACATTTTGTTTGCGCGAAATGCACAAATGTATCGTGCATAGCGACAGCGCGAGATATCCTCCCGCGCTGTCGTGACCGTTGTTTACTTCTTGGCGGCCATCTTCACAGCCACCTCCAGGGCGATCTTCATCATATTGGTGAAGGTGGTCTGGCGCTCATCGGCGGACAGCTCGGTGCCGTTGACCAGGTTGTCGGAGATGGAGCAGATGGCCAGCGCCCGCTTGCCGGTATAGGCGGCGGTGCAGTACAGACCGGCGGCCTCCATCTCCACGGCCATGACGCCCATCTTGGCGAAGCGCATGTTGCGCCCGGCGGCGTCATAGAACGTGTCGGAGGAGTACAGGTTGCCCACGGGCATCTTGACGCCCAGCTCCCTGGCGCTCTCCACCGCGGCCATCAGCAGTTCAAAATCGCAGATGGGCGCGTAGCTGCCGCCCAGCTCGTACTGGCTGGCAAAATCGGAGTTGGTGCAGGCGCCCTGGCCGGCCACCACGCTGCCCAGCTCCAGGTCGGCACGCATGGCGCCGGCGCTGCCCACGCGGATAATGTTTTCCACATCATACTGGGTGTACAGCTCATAGGAATAGATGCCGATGGACGGGATACCCATGCCGCTGGCCATGACGGACACCGGCACGCCCTTGTAGGTGCCGGTATAGCCCTGCACACCGCGGACGTTGTTCACCAGCTTCGGCTCGGTGAGGAACGTCTCGGCAATGAACTTGGCCCGCAGCGGATCGCCGGGCATGAGAACGGTCTTGGCGAAATCGCCCTTGTTGGCGTTATTGTGGGGAGTCGGCATAGTGGTTCCTCCTTATATTTACTGTTCCATGGCCTTCACGGCCTTGACGATGCGGCTGGTGCCCAGACGGTCCGCGCCCAGGGCGACGAAATCTCTGGCGTCGTTCAGATCCGCGATGCCGCCGGCGGCCTTGATCTTCACATGGGGAGCGACATGCTTTTTGAACAGAGCTACGTCCTCGCGGGTGGCGCCGCCCCCGCCGAAGCCGGTGGAGGTCTTGATGTAGTCCGCGCCGGACGCGGAGACGACCCGGCACATCTCGATCTTCTCCGCGTCCGTCAGCAGACACGTCTCGATGATGACCTTCAGCAGCTTACCGCCGCAGGCCGCCTTGATCTGGCGGATCTCATCCAGCACCTTATCGTACAGGCCGTCCTTCACCCAACCGATGTTGATGACCATGTCCACCTCGGACGCGCCGTTTTTCACCGCGTCGGCAGCCTCGAAACACTTGGCGGCGGTGGTGTCGTAGCCGTTGGGGAAGCCGATAACGGTGCAGACGGCGATCTTTCCGTCCACATACGCCGCCGCCTGCTTCACATAGCTGGCGGGAATGCACACGCTGGCGCAGCCGTACTTGATGCCGTCGTCGCAGATGGCCTTGATCTCATTCCAGGTGGCACCTTGTGCCAGCAGCGTGTGGTCCACGCGGGAGAGGATATTCTTCAACTCTTCGTTCATTATCTTCGCTCCTTTTCGGGATTTTGCGGTCATATATGTATATTGTACCACACACCGCGCGAAATAGCAACCCGCCGCGGCCCAACGGCGCCCACCTGCTGCCGTTCCGTAAAAAAGGACCCGCCTGCTGAAGTGCGCTCTTTTCTCATTTCTCGCCGACAGTCACGCTGCCGTCCTCGCCCAGCACGGCGGGCACGATGGTGCTCCGCGTGTTCCGCGCGATGTTGTCCAGCCGCAGCCGGCTGGGGAAGTCGCTGAGCAGCGTGTACGCCACGCCGTGCTTCTTGGCCCGTCCCGTCCGGCCGATGCGGTGGATGTAATACTCGTTCTCCTCCGGCACCTCATAGTTGAACACCGCGTCCACATCGTCCACGTCGATGCCCCGGCTGGCCACGTCCGTGGCCACGAACACCCGCAGCTTTCCGTCCCGGAACCGCTGCATGACCTCCTCCCGCTTCCGCTGGGGGATGTCCCCGTGGATGCACTGGGCGTCCACGCCCCGCATCTGCAAAAATTTTGTCAGCCGTTCCGTGCTGCCCTTGGTGTTGCAGAAGCAGATCACCCGGTCATAGTTCTCATGCGCCAGTATCTTCGCAATGGCGTCCACCTTCCCGTCGGAGGGCACCTCCAGCCGGTACTGCAAAATGTCCGGCTTGTTCTCCTTGGTGGCCTGCACCGTGATCTCCTCCGGATCCCGCTGGTATACCCACGAGATGTCCATCACCTCCCGCGAGATGGTGGCGGAGAACATCCCCAGGTTTTTCCGGCTGGGGATCTTGTCCAGAATACGCGTTACGTCGTGGATAAAGCCCATGTCCAGCATCCGGTCCGCCTCGTCCAGCACCACCGTCTGCACGCTCTTCAAATTCACGGTCCGCCGCTTCATGTGGTCACTCAGCCGCCCCGGCGTGGCCACCACGATCTGGGGCCGCCGCTTCAGTGCGTCGATCTGCTTGCCAATGGGCTGTCCGCCGTACAGACATACCAGCCGAACGCCCTCGTGGCACACGGCGATGTCCCGCATCTCGTCGGTGATCTGCATGGCCAGCTCCCGCGTGGGGGCCAGAATGACCGCCTGCACCTCCTCGCTCTCCCGGTCGATGCGCTCAATGATGGGGATGCCGAAGGCCATGGTCTTGCCCGTGCCGGTGGGAGCCTTGGCGATCACGTCCTTCCCCGCCAGCATGGGGGGGATGCACCCGGCCTGCACGGGGGTGCTGACGGTGTAGTGCTTATTTCGTATGGCGCGCATGGTGGCCTCTGACAGGCCAAAGCTCTCAAACGGTGCGCCCTGTGTTACTTCCATAGTCGTTTCCTCATTTTTCCACATAGTATACCAATAAAGAATTATACCATATCTGTCAACGCCTTGCAACCGCGCAAAAAACCGTCCCCGCCGGCGGGGTAGCTCCGGCAGGGACGGTGCGGGGGAAGCGAATGTGTGCTGGGAAACATGAAGAATGTGAAGAAGATCGTGGTATCCTGGCGGCATAGTGGTCAGTTATGCCGCTGTGCCCGGGCCGATATCAGCCCCGGTTGCCGAAGAAGTAGTTATAAAACTCCTGCCAGTTCTCGGGCATCTGCCCGTTGTAGCCGCCGTTATTACCGCCCTGAGAGGAGGTGTCCTCCTCCGTGTCGGTGCCGGTGATCTGGGGCTGCTGGTCGAAGGTGATGTCGGTGGTGATGTAGCTGCCGTCGCGGAACACGGTCAGGGTGGCGGTGTCGCCGGCCCGGTAGCTCTTCAGCGCCGCGGACAGATCCTGACGGCTGGTCAGCGTGGTGTCACCCATCTTGGTGATCACGTCGCCCAGGCGCAGGCCGGCCTTGTCGCCCGCGCCGCCCTTGACGACGGAGTAGACGAACACGCCCTGATCGATGTCGATGCTGTACTGAGCGGCCATCTGGGAGTTCATGGTGCCCACGGTCACGGCCATGTATGCCTTGCCGGTGACGGCGCCGTTCTCCATGATGTCGGTGATGATGGACTTCACATCGTCAATGGGAATGGCGAAGCCCAGACCCTCCACCGTGGTGGAGGAGTAGGTGGAGTACTTGGCGGACACGATGCCCACCACCTCGCCGTACAGGTTCATCAGGGGGCCGCCGGAGTTGCCGGGGTTGATGGAGCAGTCCACCTGGATCATGTTGAAGGGGGTGCCGTCCACGTTGATGGCGCGGTTGCAGCTGGACACATAGCCGCCGCTCATGGAGAACGTCAGCTCGCCCAGGGGATTGCCGATGGCCAGCACGGAGTCACCCACGTTCACATCGGCGCTGTTGCCCAATGTCACGGGGTTCAGCCCGGCGGCGTTGATCTTCAGCACCGCCACGTCGTAGTCGCTGTCGCCGCCGATGACGGTGGCATCGTAGGTGTCGCCGTTATACAGCGTTACCTTCACGGAGGAGGCGCCGCTGATCACGTGGTAGTTGGTGACGATGTAGCCGTCCTGACTGATGATGAAGCCGCTGCCGCTGGAGGCGGACTGGGTGGTCTGGCCGAAGATGTTGGTGCTCTGTGACGAGCAGTTGATGGACACGGTGGAGTTCACCGTGGAGGCGTAGACCTCGGCGGGCTGCATCTTGGTCTTGCCGTCCACCTTCTTGACCTCCACGGCGGTGACGGTGCGGTCGCTCTCATTGATGGTGGTCTTGCCGCCGGAGGTGCTGCCGCCTGCCAGCGCAGCGCCGCCGTAGCCTGCCGCGCCGCCCACCACGGCGCAGGCCAGCACCAGCGCCGTGACCTTCACCCACGTCCTGCGGAAGAAGCCCTGCTTCCTCACCGGCGCGGTATACGTGTTCTCCTGCCGGGGTGCGGGCGCGTAGTCGTCACGGGGCACCTCCCGGTTGGTGAAGCGGTACATATCGTTGTTGTTGAATTCGTCGTTATACATCGTAATGACCTCCTGTGTCGCAGTTTCGTATAAGGAGCGCTCTCCCATCTTGCCGCCGAGGGGAAAGCGTGGTATGATGGAGAAAGCAGACATGAAGAAGGGTGCCTGCTTCGAAGGGGCTCATCGCTCTTTCTGTTTTATAGCATACTCGCTTTCCTTAATTCTACCTTTAAGTTTTGCAGAAAAACCGTGAACTTTCTTTGAACACCCGCCGCCCCCTCAAGCTTTCCCCCTGGGTGTTCGCGGTGCTGAATGCCGCACCCCAAAAGCCTTCCCCTTGAGGGGTCGCAGTGTTGAATGACACGCCTCCGTCAGCCTTCCCCTTGAGGGGTTCGCGGCGTTGAATGACACGCCGGTGGCGTGTCAGATCCGCGAACCGACCGACCCGCAGGGAGACAGGTGCCCCCGAAGGGGGCGGATGAGGTGTCGCCGCGCAGCGGCGCAAGCGCATTATTTGTCTCCGACGGGGATAATTTCGCGCCCCGGCGCGAGCTACTTTTGTCTGCGGTGACAAAAGTAGCCAAAAGCACCGCTTAGACCTACGGTCTAAGAACCCCTCGCGCGCTATACTCAGTTGCGATTTCCCGCGTATTCTCGCGGGCATAGCCTTT
>OMED01001248.1_pt1 | contig 10506 bp, 8 predicted proteins | sample 1673411 | NCBI WGS metagenome assembly OMED01 (sample SAMEA103958110, study PRJEB25191) | human gut metagenome | reverse complement strand
GCCCCGCTTCATGGGTATCCCGGGCGAGAACCTCAACGGCGTGGTCTCGGCCAATGAATTCCTCACGCGCGCCAACCTGATGCACGCCTACGACCAGGCCTACGACACCCCGATCTACGTCGGCAAACGGGTAGTGGTGGTCGGCGGCGGCAACGTGGCGATGGACGCCGTACGCACGGCCAAGCGGCTGGGTGCCGAGGCGACGATCGTTTACCGCCGCAGCGAGAAGGAGCTCCCGGCACGCGCCGAAGAGGTACACCACGCCAAGGAAGAGGGCATCTGCTTCAGGATGCTCACCAACCCCACCGAGGTGCTCGGCGACGAGCGCGGCTGGGTGACCGGCATCCGGTGCGTGGAGATGGAGCTGGGCGAACCCGACGATAGCGGCCGCCGCTCGCCCGTCGTGAAGGCCGGCTCGGAGTTCGGGATCGCCTGCGACGTAGTCGTCATGGCACTGGGCACCTCGCCCAATCCGCTGCTGGCCGCCACAACCGCAGGGCTCGAAACCAACCGGCGCGGCTGCATCACCGCCGACGAACGCGGCGCCACGTCACGCGAAGGGGTTTTCGCGGGCGGCGACGCCGTGACGGGAGCCGCCACGGTAATCCTGGCGATGGGTGCCGGCCGCACGGCGGCAAAGGCCATCGACGAATATATCCGAAAGCGTTAAACCTTTAAAACACCATACGAACGATGAAACGCATGAAAATCATGGTCGCGGCCATCGCCTTGTGCGGCCTGGCAGCCTGCAGCGACAACACCCCCAAGAGCTTCACCGGCACCATCACCGATGCGTCGATGAACACCGTAACCGTCGAAAATGCCGAGGGGACATTCACCTTCTCGACCATGGATGCCGACAAAAGCGAGGCCAACGGCCTGCTGCTGGGAGCGCCCGTCACGGTCAATTACAGCGGCAAACTCGAAGAGGGCGCGGCCGCCTCGAAAGTGGCCACCGACCCCACCTATGCCGAGGCTGTCGGCAATTGGACGATGCCCGACCCGATCGACCCCGATGGCGTCATGGGCATCCGGATCATGGTCGAAGGAGAGGCGCAGTCGATCAACATGGCCACGCTGCGCTACACGTCGTGGGAATTGCAGGGCGAAGCCGGCAAAATCCTGCTCAAAGGCCAAAGTATCGGCAACGGTCAGACCATCGACTTCACCGAAACGGCCACCATCGCCAAGGATGCCGACGGCATCTATACGCTGACGATCGAGAGCAACGGCGCCGTCTACACCAAAGCCAACGAATAGCCGCAGCCCCCTGCGGTCACACGCGCCTTCCGCAATCCCGGAGGGCGCGTTTTATTTGCCGGAGGACGCCCACCGTTTTCAACCGGACGGGCACCACAAGTTTTCGAAGGAGGCAACCACAAGCCTTGCAGAGCGGGCGCCACAAGCTTTACCGGGCGGACACTACAAGCCTTGCAGGACGGGCAGCCCGGGCTGCCGGGACGATCGCCCCGCACAAAACGCGCCCCGCCCCGCAAACAGTTCCGTGAAACGGCTTGCCGAACCGGTTTATTCGTTAAATTTGCATCCGTCAACCACACTGCAACTATGGCCAGAATACTCTTCGCAGCCCTGCTGCTCCTGTTCACCCTCCCGGCCGCGGCACAGACGCCCGGCGACTCCATCGCCTTCGTCACCGCCGACTGGCATACCACCGACCTCGGCCGGGGTGCCGCGTGCCGCTACGCCCAGGTCGAGATGTTCGGTTCGCGGCAGAGCATCTCGGTCGTCAGCTACCCCGCGCGGCACTTCGCCACGCAGATCGTACAGCTCGACGGCAAGGGTGAAACCACGGGCCGCATGGGCGAAGCCGCCGACGCCACAGCAGCCATCAACGGCAGCTATTTCAACATGAAAACCTTTACGCCCATCACCTTCGTGATGGTCGACTGCCGGGTATTGGGCCGCACGACACCCGGCGAACTCATGCGCACCAACGGCATCATCGCCATCCGGGACAAACAGGGGCACGACGTCGCCATTTTCGCCTGCGACACCACCCAATACCCCCGCATAGCCCGCCGCTACCGCGCGGCGCTCGCAGCCGGGCCCCTGCTGGTCAGCGGAGGCAAGATCATCGAATACGACTCCGGCGACAGCTTCTATACCCACCGCCACCCGCGTTCGCTGATCGGCAAGCGCCCGAACGGCGAGGTGGTGATGGCCGTGATCGACGGCCGCGCCAAAGGCCAGGCTGCCGGCGCTACGATCGCCGAAACGGCTTACATCGCCCGCCTGTTGGGGCTCACGGACGCCCTCAACCTCGACGGCGGCGGTTCTTCGGCACTCTGGACAGCACAGGAAGGGGTGGTCAGCCACCCCAGCGACAACCGCCGCTTCGACCATGCCGGCGAACGCGCCGTACCGAACGGCATCGTCGCCCGTCCGCGGAAATAAAGGGGCAGTCCTGAAAAGGTGCCCGGCACAGAGTAGTCACAAAAAAACAGCCCCCTGATCCGGAGGGCTGTTTGCATATCCACGGCGAACCTATTCACCGACCATTTCGGCCACCCGCTCCGCAATCATGGCGGGCGTCACGGCATACAGGCAGCGGTAATCCCCGTAACGGCACGGCTTGTTCCCGAAGACCGAACAGGGACGGCATTCCATATCGGCCTGCAGGATGCCGCGCGGGTCGCAACCATAGCCGAAGAACCCCAGCCCGGGATGGGTAGCACCCCATACCGACACTACGGGCGTCGCCACGAGCGAGGCCATGTGCATGACGAGCGAGTCCATCGCCACCACGCAGTCCAGGTTGGCGATCAGGTCTAATTCGCCGTCCATCCCGACCCGTCCGAACAATGCCGTCACATTGGGGTACGCACGCTCCATTTCCCGCGCGAACTCCGCCTCCGCTCCGCCTCCGCTGTGTATGAACACCCGGTCGTAGCGTTCGGCCAACAGACGCACCGCCTCCCGCCCGAGCGCCGTGGGATAGGTTTTCCCCTGCTGCGCCGAAAACGGCGAGAAACCGATCCAGGTGCCCGTCTTCTCCCCCATCGGGTTGGGACGGCAGCGCCGCAGGGCCGGCACGGGGTCGTCGAACACGAACCCCAGTTTGCGGAACACATCGCAATAGCGGACGACGGTATGCTTGGCGGGCTTCACGCCGCGGCCGCCCTTGCGGATAAACTCCTTTTTCTCCTCGCGCCCCTTCTCGATGGCCGCCACGGGGACTCCGCGCAGCCACAGGGCGGTGCGGAACATCACCGAACGCAGCACGCCGTGCACGTCGGCCACGGCATCCACCCCCAGGCGCCGCGCATCGGCGGCCAGGCGCCACATTCCCCGCAGGGAGTGGTGCACACCCTTGATATCTACATCCATAAAACCGAGATCGAGCCCTGTAAAAAAGGCTCGAAACACGGGTCTTGTCGCTACCGTCACCCTCAGGTCGGGATAGGCCTCCTTCAAGGCCCGCAGCGCATGCGCCAGCATCGCCACATCCCCCATCGCCGAAGTCCGGAAAACGACCAGATGACGCGGAAGTCTCTTATTTTTTCTGCCCATAAAGCACCGGGTTCAACGCCGGGTCGTTATACATCTTCATCTGCTTATAGGTCTTCATATACTTGCGGCCGGCCTCGATATCCCCGATCAGCTCTTCGATCGCCCCCGAAAGGTCGACCTGCTGCGCCAGCAACACGTCGAGTTTCTTGCGGCACGCCGCGCGGTGGGCATCGCCGACGTCCGTACGCTCGGCTTCGCATGCCATGTGGTAAATCTTCAGCGCCAGGATCGACAGACGGTCGATCGCCCACGCCGGGGTCTCGGTATTGAGCCTGGCATCGGGCCGGGGTTCCACGTCCTTGTATTTGTCGAGCAGGTACGAGTCGATATATTCCACCATATCGGTACGATCCTGGTTCGACTTGTCGATACGGCGCTTGATGGCCAGTGCGGCCACGGGGTCGATCTGCGGGTCGCGGATGATATCCTCCAGGTGCCACTGCACGGTGTCGATCCAGTTTTTATGGTATAACAGGTGTTCGAGCGAACCCGGCTCATAGGGATTTTCGATCGGATGATCCACATCGTCCCACCGATGGTAATCCCCGATGGCGCGGTTGAAGATCTTGTTTGCGGTTTCGGTAAACATAGCTCAGCAGTACATTTTATATTGTAATTCTCGTGGGAAAATCATACCTTTGTCCGTAAAGATTAAACAAAGATAATGAATTTTTCCAAAAAAGCAATATCGCTCGCAGGAATCCTTTTGATAGTCGTACAAAGCCTCCCGGCACAGGTGCGGCAGACCCGCGAGGAATATATCGACCGCTACAAATCCATCGCCGTGGCCCACATGGAGCGGTACGGCATCCCCGCCAGCATCACCATGGCGCAGGGCATCCTCGAGTCCGACTGCGGCAACAGCTGGCTGTCGCTGCAATCGAACAACCATTTCGGCATCAAGTGCAAACGCAACTGGACGGGCGACAAGGTCTATTACGACGACGACGCCAAGGGGGAGTGCTTCCGCAGCTACCCCTCGGTCGAGGCGTCGTACAGGGATCATGCCGAATTTCTCGATTCGCAGCCGCGCTACGACTCGCTGTTCGCCTACTCGTCCGACGATTACAAGAGCTGGGCGCGGGGGCTCAAAGCCGCCGGCTACGCCACGGCACCCGACTACGCGCAACGGCTCACGCGCATCATCGAGGAGAACCAGCTCTACCTGCTCGACCGGCCCGACGGCGAGCGGCTCTACGCCTCGCGCATGGGACGCAAGGTAACCGACCCCGAAGGGTGGTTCGCCGACCAGAGCAGCGTCGAACCGGCCGCAGGAGCTTCGCCGGCCATCGACCCGGACAACTACCGCGTGACGATCAACGCCCACAACGGCTACAACGTCTACCAGACCAACGGCGTACACTACGTGCTGGCCAAGGAGGGCGACACGTTCGAGAATATCGGGCAGAAGTTCCGCATTTCGGCTCGCAACCTGCGTAAATTCAACGACCTGAAAGACAAGAAGGCACAGCCGCTGACCGGCGAGGTGGTCTACATCGAGCGCAAGAAGAAGCGCTGGGAGGGCAATGCCCACACCCACATCTGCCGCCAGGGCGAAACGGCCTATGCCGTAGGCCAGTCCTACGCCATCCGCACCCGTTCGATCGAAAAACTCAACCGCCTCAAGCCCGGCAGCACGCTCGAAAAGGGGCAACAGATACGCATAAAATAAAAACAGCATAGCATGGAAACGACACCGCTCAGGAGCAAGATCCTGGATACGATCATCCGCAAGTCGACCCTCAAGCAACGGGTCTTCGACAACACCTTCGCAGCCTTCAACGAACTGAAGGAAACGCTGTTCGAAATGGCATCGGAGATGGACGACGAACTCGACGGCAAGCTCGACCGCCGCGTCAGGCTCGAATACCGCGACCGCGGAAAATTCGAGGCGCAGCTGCAGGTGGCCAACGACATTCTCATTTTCCAGATGCACACCGACGTCTTCGAATTCGACGCCAACCACCTGATCTGGCAGAACCCCTACGTACAGTCCGACCGCGAAAATTCCTACTGCGGCCTGATCAACATCTACAATTTCCTCTCCGACTCGTTCAAGTTCAACCGCAACGCTGACGAAGGTTACCTCATCGGGCGTATCTTCATCAACCGCGAGCGCCGCTATTTCGTCGAGGGCAAACAGCAGACCTCGATGCGGGCGATGAACTTCGGCAAGGCCGAGATCGACCGCGAAGCCCTGATCGGCATCCTCGAACCGGCGATCTGGTTCGCCCTGAACTTCGACCTGCTGATGCCGCCCTACGAGGACAACAAACGCGTGACGGTCGACCAGTTCAACACCAAGATGGACAACTCGAAATTCGTCACGGGCAAACGCCTCGGCTACGATTTCGAAGTAGAGGACATTTAAACCCGATTCCCACGTGAAGGCACAACTTTTCACACTCCTCGCAGCCGCAGCGGTCGGCACAGGTACGGTACAGGCGCGGGGCGAATATGCCGAGATCGCACGCCTGCGCTCGATGAACGAAACCGTCCGTGGCATCCGCTCGATGGCCGACGGCGAACACTATACCATCCTCGAAGGCAACAACATCGTCCGTTACGGCTACGCCACGGCGGGGCAGGGCGAGCAGATGCTCCCCAAGCCGACGGCCAACCTCGTCGTCACGGACTACGCCTTCTCGCCCGACGAACGGCAGATACTCATCGCCTCGGGCGCCAGGCCGATCTACCGCCATTCCTACACGACCGATTATTTCCTGGCCTCGGGCAACAGCCTGATGCCCGTACTCCGCGAGGCCGAAGCCCCGCGCGACGCCTCGTTCTCGCCCGACGGCAAGCTGATCGCCTATTCCGACCGCAACGACCTCTATGTCTACGATACCGCGGGCAAGCGCACGCGCCGCATCACTGACGACGGGGCGTGGAACTCGGTCATCAACGGCACCACGGACTGGGTCTACGAGGAGGAGTTCGGCTTCACCAGAGCCTATGCCTTCTCGCCCGACAGCCGCCGCATCGCCTACCTGCGTTTCGACGAATCGGAAGTGCCCCTGATGGAAATGATGCGCTTCGACGGCAAGCTCTACAACCAGGCCTACTCCTTCAAATACCCCAAGGCCGGCGAGCGAAATTCGACGGTCGAAGTGTGGGTCTGCGACCTTGCAACCGGGACACGGGAGCGCATCGACACGGGCGGCGAGACCGACCAGTACATTCCCCGCATCGGCTGGACACCAGACGGACGGCTTTACTTTTTCCGCCTCAACCGCAGGCAGAACACCTTCGAGGTGATCCTCTGCGAACCCAACGGCGCCCAGCGCACGATCTACGACGAACGCTCGCAGCAATACGTCGAGCGCGTGGATGACAAGACCGTCACCTTCATCGACGGCGACCGCTTCCTCGTACGGCAGGAGGGACACACGGGCTACATGCACCTCTACCTTTACAGCATCCGCAAGGGTTTGCTCGCCCAGGTAACCAAAGGCGACTGGGAGGTGACCGACGTGGTCGGCACCGACGGCAAACGGGTCTGGTACCTCTCGACCGAAACCTCTCCGCTGCGCCGCAACCTGTACAGCGTACGGCTCGACGGCAAGGACAAGCGCCGTCTGACGACCGGCGAGGGCTACTACGCCATCGCCCCGAGTGCCGGGATGAAATACTACATCTCGACCTTCTCCAACGCCACGACCCCCAACCGGGTCGAAGTCTGCGACAACGAAGGCAACCCCATCCGCACGCTGGCCGACAGCCGCAAACTTCGCGAAGAGCTGGCGGCCGTACAGCGCCCCGTCCGGGAGTTCTTCACCTTCACGACCGAGCGCGGCGACACGCTCAACGCCTACATCGTCAAGCCCCGCGGCTTCGATGCATCGCAGCGTTACCCCGTGCTGCTGACCCAGTATTCGGGGCCCGGCTCGCAGTCGGTAAGCGACCGCTGGTCGCTCGACTGGGAGGATGCGCTCACGGACAAAGGCTACATCGTGGTCTGCGCCGACGGCCGGGGCACCGGGTTCCGGGGCGAGAAGTTCAAGAAATCGACCTACGGGCGCCTCGGGGCGCAGGAGGTCGAAGACCAGCTCTCGTTTGCCCGCTACATGGCTTCACAGCCCTACGTCGACCCTGCACGCATCGGCATCTACGGCTGGTCGTACGGCGGGTTCATGGCACTGGGCTGCGCGATGAAAGGCCACGGGCTATTCCGCATGGCGATTGCCGTGGCCCCCGTCACATCGTGGCGCTACTACGACTCGATCTACACCGAAATCTACAACAACCTGCCGCAGTACAACGCTGCGGGCTACGACGACAACTCCCCGATCAACTTCGCCCGGATGCTCGACGACACCAAGACCCGCCTGCTCATCATCCACGGCACGGCCGACGACAATGTCCACTTCCAGAACAGCGTGGAGATGGCACGTGCCCTGAACCGCTGCGGCAAGCAGTACGACATGATGGTCTATCCCGACCAGAACCATTCGATGCAGCCCGACGACACGGCCAATGTCCGGCAGAAGATGATCGAATACACGCTCGAACACCTTTAAACCGCCATACCCTGAATCGCCATCGTCATTCCCTGCCACCGCGTGGTTGGCAGCGGCGGCGCTTTGGTCGGCTATGCGGGCGGACTGGAGGCCAAGGCCTACCTGCTCGGCCTCGAACGGGAAACCGAGGGCTGAAAAACCGCCGCCCTGCAAACGGGAAGACGGGCGGCAAACTTCCCGACTTCGGAATGCACATTCCCAAAAGCACCGCGGAAGACCGCACGAATAAAGGAGGGGGCACTTGCTAAAGCAAGTGCCCCCTCCTTACCCATTCCCGTCCGGCTAAAGCCCGAACGAGAATACGTTGATACTGTCGTAAACCACGCTGAAGACACCCAGCAGCAAGACCCCCGCCATGCAGAGCGCAAGGCTGAGGCGCGTATAGCGGTCGCTGCGCAGCGGTGCGATCGGCTCTTCGTTGGGCGTAATGTACATCGCCTTCACGATCAGCAGGTAGTAATAGAGCGAAACCACCGTATTGACCAGCGCGATGAACACCAGCAGGTGGAAACCGCCCTTGAATGCTGCTGCGAAGACGAAGAACTTCGAGAAGAACCCGGCAAAAGGCGGGATGCCTGCCAGCGAGAAGAGCGCCAGGGTCATCATCAAGGCCAATTTGGGGTTGGTGCGGTAAAGCCCGTTGTAATCGGCCAGCCCGACCTTGCCGCCGCTATGCTGTTCGATGGTCGAAATGATGCCGAAAACGGCGAGGTTGGCCGCCATGTATACCAGCACGTAGAACACGAGCGAAGTCATCCCGATGGCGCTGCCGCCGATCACGGCCAGCATGATATAGCCGGCCTGCGAGATGGACGAGAAGGCCATGAAACGCTTCAGGTCGGTCTGCCGGATGGCGAAAAGGTTGGCGACCGTGATCGAAAGCACCGTCACGGCATAGAGCAATGTCTGCCACTGGCCGACCATCGGGCCGAAGACCTTCATCAGCACGGTCATCAGCACGAACGCCGCCGAGGCCTTCGACACGACCGAGAGGTAGGAAGTCACGGCCGTCGGCGCACCCTGGTAGGTATCGGCCGTCCAGAGATGGAACGGCACGAGCGAAATCTTGAACCCCAGCCCGGCGAAGAAGAAGACCATCGCCATGACCTGCAACGGCGACCCCGTAATGCGCGCCGCCATATCGTCGAAATAGAGCGTCCCCGTCGTCCCGTAGAAGAACGAGATACCGTAGAGCATCAGACCGCTCGCGAACAGGGCGCAGAGGATGTATTTCGCACCCGCTTCGGCCGAATGGTGCTTGTACTTGTCGAACGCCACCAGGCAGGCCATCGGCACCGAAGCCAGTTCCATGCCCAGGAAGAAGAGCAGGAAATTGCCCGCCCCGACCATGAAATACATGCCCAGCAGCGTGGTCAGCGTCAGGAAATAGAACTCGCCCCGCTTATGAACGGTCGACTCGCCCGCGAGCCATCCGCCGGCCTGCATCAGCACGATCAGCGTTCCGATGTTCAGAATACTCTTGACCACGCTCATCATCGGCGTGTACTGGTACATGCCGCCGAACGCTTCGCCCGCAGCGCCGGGAACGAGATTCAGCAGCGTATGGACACCCACCAGCACGCAGGCTACCGGCTGAAAATAGCGCAAAGCCTTCTTCGAGGCGCACAGGTCGTATAGCAACAGGACGACTATCACCGCGATCAGCGACAGCTCCTCTTTCATCATCAGAAAATTGCTGTAATCCATAACGAATTATCGGGTTAATTGTTCAATAACGGGGATCAGGCTGTAACTGATCATGTCGGATACCCACAGCGGAACCATGCCCAGCCCGGCGATGGCCACGATCAGCGTAGCTACCGAGAAGCGCTCGGAGAAAGTCGCGTCGGTCAGCTTCAGGTGCTCGGGATTCTGCACCGCGCCGTAAAGCAGCTTGCCCACCATGCGCAGCACATAGACGGCCGTGATGACGATCGACGTCGTAGCCAGAATCGTGAAGAATCGGTGGAAAGTGTCGGTATGCTCGAACGATCCGACGAAGACGGTCATCTCGGCCACGAAGCCGCTGAGACCCGGCAGGCCCAGCGACGCCAGTCCGGCGATCACGAAGCAGACGCCCAGAAACGGCATCACCCGCATCAGGCCGCCCATCTCGCGGATGTCGCGGGTGTGCGTGCGACCGTAGATCATACCGATCAGCGCGAAGAACAGAGCCGTCATCAGGCCGTGCGACAGCATCTGCAGTACGGCGCCGGTCATCGCCGTTTGGTTCAGCATCAGGATAGCGAACAACACCAGGCCGCAGTGGCTCACCGACGAGTAGGCGTTGATATATTTCAGATCGGTCTGCTTAATGGCCGAAAGCGCGCCGTAGACGACGCTCGTGCCGGTCAGGATCAGGAAAATCCACGACAGCTCGTTCGCAGCCTCGGGCATCAGGAAAATCGCCACGCGGAAGCAGCCGTAGCCGCCGAGCTTCATCAGCACGCCGGCG
>OMED01001229.1_pt1 | contig 10618 bp, 6 predicted proteins | sample 1673411 | NCBI WGS metagenome assembly OMED01 (sample SAMEA103958110, study PRJEB25191) | human gut metagenome | reverse complement strand
TCATTAGCTTATTATGTGGGGAGCTGGATAGGAGGATTTTATGGCTGCATCTAAAGCCAAAGGTAAATTGGTAAGTATCGTTATCAATAACGAGTATATTAAAATATGTGAAATCACTAAATCAGGTAAGAACAGTGTCGTTCATAAGACTGTTACAATTCCTGCACCAGAGGACTGCTATGTCGATGGTGTAATTGAGCAGACTGACGTACTTGCTAAGGCAATCAAGGTTGTTATGGACGAGCATAGATTTAATGCTAATAATGTCGCATTTTCTATCAGTTCTCCAAGACTTGCAACTAAGGAAGTTCTTATTCCTAATGTTAAGGCTAATAAGATTGATAAACTTGTACAGGCTAATGCTACAGAGTATTTCCCTGTTAATATGGATGAGTATATCATTCAGTACACGGTTCTTGAGAAAGTAGAAGATCAGGGACAGGAAAAGATTAAACTTATGGTCGCTGCTGTACCATCAGAAGTTGTAGAGTCTTACTATGGACTTGCTAAGGCTTTAGGACTTAAGGTGGCATTTGTTGATTATGCAGGTAATAGTACATACCAGATTATGAAACAGCAGATTGGACCAGAAGTCAGTCTTGTTATACAGGTTGAAAATGATGGTACTGTAATCAATATTTTCAAGGATAATGTATTGCAGTTACAGAGAAATGTTCCTTATGGAAAGTCAATGCTTGTTAATGCTGTTATGGAGAAGTATGGACTTAAGTATGAGGCTGCTACAACAAAGCTTCAGAATGAAACACTTCTTCATTCAAGATTTGATGGAGATGAGGTTACAGAGTCATTAAGGTATATGGCAAGTAACATCAACAGAGTTATTGATTACTATGTATCTCGTAACAGATTATCAATCCAGAAGGCGTATCTGATTGGACATTCTACATCTATTAAGGGTTTTGCAACACTTCTTTCTAATGAGCTTAATATGCCAATTGAGAAGGTCGAGAGACTTAAGAATATTGCACTGGACAAGAAAGCATATGTTGAAGAGGCTACTCTTACAAGTTATGTAACTAACTTAGGTGCAGTTATTGATCCGGTTGATTTTATTCCTAAGAGACTTATTGAGAGTGGTGCCAGAAAAGAAAATACAAAGACACTTATCGTAGGATTTGTTGGAGCCCTTGTGGTTTCTGCACTCCTTGTTCTTATTCCACTTGTTCAGGTTGTTGCTCTTAATGCAGAGATTGGATCTCTTAATAAGAGTATAAAGAAGCTGAGCATTATTAATGATGTTGTTAATGAATATTATTCAGCTAAAGATAAATATAATGATATCGCAGCATTTGCAGCACTTACATCAGACAGTGATGATGCATTACAGGATTTTGTTGATTATCTTGAAAAGAGTATGCCAAGTGATATTACTATTCAGTCTTTCAATGTTGCATCAGGAGCAATTACTGTTAATGGAACAGCGGGAAGCAAGTCTTCAGTAGCTAAGTTCATTCAGGAACTTCAGAAGAATTCTTCAGTACTTAATGTTGATGCCCCTACTATCACAGAGACTAAGGATAATGCAGGTACAATTGAAGTTACATTTTCATTATCATGTACATTTGTTGGAGGAACATCTAATACAACTGATACGAAGTCATCTAATACATCAAACAGTACTAAAAATAGCAGTACTAAGAGTTCAACAACAAAGTAGGAGGGGAGTCAGATGGATAAGTTAAAAGGTATGTTAAAAATCTCTGAAAGAGACAAAAAGTTATTGGTTGTTGTATTAGCAGTGCTTATTATGGCTCTTGCTTATTTCTTTGGATTTCAGAATCTTTCAGATCAGGTAGATACTTTATCTACTAAAAAGACTACTCTTGAGACAACTCAGAGAGACTTAAAAGAAAAGAATAACAACAAACAGAAGTATGTTAATGATACAATGAATTATCTTAAGCAGTATGATAATCTTCTTGACAGATATGCGGCAGGGAGCACACAGCCTAATTCAATTGATTTCTTTAACAAGACAGAGTCTGTAACAGGAACATGGGTAAGAAGTCTTTCTTTATCACCAACAACTGTTCTTTACAAGTTCGGTCAGATTGCTTCAAGTAATGTAAATGGAAAAAGCAATTATACTTCTAATCTTACCGGCTATAAGTCAACTATTAATATTGCTTATGAATCAGATTATAGTCAGTGGAAGAATTTTATTAAATATGTCAATACATATGCTGATAAGAGCACAATTGATGCTTTATCTGCATCTTATAATGAGGCAACAGGTGTTGTTACAGGAACAGCATCTATTTCACTTTATTCAATTGAAGGTGGAAAGCGTGATTATAAGGAACCATCATTTGATGTTAAGACAGGAACAGGAAATATATTCTCAACAGTTACACCAACTGAGTAATAAGAGAATTCAGGGAGAGGGATATGAAATTATATAGAAAGAATAGAAAATTGAATAATTCCGGTTTTTCACTGGTTGAAGTACTGGTAGCGATTGTTATTCTTGCAATCATATCTCTACCGGTATTGAGTACATTTTCTAATGCTGCCAGAATTAATAATAAAGCAAGAAGGACTGAAAATGCTAATACTGCAATTAACAATATTATAGAGGAAGCAAAGAGTATGAGTCTGGACAGGCTTGCTGGTGGCAATGGACAATATACTTATCAGCAGCTTGGTGGGATTGACAGCACAACATATTCTGTGGGTAATAAGAAAGATGCTTCTAATATTCTTTATTATGAGGGTGTAAATAAAGAAAAATTTTACATTAAAGCAGAATTTGATCCATCACCTTATACAACACCTGCTGACAGTACGGTTAAGGATAATCCTAATAATAATATTAATTCTGCAGGAATATCAGTATATGCAGATGTTTCGGCGGACAGTTCACTCGTTTATCGTGATGATAACAGTGATAATCAGGCAGTGGCACATTTTAAATATTATACAGGTGAGCAGGCATTTGACAGGTCTAAGATTACTAAGAGTACATCTATAGATGTTAATGTAACAAGAAATACTTCAGATGCATCTAAGGTTTTATTTGACCAGACAGCAGTTATTACAGTTACATATCATTATGATACTGTGCTTAGTTATCCTGATTATGTTAAGACAACTACACTTACAACAAATACTTTTGAAGCAGAAGAACGTGAGGAAGATGTAAGCGGTACAAAGCAGACTGTTTATTACGTTTCAGGAAAGATTAAGAAGAATATAAAGAATCTGTATGTATTCTATACTCCGTTTGATGATTATATCAGTACTAATAAGAAGGGTACAACAACTACAGATGGTACTATGGAAGTATATGTTAATGATAAGATTAATGTAACATACAAATATCCGGCAGAACTTACCAATGTAAGATATAGTGACCTTAACGTATATCTTCTTGAGCAGGAAAAGATAACGCAGGAAAAGAATGCAGATGGTTCAGTAGCATCAGCACAGAAATACAGAATGTTGGTTGATCATAATAAAGTTAAAGTTACATTTAATACTCAGGTTATGGGTAATCTTGCTGATAAAGCAGGAAACAAGGATACTGCAGCGAGAATTTATTCTAATATTAAAGACTGGAAGTCTAGTTCTTCATCAAAAACAGAAGATTCTATGTATAGACTTACAGTGACAGTATATTATAATGATTCAACTATGTCAGATGATTCAAAGATTGCAACTATGACATCTACTAAGATTAATTAGTCAGTGAAAGAATGGAGACAGTTTATGGGGAAAGTATTATTGAATTTGAAAAGAAAAAGAAATAATTCTGGTTCTACTATTGTAATAGTGCTTATTATGACTTCATTTGTATTGATTCTTTCAACACTGATTACTACAACTACAATGGTCAACCTTAAAATGAAGATGATAGCATCACAGTCTAAAAAGACGTTCTACACATCAGAAGAGGCTGTTGATGAGATATATGCTGCACTTGGAAAAGCTTCAATGGAGTGCTTTAATGCTTCATATGAAGTTATAGTAAGGTCGTTTCTGACCAGCATAATAATTTTGCAACTTTGGTTGAGATTGATAATGAAAAAGCAAATGTTGCTTTAAGAGAAAATTATATGCAGAAGCTTATAGGAAAGCTGTTGCCAGATTTTAAGACAACAGATTTTAGTCCTGTATATAATAATAATTATAGCTTTGATGGACACAAGGAGAAGTTCATTGAAATATTGAATTCATATCTGGAGAATTATTCTACAGGTGTTGATAAGGATGGTAATGCTACGGGAGATCCTATTCTTGTGGTGCAGGATGTCAATACTATCCGTATGAGAAATACGAGTGATAAGAATAATGGAACAGGTCTTAATGTGTATGCAATCACATTTACAGATTGTGTCGTTAAGTATCTGACACAGAATGGGGACTATTCTTATATTACATTTAATGGAGCAGTTGGGCTTCCTGATATATATGTTAATTTCATGGACGAAGACCTTGTTGGTACAACATTCTTTGGTAATTATGCGTTAGTTGGTAATACTGGTATTAATATTACTGACGGAGGAACAGCGATAATTAAAGGAAATGCATATGCTGGAAGAGCATCAGGCCTTAATATTAAGGGTTCAACTCTTGATTTTACAGGCAGTTATCTTATCTGTGGAGGTAGTCTTAACCTTAATATTAAGTCAAAAGGAGAGACCGGAGCATTATCTGCGTCACAGCTTAACCTTGGTGGCTCTTCACAGTTATGGTCTGATGAGATTGTACTTGGAAATAATGCCACATTTAATGGCGCTGGTGCAGTCAATGTTAAGGATGACCTTACTATTGAGGGGGATGATTCAAGTGCAGTTCTTAGTGGTTCTTATGAAGGCTTTGGATATGAACCTAAGGAAAATGCAACTCATTATGACAGTAGTGCGGTAATTATTAATGGAGAAAGAGCGACAATTACATTCAGTTCATCTCTTTCAAAGCTTGTTGTTGCTGGCCGTTCATATATTAAATTTGAGACATCAGTACCGCTTGCAACAGGTGAATCAATTTCAGTTAATACTAATCAGGAAATATATCTTGTTCCTGCACAGCTTTTAAAGAGTGGTTCTAAGAATCCATCTAAGAAGCAGACAGCAGGCAACGGAATCAAGTGTGAGACTAAGATAAGTGAGTCAACATTCTTTGGATTTGATTTATTAAGCAAGAATGGTGATGATTATTATGTGACAAGAGATTATGATATAGCCGGTTCTGGTCTTAATACAATTGATTATGATAAGTCAAGAACATATTATTATTTCAGTTTCAAGGATACAGCATCACTTAATACTTATGCTAAGATTATATATGATTATACAGATACTCAGTTTGAGGAATTCCTTAATAATACTTCTTATGCACAGAAATGCAGTGCTGCAGAGAAAAATGATTATATTAAGGAATCTAAGTCTTTAAGAAATGCTATTAAGAAATCTGTAGGTACATATGCCGGACTTAGTGGTTCATCAGTTGTAAGAAGTGAAAGTCTTACAGATGGAGCCAGCCTTGGTATCTTTGCTGATAATTCAAGTTTTGATTTTAAAACTGAATATTCAGACAGATCGAATAGATATAATGTGTTTAATAAGATACTTGCGCCTCTTGGGGATTCAGTAACATATACAACAACTCAGCAGGCAGAGGAATATCTTAATAGTATTGCTCATAATAATATTGCTATTGATCTTAGCAAGTACACACCTGATGATGTTTATGACAATATTATTAATAAAGATGGTTTTGCAGAAGTTACTGATGGTAAGGCATTCAGCAAACAGGTAGAAGGAAAATGGTTTATAGCTTATGCGTTATCTGAAGTATCAGCATCAAAAGGTATAGAACTTGTTATAGATAGTAATTCGTCTGAATCAAAATCAAATATTCTTAAGATAACTTCGGGCGTTGTTGTCTGCTCTGGTAATGTTCATATTAAGAGTGATTTTGATGGAATTGTTGTTTCTAATGGAATAATTACGATTGATTCAGGAGTGACAGTTTCTAATAACATATTCTCTGATTCACTTTTCAGAACATTTATTGATGACCATGAAGCAGAGCTTACAGATACTAATGGAAAAGGCAAGACAGTCCACTATAAGGATATTTTCAGATTCTGGAATCCGCATGTTGAATCTAAGAAGGATTCATCACTTAGTGTAAGCAATATGACTTATAAGGATATGGTTACATTCAGTCTCTGGAGAAAGTACGAAGATCCTAAGGGAACTAATGTTGAGTCTACAACGGAGGCTCCAACTAATCCGTAATAATATGGAGAGTGGCAATAAGATTATTTAATGGAGATGTGATGATGAGCAGGAGAGGGAACAGACATTTTAAGAAACAATTAAATAATCAGGGATTTTCTTTATTGGAACTTCTTGTAGTAATCGCAATAATTGCAGTTGTTTCACTTCTTGTAACAGTAGGTCTTACGGTTCTTAACAAGGGAAATGCCAAGAAAGCTAATAAGAATCTTTATTCAAGTCTGAGTGAATTAAAGACAAGTACTATGGCTAAGAATGGCAACTGGTACATGGAGATTGGTAAAGATGGTGATTCTTATGTATTTACTACATATAAGGATACAGGAAGTCCATTAGAAACATACAAATGTAGTGCTTCAAGGATTTCTATTGTATATGAAGCTGGTACTTCGTCGTATAATGTTGATGATTATACAATTATGGTTAAGTTCAGTAAAGCAGATGGTTCATGTGACAGTGTGACAGCTACTAAGTCAGGAATGGATCCAATTGAACTTAAGAATACAGCAACTTCAGGAACATTTAAGGTTACATCATCTGGTGTTGATTATCAATCTAAGCTATGGTATAAGACCGGAAAAGTTACGACATCGAACTAGTTTATTAATATGGAGTGGAGTTATGAAGAAGGATAACAAGGGATTCTCATTAGTGGAACTGCTTATAGCGATAGCAATATCAAGTATTGTTCTTATGGCACTTGTAATGCTTATTACACAGGCGGTCAGAAGTTACACGAAGCAGACAGCTCTGGCGCAGATACAGAGTGATGCGGATATAAGTCTTAATCAGATGTCAAAGAATATTCTTGAGGCAACAGAGATAAAGATTGAAAAGCTGAATGGGGATGTAACTATATATACTAATAAGGTTATTGAGAAAAAGAATAGTACTGAGGTAGGTATTGAATGGGGATACTATTATGAAAGTGCAACACAGCAGCTATGGTATATCAATTCAGATAAGTCAGAAATGAGTCTTGTATGTGATAATGTTACATCATTTGATGTAAGAATATCAAAGGATAGTATAGAGCTTGATACAGCAACAATTAAGTCAATTGACAGGAATCCACAGATTGTTATTTCGTTAGGCTTACAGAGGATGAATGAAAAGAGAATTGTTTCAAGAACATTTTCAACAAGAAACCAGCTTAATGATAATATAACACTTGGCAAGTCTATTACATCGGTTGAAGGAGATAAGGACGATGTTGTTAATACACTTAAGGTTGGCAACACGTTATCAGCAGCACAGATAATTGATTATTTTACAGATAATTAAGTAAACGGGAGGTAATCTTTATGAAGTCAAAGTTCAAAGAAAATGGTAAAAACAGAATATTGGCAGTGATTGCTTCTGCAGTTATGTTTTGTCTTGTTGTGCTTCTGATAATTGTTACACGAAAGACTGATGCGGTGGCAGATACTTCGGTTATTATTAACGGTAAGGAATATTCACAGGATAATAAGATGAAGATTCTGGAGATTGTTTCTGAAGATTATTATGATGAGTTAGGACCGATTATAGGTAATTCATCTGGTAGTGTCAAGTGGGATGATATTGTAGCAAAGGCTACTGATAAAAAGGTAGCATCTAATAGTGATGTACAGAAGAATATGGATGTGTATCTTCAGTATGTTAATGGTATTCTTTTAAGCGGAACTAATTATAATTTATGCCTTGAGTATAAAAGTGGCAACTCATACAATTATTACACTACTTCTAATGATGCAATACAGAAGGCTGGCACTTTAGATGTTGATAATATAAAACTTATTTTCTGTAAAAAAGATGGTAATAGCTATATACCTATGACAACAAAAAACGGTTCTAAGTTAAGAGATGCATTTTCTTTCTTTGTATTTGGTGACAAAGGAATGGAAGGATTTGTTGATCTTGTAATCAAGAAACCGTCAGAAGTTACAACCAAGGATATAGATGATGCGACTATTGTATATTTTTCATGTAAAATACACAATGCAGGAATATTATCTGCATATAATTATCTGAATGGAACTAATGTATCTTCTACAGAGAAAAAATGGACATTGGGAGACAATGACTTACCTGCAGAAACAGCACTTTACCTGTATATGGTGAATGCTACTAAAGGAAAAGCTATAATGTATAATTCTGCTGATAAAGGTCTTGGAAGTGATAATAAGTATTCTAATATTGCAAGAATATGTCTTACAATGTCTGGCATTGACAGAGATCAGTTTGTCACAGATTTTGCCCATACGAAAGAGGGCATAAGCGGAGGAGTCACAGGTAAATATTATAGTGGAAATGTAGGATATATTAATATTGATGACGAAAATGGCAACAAGATAATTAATTATTACCTTGAATCTGGAGAAAAAAGAAGCTTTGAAGATGCCGGAGGTTCAGGACCATTTGCTTACTGGAGAAGTTATCAGATGATTTTTGATCCGGAAAATTTTAAAGACAATAAGTCGAATTGGGTTACTACATTCCCTATATATAATGCAACGGAAACAAACAGACAGAAGTATGTTGATAAATATGTGTGGGAATTTAATTCAGATAATGCTATTACATCAGAACTTATGTCAAGTGATGTGTATCCAAGTAATGCCCAGGAAAGTGATATTAAGTATGGTACAACATATGACGAAGCTAAGACATTTACTAAGGACAATAAGACTATAGATGCTGCACTTACCGGAGCAAAGATAATTCAGTATATTATTGGTGCATATAAGAGAACACCTAGTGAATCTGTCAATGTACTTGAAATTGAGCCTATTGGTGTATATGGCTATAATACTGATGGCGGTAAGGATATTATTAAGACATGGTATGGCTTGCCAAAGACCTCAAGTGTAACGGTTAATGTTACAAGTATGTCAATAAATGCATTTGCAGGATTTAATGAAGATATTCTTTCAAAGTATGATCTTGTTATTATTGGTGATAGAGGTTCTGCGCAGACAGTTGGCAAAGTATTTGGTTCTCATATGTATAATACTGACAGAACATTTACAGAATCATCAAAGACATATAATCTGAATGCTAATGACCTGACTGAGAAAGCGTTTAATAAACTTTTTGAATTTGCACAGAAGGGTATGCCAATAGCACTTGATAAGAATGTATATTATGGCAATAAGTCAGTTGTAGACAGTAACACTAACATGTATAAGATGAGAAAATCTAATCTTGCAATGCAGCTTACAAAGACAGGATCATCTAATATTGTATGGGTAGATAATGATGAGGTATCAGATACATTAAATTATATCTATAAACCGACAAGCAACATTTCACCTAATATGAAAGAGTATGATGGAACTGAGGCAAGTGTTAATGAAAGAGATTTTGACAAGAGCCTGATAGTTACATTTTCAGGAAATGTAACTGTTCCGGTAAGGGATGGTTCATATAAAGTTAAGATATACATTGACAGAAACTGTGACAGTATGTTTTCAGAAGATCATACAACAGATGATACTGAGTTATTCTATTGTGAAAGTGATGGTACGGGGATACAGTGGACTAATGGAGGTTTTAGTACAACATTGTCTCTGCCAAGTGGACTTACCGGTTATGTTGGCTGGAAGGTTGAGATAACTGATACAGATACAGGATTAAGAACTTATACTTCTGGTGCATTTGCATTGAAGAATAAGGAGAGAACAATAAATGTTTTACAGATTAAGAGTAATTCACAGGAGTCACATCTTAATCTTGCTCCTGGAAGCAAGTTTGATGAAAAATTCAAGTCAGAAGCTGGGATTACAGGGTTTAATCTGAAGGTTAAAGAAATGACCAAAACAGAATTTTCAGAAGAATTAAAGAAGAATCCTAAGCTTCTTGATGATTATTCTATGATTGTTATGGGATTTGCTGATAACTATGGTAATGATAATGATTTATCTGTCGATGCAATTGATGCTATAAAAACTTATATTGATGATGGAAAATCTGTACTGATGACACATGACTGTATGTCTTATAGGGAGAATGGTACAGGCAAAAAAGCAGCTGGTTCATATGAGAAACTTAATTATGCTACCCAGCAGTTGAAACCTTTGATTGGAATGAAGGGTGGATATAGTTTAACAGATACTCTTATATATAAATTATCGGGTGTAGGACCATTTACTGGTTCAGGCGATACAACAAGTACCAGAATGACAAGCAGCCTTTCAAAGCTGAATACTGGTGAAGTTACATCTTATCCTTATGGAATTGATTCGTCAATAAGTGTTGCTCCAACGCATGCACAGTATTTTGCCCTTAATCTTGAAACACAGGTTAATGGTTCAGATCCTGTTGTATGGTATACTCTTGATAATGGTGATAAGAATTATTTTTCATTATCA
>OMED01001226.1_pt1 | contig 10626 bp, 9 predicted proteins | sample 1673411 | NCBI WGS metagenome assembly OMED01 (sample SAMEA103958110, study PRJEB25191) | human gut metagenome | reverse complement strand
TTTTTTTATAATATTTGTGCTTTTTTACAGACATCAATGAGGTTTACATAAGTATAAGAAAAGCAATGTAACAGATAGAAGGCATAGTGTATAAGAGAAAAGGAGAGAGATGGATGAAAAAGAATAAGATGAAAGAACGCATCATGTGTCTTGTATTAGCCGTGATGCTGGGTACCAGCGGTATCATACCTACGGCACCGGTATTAAAGACGGAGGCAGCATCATTATCAGCGGCGGATGATTCCCAGACAGTGATAGGATGTCATAGATTGCATGATACATCTTATGCTGCGGTACAGGTAGGCAATAAGATTTATTATTCAAGTGACAGAACGGGTTATATCTTTTGCTATGATGTCAAGAAAAAGACAAACAAGAAGTTAGCAAAGCTGCCAAAGCAGGTAAGAAATAAGAATACATATTATTCCTATAAGAATTATGCAAATATCAGCAACATGTTTTACTATAAAGGATATCTTTATTGTGGTTTAATGGATGGTCTTATGTGTTATGGCATTATTCGCGTAAATGTGAAAAACGGAAAGGTGAAAAAATTATTTTTTGAGTGTTCATCAAGCAGTGTTTTGCCGGAGCCGAGTTTTGAGTTTTCCATTTATAAGAATAAGATATATTATGCATATTCAAATGGCACTTCAAACTATAATTATTATTTTGCATCTATGAATCTGGATGGCTCTCATAAAAAAGTAATCAGCCAAAAAGCGCTTACGAAAGTGTGTCGAAATGTAAAGGACAGCCGCATGATTGTTTATAGAGATGCGGTGTATGTCTATAACAACTTTGATGTTTTCTACAAAATAAATAAAAAAGGGAAAAAGACAAAGATCAAGAATCTGCCGAAAACATATATGAAGGTTAAGGTCAGCACATCCGGCTGCGTAATTGACGGTGAGAAAGCACAGTATAAGGGATATGAATATGACTCAATGGGATCTTTTGGCCTGTTAAACAAAAAGAATATTGCGACAGGAGAAGAAAAGGTCATTAATTCCAGCTCAAGCGAGAGAAGAAGCTATATTGTGCTTGGAGACTATATTCTGTTAAGAAAGAATAAAGCAAAGAAGAAACTGGGTGAATGTAAAATCACCCTTCAGCTTCTTAATAATAAAGGTAAGAAGATCAAAGATCTGTATAGCTACAATGTAAATTATAATGAGTAATATATCACAATTTTAAAAGCAAAGGAGAGATGATTATGAAAAAAATGAAGAAACTACTGGCGCTTATGTGCATCGCTATAGCTGCACTCATATGGCTGCCGGGACTAAAGTTTCCGGTAGAGGCGGGAGGTATTGATTACGAGGAGATGGTGTTGGTAGAATCCGGAGAAGATGTCACCTTATCAATAAATCTCAGTAAGTTAAATCTACCGGCAGGTTTTGAGGTGGGTAGTTGTAACTGGATTACAGATGGTGAAACTGTCAGTGCAGATGGTGGAACTGTCAGTGCAGATGGATTGTCATATACATTGAGAAATGTTACAAAATCCCAGTTTGTTTATGTATCTATATCCGACAAGAATAGTAGAGATGGAAAATTTTGTGAATTTTATATTTATGTAAATTCTTCAAATATAACAGCTAAAGCAGTTGGCAATAATACGGTGATAGCGAACTCAGGAGAGAAAGTAACACTAAAGGTATCCGCAAGCAGTAATCAGGGGAAGCTTACATATACATGGTATAAAGGACAGTCATACGGAGGAGATGTAGGACAGTTAGGGCATAAAGCATCTTATACCTGTACAGCACCGGTTAACAAAACAAAAAAGCTGAAGACTGAGGATTATCACTGTGTGATTTCTGATGAAATGGGTAATTCAAGCACAGTTTCCTTTACTGTATATGTAAACAGTACAGCCAAAGAGAGCAAATTAAAGACAAATAAGGTCTATATTCTGACATGGGATAGTCAGGTGGAACAGGCGATAAAGGCGGTTAATAAGATATATCCGTCTTATACAAAGAATATCGAAGTGATCAAATATGAAGTTGGCGGAGGATCAGCTGAATATTATGCATTAGTACAGCAGAAGCTTGCAAACAATCCCGAAGCTACGTTTATCGTTTTGATGGATTCAGCAAAGCTGGATGTACTTTTATCTACAGGAGTATTTACAGATTTGGACAAGCTTGGACTTACAGATGCTTACAGCCAGTCTTATCCATATACCAGAAAAGCAGGAACCTATAAGGGCAAGCTTGTAGCGATGACACCGGAAGCAACACCGGGAGCATTTATGTTTGATCCGGATATTGCACAGAAGGTTCTTGGAACTTCAGATCCTGAAAAGGTTCAGAAGATGATCGGAACAGCTGATGGCTATCTGTCTGTTGCTGCAAAGATGAAAGAGGCCGGTTACTATATGACCTCCGGAGCATCAAAATATACAATGAGTGGTTGTGAGGGTATTCTCAATAACATGATAGGGGATACATCGTATTCTTACGAGGATAATAGCAAGGTATTTATGTTATCTGAAGCAGATAAGAAGACTGTGGAAAAGATCGCGAAGGCGACCCGTAGAAATGGATATGATACAGGAAGCTCGATGTGGAGCAGTGCTTGGGTGGCTGATATGACATCCGGTAAGGTATTTGGCTGGTTCTCTGGCACCTGGGGACAGTATAGCATTACATTTGACAAGCCGATGGCTGCCTGTCAGGGACCATTTGCCTATAACTGGGGTGGTACATACTACGCAATTAAGAGTGGCAGGCAGGATGAAGCAGCAGTGCAGTTCCTAAAAGCCTTATGCTGCGATCCTTCTGTAATGGGTTCTCTGGGCGACCTTCCAAATAATACCGTTGCAGCTCAGAAGGTGGTCAGTAAGGGTAAGAATCCTGCAGCTATGAAAAATAATCAGAATATTTATAAAGTATTCGATAAGATGGCAAGAAGCATCAATGGTGGTTCTTATAAGATCTCAAAACCAAAGGTATCCCTTACAAGTAATGGCATTGTAAAGGGATCTGACGGAAAATATTACTATGTAAAGAAAGGTCTGATTCAGTCAGGCAGAAGCGGATTCATCAAAGTTGGCAAGAAGACCTATTACATCAAGAAGGGTGTAGTGCAGAATAAAAAGACCGGATTCGTGAAGAACGGCAAGAAGTACTACTATGTAAAGAAGGGTGTCTACAGTACAAAGAATGAATTTGTAAAGGTAGGTAAGAAGACCTATTATCTGAATAAGGGCGCAAAGAACACCAAGACCGGATTTGTAAAAGTCGGTAAGGCAACTTATTACGTTAAGAAAGGTCTGAAGACTACACAGACAGCATTTATCAAGAATGGCAGACAGGAATACTATGTCAAGAATGGCGTATGGAAGAAGTCTTATACCGGAAATGTCACCTATAGAAATCATGTTTACTATGTGAAGAAGGGTGTAAAAGTAAAAAAGGTGAGATAATACATGAAGAATAGATTGAAGCAGATCATTGTCTGGTGCATGGTGGCAGCATTGCTATGCGTGAATTGCTCATTTACATCAGAAGCGAAAACAGGCAGTAAGGTTACAGTTCCAAAGACATCTATTACGTCAGTAAGATCCAGATCAGCGGGACAGGTGACAGTAAGATTTAAGAAGTCAAAAAAGGCGGGCAGCTATCAGATTCAGATCAGTACAGACAAGAAGTTTAAGAAAAACGTAAAAAGCCAGAAAGTCAGTGCTAAGAAAACAACGGTAACGTTTAAGAAGCTGAAGCAGGGCAAAAAATATTATGTCAGAGTGCGTGTGTACCGGACTGTAAAGAAGAAAAAATATCACAGCGCATGGAGTAAAGTGAAGTCTGTTAAAGTGAAAAAGAAGACGACAAAGAAGGACTCCGGTCAGAAGAATACTGGTGATAGCAATAAGTCTGAGAACACCACAGATGTAACGGATGCCACTGAGAACGCAGGCACCACCAAGGATACAGACACCACTGGAAACACAGGTGCAACTAAGGATACAGATACCATCGGGAACTCAGGCACTACCGGGGACACGAATTCCGGCGGACAGGAGTCCGAGGATCAAAAAAAAGAGTGGGATGGCACGGCAGAGCTGGAAAAAATGGAATATGAAGTGGGAGAAGAAATAAAGGTTCATTATTCCAAGCAGCCGGAATGTGCAGGAGAAATAAAGGAATATTATACTTATGGTAATCAGGGAGAATATATCGATTATACAGAAAGATATACCAAAAAGAATGAGAACGGAAATGTGGTATGTACGAGTGTCGGACATACCAGCCTGTGTATTATATTCCCTGAGACAGAGCATTATAAAGAGACATGGATTGCTTTGGGAAAAGTGAGAATATACAATAATGAAGACCCACTTGGAGGATTTAATCTGTCCGGTTATAAGTACGGGGAAACCATGAAGAAAGAGGTTGAAGATATAACCGTAACGAATGGTACAGGTTCTTTTTGTGAATGGTTTGCATGTGAAGGTAATGCTGCATGGTTAAATGAACATATAACCTTTAAGGTATCCGATGTTACACCGAAAGAATACAAAAATCTGATGGATTGGGCAGGCTGGAATACTTCAGAACCGGAAATAAAAGTAGAAACCTATAATCTGAAGGGGGTATATGGAGAGACAACATCCGTTACGACTTCGACAACAAGTGGAAAAATAGAATTTTCCGGCAAGGCAATGTCACAGTGCAAGCTTACTGTAACAGCTGGTGCAGGTGTGCGCGTGTGCAGACTGGATGCTTACAGGGATGGCGTTTTATATGACACTATGTATGTTGCTCCGAAGCCATATGATGAAGATGGAAATCTTCTTGATACAGAATTGTATACAAAGGTTCGGAGAAATGTAGAGGCAAAGCTGTGGACAGATGATATGTCGAATTATGATAAGCTGAAAACTCTTGCAGATTATATTTCAACGACAGCGCATTATCCGGGATATCAATGTACTCAAAAAGATGTAAATCCGACTCTGTGGGATGGATTCTCAGTCGATGGTATTGCGCTTTATTATAATATGTTCAATATGCCGGTTTTAAACCGCGCGATGGCATTGCGTGGCGGTATCATAACCTGTGTGGCTATAGATATTGTCTGCGCTGCGGCAGAGGAGGATCTGAGACTGAATTATCTGTATGATAAAGCGACAGATACTGTTGCAGAAGGCGAAGGCGTATGGCTTACGATCGGAGATGCCAGTACCAATCCAAGCGCAGGAGCGCATGAGTCTCTGGCATACAAAGATGCCGATGGCAATATTGTATATATCGATGCGCAGGGAAGAATGGCAAGAAATTCATGTGAAGAACATGGCTGCCTGGATAAGGTCATCAGAGACTAGAGCCGCGCCGGACATGAAGAGGCGAAGAATATAGAGGCAGATATTTAATCAAATAATGAAGGAGATGGATAAGATATGAAACAATTTTTAAAATCACATGCAATTTTATTCAGTATGCTTGCAGTCCTGATCGGATGCTTAATTTACCCGAATCAGGCAGATGCAAAGACATATCAGACACAGGATAACTATATTGGTGGTGGCGGATGTTCAGTTGTGATCAGTGGTAATAAGGTTTATTATTCAATCACGGAAACTGGAAAAATCTTCTGCTATGATATCAAAACGAAGAAGACAAAAACCATTGCCAAAGCAGGTGGAAAAGGATTTAGAAGCTTGAGAAAAAAAGGAAATTATCTGTATGCAGTCTATGATAATTATGGCGGATCCGATGGATCAGATAAGTATATCGTGCGTGTATCAATTAAGAATGGTAAGAAAACAAAACTTGCAAGAGGCCGTGATTTTGTATTTGCAGGCAAAAAGATCTACTATACAAAGACGCAGCATGTAAAGACCAGTGATATAGAATATGATAAAACGGTTGGTACATATTCCATGTCACTTACCGGAAAAAATAAAAAGAAAGCAAAATCTGTTGTATTAAGTACAGAACGGGATGCAAGAACGCCGATCAAGACATCAAAAGGTTCACTTACCTCCAGAGGAAAGACAGTGGGTAGTTTATATTTTCCACAGGCGATAGATTATACGACGTCAAAGGGAAAGAAAACGGAGATCTATAATGTATTGAAGGATAAGAATGCAAGCAGTACTTCAACGATACAGTATTATACATTACAGGGTGATTACATTGTGTATAAGAAATGTGATAAAAATGGATATTCCAAACTGATACTCGTGAAAAAGAACGGGAAAGGATCCAAAGTTTTATATTCAGAACCATCTGCAAGCGGTTGGTAAAATGAAAATACAGGCGTTACAGCCGGTCGGTGTCAGGTGAGGGTCAGAACTTATAGCGTCAGATAGACAGTTAGAGCTTATGGCATCAGATGGACGATGTTGTATTTAGCATATGGCATCAGGTACAGATGATCGAATTTATTTGTATCTGGTGCCGTTTTTTACGCATTGTGATGGTAAAAAATGCGGATTAATGCTACAATAAAACGAATGGGGAAACGCTTTAGCAGATACGAATGAAAAGGCTGAATGAGATTATACGAGAGGAAACGAAAAAATGAACAAACGAAACCGGTTAAAAACCATTCGGCCGCAGAATGAACGTGCGGCAAGAGCATTCCGTAAGAAGCAGAACATGAAGGTAGAGCTGAATAAAAAGTGGCTGCCTGTTGTCTATGTGGTGATGCTCGGTATCTGTATTTTACTGAATGTGACAAATGATAGTCTGGATCCGGCAAATGTGCTGATCAGTGTCTGTATGTTTGGAATCGTGGGAGCGATATTTGTCTATGCATATAAGCATCTGAAGCATATCGACCAGATGGGGGAAGATAGCCATCAGCTATATCAAGGGCGACTATGCAAAAGAAAAGAAGCTTCTTTGGGATCTGTATCGTACCGAGACCCGGTATGGTATCTTTAATGAGGAACATCTGAGAAATTCCTATGTAGATTATGTGGAAGAAATGAAACGTCTGGAGCAGGATGAGGAAGGAAAATATGCCTGCGATATCGAAGATTTTATCAATTACCAGCTGATCGATGATGCGGTTGAAAAAGGTCGTCTGAGTTTGGTTCCGGGAGCCATGACAGGGCTGGGTATTCTTGGTACTTTTATCGGTCTGTCAATCGGACTTCAGGCATTTAATACAGGTTCAGCAGAGGAGATCACGAACAGTATCGGACCTCTGATGGATGGTATCAAGGTTGCGTTCCATACCTCTATCTATGGAATGATCTTTTCCCTGACATTTAATCTGATCTTTAAGACGGTTCTGGAACAGGCATATCACAAGCTGGATGAATTTGTAGCAGAGTTCAAACGGTATGTGCGTCCGGATGCGACTTACGATAACGGTAATCTGGAACTTGATTTCCAGAAGAAACAGTTGGAAGCAACGATAGCAACACAGAAGGCAATCGAAGAAACACTTGCATATCTGAAATCCATGCATGAAGATATCGAAGATATCCGTATCCTGACGAAAGATCAGAATGACATCTTCCGGGGCAGACTGAACCGCCCGAGGGCGATCGAGCAGAGCAGCAGGGAGGGATAAGGCATGAGTAAGAAACGAAGAAGACCGGAGGAAGAAGAAACCTCTTACTGGCTGTCGTATTCCGATATGATGGCGGCACTCCTTCTGATCTTTATTCTGATCATTTCTTTTACACTGATGCAGTCAAAGAGCCAGTATGAGAGTAAACAGGCAGAGCTTGATAAGCAGAAAGAAATTATCAAGGAACAGGAGCAGTTGCTAAAAGATCAGCAGGATGAGTTGGATCGTATCGCAGGCATCCGAAGTGATCTGGTGGCGGCACTCCGTGATGAGTTCGCAGACAGTTCGTTAAATGTCAAGGTAGACGAGAAAACGGGTGCGATCACCTTTGATGCCAGTGTGTTATTTGACGTTGCGGACAGTGACCTGAAAGAAGAAGGAAAGACATTCTTGAAAGAATTTCTTCCCAAATACTGTAAAGTGCTGCTGGATGAAAAATATCGTGATTATGTATCGGAGATTATTATAGAAGGTCATACAGATACGAATGGATCTTATATTTATAATCTTGAACTTTCCCAGCAGAGAGCCTTTTCTGTTGCAAAGTATTGTCTGACTGAGAGTAACGGGATCATAAGCTCCACGGATGTTGAACTGCTTCGAAGTGTGCTGACGGCAAATGGAAAGTCCTACAGCAATCCGATCTATAAGGAGGATGGATCTGTCGATCTGGAAGCATCCAGACGAGTAGAGATCCTGTTCCGGCTTCAGGATGAAGAAATGATCGCTGAGATGATGGATATTCTGAAAGAGAAATAGATATTTTGAAAGAGAAACAGACCAACACTTGCGGTTTTAAAAACGAGATGGTACAATGAGCATTGCGATGGGATGTGTTTGTACATACCAGCATAATGCGAAACCAACATTGAACCGACAGGTGAAATGGTACAATGAGCATTACGGCGGTACATATTTATATGATATGTACTAAATGGATAGATTGTCTTTTGAAAGGAAAACGAGATGAAAAGAGTAGTTGTAACAGGAATGGGTGCTGTAACCCCGATTGGAAATAACGTAGAAGAATTCTGGGATGGCATTAAGAAGAATAAAGTAGGTATTGGCGAGATTACAAAATTTGATGTATCCGAATATAAATGCAAAATGGGTGCTGAAGTAAAAGATTTTGATCCAAAACAATATATGGATCCAAAGGCAGCCAGAAGAATGGAGCCGTTCTGCCAGTATGCAGTTGCAGCTACAGGCGAAGCAATCAGGAACGCGGGTATTGATCTTGAGAAAGAAGATCTGACAAGATTCGGAACCTGTATCGGTAACGGACTTGGCGGTGTAGCTACGATCGAAAAGGAACATGCCAAGGTTATGAATGGTAAGGCAAACCGTGTCAGTGTAATGATGGTTCCTATGATGATCTCGAATATGGCAGCCGGAAATGTAGCGATCGCATATGGCTTAAAGGGCAAATGTACAGATGTTGTAACAGCATGTGCGACAGGAACAAACAGCATTGGCGAGGCATATCGTTATATTCAGGTCGGAGATGCAGATGTGATGGTAGCCGGAGGCGCTGAATCACCGATCTGTGAGACAAATGTTTCAGGATTTATCTCCATGACAGCACTTTCAAGTGCAACAGAAGCAGATCGTGCGTCGATTCCGTTTGACAAAGACAGATGTGGATTCGTTATCGGTGAAGGAGCTGGAGTCGTAGTCCTGGAATCTCTGGAGCATGCGCAGGCAAGAGGAGCAAAGATCCTTGCCGAGGTTGTCGGATATGGTTCCACCTGTGATGCATTTCACATTACATCCCCTGCTGAGGATGGAGAGGGTGCAGCAAGAGCCATGACACTTGCAATCAACGAGGCTGGCATTACACCGGCAGACGTAGATTATATCAATGCACACGGAACAAGTACCCACCACAATGATCTCTATGAGACAAGAGCAATTAAGAAAGCATTTGGTGAAGATGCATATAATGTAAATATTAATTCTACAAAATCCATGATCGGTCATTTATTTGGCGCGGCCGGAGCAGTTGAATTTATTACATGTGTAAAATCTATCGAAGATGGATACATTCATCCAACAGTAGGTCTTCGTGAGACAGAAGGCGAGATCGATCTGAATTATACAAAGGGTGAGGGCGTTCATAAGGACATTACATATGCGCTGAGCAATTCTCTTGGATTTGGTGGACACAATGCCAGCATTCTTGTAAAGAAATGGGAAGAATAAGATCCAGACAAAAACAGATATAAAAGAATTACACATCATAAATAATGTGAGCAAAAGTATTTGCACGAAAAAGTGTAAATTTACATGGAAAAGTGAAAAAACGTATTGACATATTCCTTGCGTTATGGTAGAGTATTTCCTGATGAACTGCCGAAGACAGTAGGTGCCGGATGGCATAAGTTGAAAAACGCCTACCGAGGAATATATCGTTAATATTATTTTAACTATATGCTCTCTGTCTTATCGACAGAGAGCTTTTCTTATTTTAGCAGAAGATGCTTTCTGTTAACTATGTGCAGTCATTAGTAAAACAAGGAGGTGCATTATGGCAAAGGTAGAGATTAAGAAGCCAGTAGTTGAAGAAATCAAAGCTAACTTAGATGGTGCTCAGACAGCAGTTGTAGTTGACTACCGTGGACTTACAGTTGAGCAGGACACACAGCTTCGTAAGCAGTTAAGAGAAGCTGGGGTTGTTTATAAGGTATACAAGAACACCATGATCAACTTCGCTATTGAAGGCACAGAGTTCGAGGGACTGAAACCATGTCTCGAAGGACCTACCGGATTAGCTATCTGTAAGACAGATGCTACAGCAGCAGCCAGAATCCTGGCTAACTTCGCAAAGACTGCTCCAGCACTTGAGCTTAAGGGTGGCGTTGTAGAAGGTACATTCTACGATGCAGCAGGTATCGCAGTTATTGCAAACATTCCTTCAAGAGAAGTACTTATTTCCAAATTCCTTGGAAGTATCCAGTCACCTATTGCAAACTTCGCTCGTGTTATCAAGCAGATTGCAGAACAGAAGGAAGCTTAATTATTTGTGCATACAGGCACGTCGGCTTCTATTTAATAGAAGCAGCAATTATTAAACTATATTATATTAAT
>OMED01001220.1_pt1 | contig 10709 bp, 7 predicted proteins | sample 1673411 | NCBI WGS metagenome assembly OMED01 (sample SAMEA103958110, study PRJEB25191) | human gut metagenome | reverse complement strand
GCGGCCATTTTCGGTCGCAGCGCTCCTTCATTATTTTTCATGGTGCGCTTCGGATTATTCTGTTGTCGGCAGGATTTCCTGTCACGATTCACATGATAGCATCAGAACAAACGTTTTTCAATGGTACTTTTGAAAAATAGAAGCTTTTCCGGATTGTATTTTTCTTAAGTTGCGAAAAGAAAAAGGCATTACACTTCCAAACTGACGGATTATGGTGTTAATCTGGAAGAATGGGAAAAAGAAATTACGGATTCTGTTGCGGACTGACATTATTTGTGGTATGATTCAAGTGCCACACAATTGATTTTTTCCGTATCGTAGGGAAGCATCTTGGTAAAAGGTGCTTTCCCTCGTTCTCATACCCTGCGGTACGGAGAGATTGTGTGGCAACAATGAGGGAACGTGCTTTTTCGGTGCGCTTCCGTCATTGGAGGCGCACTTTTTATTTTTTACAAAAGGAGAATGAAAACAAAAATGAAAAAACTTATTTGTGTGTTCCTCGCGTTTGTACTTGTTCTTGGATTGACCGCCTGCGGTAAGGATAAGGAAGCTGCTGAAAATCCAACGGAAGGCATCTCAGAATCAACAACAGAAAATACAGTGAAAAGTACAGAGCCGGTTGAGATTACCCCCGCAGAAGCTCCAACTTCTGAGCATAGTGATGCAGAATCAGAAGAAAAAATAGAGGAGGTTCCGGCTATATCGGAACAGCCCGAAGAAGTTGAACCAGCAGAAAATGATAGTTCCTCTGAAGAAATGGTTGATGGGATGCGTGTATCATTCAAGGAAGCTATGGATAGTTACGAAAAGTTCTTTGATGAATATGTTGCCTTCATGAAAAAATATCAAGAATCTGATAATGCCACGGAAATGTTATCTGATTATCTGAAATTTATGGAGCAGTATTCAGAAATGACAAAAAAGATGGAAGAATGGAACGACGGCACATTGAATGATGCAGAGCTTAAATACTACCTTGACACCATGAATCGTGTCACTCAAAAGCTTCTGGAGATTACGTAAAGGAGTAATGATTATTGCCGCGATTGTAGACCGAACTGGTGGTGATTCAATCAGCACTGCGGAAAGCAACCATGCGGTCGATCGATTATGGAGCATGCGCACTTGGTGGAGTTGTTGCTATACTGATATCCTTTGTACTGGACAACGGGTCAGGTGCTTTGCTTGTGGGGACGATTGTCTTAATCATCACTAGTATAAAATACATAAAAAAAGCTTCGACGTTCATGATCAGATTAGCTCTTGTGGGCTTCTTCGCGGGCCTCACAGTTTCCCCTGTTGTGTTGATCTAATAATATTTCGATGCCCAGATAAATGGGTTTGCGGCGAATGGGAAATGTGGTGAAATCGCATCGGTGACATCTACGCATGCCTGAACTTAGACTGCCGTGACTATAGAAAAGCAGATTCCAATAGTTGGAGAAGTCCTTCCGGTTTCCCGGAAGGACTTCTCTTGCTCTGAGCGGTATCTCGTTGTTGTCCTTATGCGTGTTCGCCAATTGGTCGCCCGCTTTTGAAAAAACTAAATCTCTTTTCTCAACACCCGATAAACGAATTCCATATCCAATCCCGCGCGCACCGCGTCCGCCAGCAGATTATACTGCCGCTCCCGATATGCCGCCCGGTCGAAGGTCCCGAGCGCCGAAAACGCCACGCCGCGCCGCGCGCAGATCGCCTTCAGGATCTCATCCGCGATGCCCGGCGCGTCAAATATCCCATGCACATAGCTGCCGTAGACGTTCCCGTTCCCGGCCAGCGCGGGCATCTGTGCCTCGCTGCGGCCCATGTGGATCTCATACCCTTCATAGCGCAGTTCGTTCAGCCCCGCGAGCATCCCTTCCACACCGGAAAACATCCCCGCCGTCTGCCGCTGCACCTTCTCCCCGTGGAACACGGTCTCCATCTCGAGCAGTCCCATGCCCCGCAGTTCCGTCAGCCCCGCGGCCTCGACACCCTCCGGGTCCGAAACGGACCGGCCCAGCATCTGGTATCCGCCGCACACGCCGAATACCAGCGTCCCGCCTGCCGCCTCCTTCAGGATCGCGGCTTCCAGTCCCCGCTCACGCAGCCAGCGGAGATCGGCGATCGTGCTCTTCGTCCCCGGCAGGAGGATCATATCCGGCGTGCCGAGCGCGCCCACATGGTCGACATACCGCAGCGACACATTTTCATATCGCTCAAACGGCGAAAAATCGGTGAAATTCGAGATCTTCGGTAGCCGGATGACCGCGATGTCGACCAGCTTCCGCGCCGTGTCGCGCGAAAACCGCTCCGTCAGGCTGTCCTCATCGTCGATGTCCACCGTCGTGTACGGCACCACACCCGCCACCGGCATGCCGCAGAGCGCCTCGAGCTGCCGCAGTCCCGGCTCCAGAATGGCCCGGTCACCGCGGAACTTGTTCACGATTGTCCCCTTGACGCGCGTACGCTCGTCCGGCTCCAGCAGCGCGATCGTCCCGTAGAGCTGCGCGAACACGCCGCCCCGGTCGATGTCCCCGATCAGCAGCACCGGCGCATCGACCAGCTTGGCCAGCCCCATGTTCACAAAATCGTCCTGTTTCAGGTTGATCTCTGCCGGGCTGCCCGCGCCCTCGATGACGATCACGTCATATTCCGCCGCAAGACTCTCATATGCCGCCGTCACCGCAGGCAGAAATTCCCGTTTCCGCCGGTAATATTCCGTCGCGCGCATGTTGCCTACGACCTGTCCGTTCACGATCACCTGGCTGCCAGAGTCCGTCGTCGGCTTCAGCAAAATCGGGTTCATCCGCACATCCGGCGCGATCCCCGCCGCCTCTGCCTGCACCACCTGGGCCCGGCCCATCTCGCCGCCTTCGGCCGTGATGAAGGAGTTCAGCGCCATGTTCTGGCTCTTGAACGGGGCCACGCGATAACCGTCCTGCCGGAAAATGCGGCAGAGCGCCGCGGCGAGCAGGCTCTTCCCCGCGTTCGACATCGTTCCCTGCAGCATCAGATTCAGCGCCATCTTCCATCCTCCCTCGCCCGCCGCATCGCATCCAGCAGCGCATCATTTTCTTCCCGCAGCCGCACAGCCGCGCGATACCATCCCGGCCCCAGGCCCTCAAAATTCGCACAGTCGCGGATCGCAGCGCCGCGCTCGCGCAGCCGATCCGCCAAGCCCGCCTCACCGCGAAACAGAATGTAATTCGCCTGCGACGGACACACCCAGAAGCCAAGCTCCCGCAGCCGTTCTTCGAGCCGCGGGCGCTCCGCGCGGATGACCGCGCGGTTCCTCTCCAAAAATTCCGCATCGCCCAGCGCGGCGACGCCCGCCGCCTGTGCAAGCGCCGAGACATTCCACGGCGGCACCGCCGCCGACATCTTCCGCAGCAATGCCTCGTCCGCGCTCAGGCCATATCCCAGCCGCAGCCCCGCCATGCCAAAGCTCTTCGTAAAGGCCTTGAGGATAAAAAGCTGCGGGAAGTCAGATAGGGACGGCGTCAGATCAACGCCGCCGTCCGACAGGCTCAAAAAGCACTCGTCCACAAAAAGCGCGATATTTTTCTCGCGGCAGATGCGCAGAATTTCTTCCAGCAAATCGTCCGCAATGAGCCGTCCCGTCGGGTTGTTCGGGTTGCAGAGGAACAGCGCATCGATCTTTTCGCGCGCAAGGATCGGCAAAAAGTTCTCCCGCAAATCAAAGTTTTCCTCTTGCTTGAGCGCAAAGCGCACGATCTCGCAGCCTGTCCGCCGCAAGGCAAGCGAATACTCCGAAAACGTCGGTGCGAGCTCCATCGCGCGCTTGGGCCGCGCGGCCCCGCAATAGGCATAAATCAGCTCGGACGCGCCATTGCCGCAGAGGACAAAGTTCTTCGGCACCCCCTCATATTCCGAGATCGTCTGTACGAGTGTCCGGCAGTAGGGGTCTGGGTAGCGGTAGAGCTCGGGCAGCGCGCGTTCGATCGCGTCGGTCACGCTTCTCGGCGTGCCGAGCGGGCTCACATTCGCCGAAAAGTCGAGCGCAATGTCGCCGTAGATATCTCCGCCGTGGCGGTTTTCCGTTTGATAAAGCATTCTCTTCCCTCACAGCGAAAAAATCAGCAGCCGGACCGCGCAGCCAAGCAGCAGTGCCAGAAGCGTCGTGCCGTACATCAGCCGACAGGCGCGCGGGATATCCTCATGCCCGATCTGCCGCAGTGCGTCGCCGATGTACTCCTTTTTGTGCAGCACGCCGTGGTACCACGCATCGCCCGCAAGGCGCACATCCAAAAGTCCCGCGCAGACCGACTCCGTCTGCGCGGAGTTCGGGCTCGCGTGCTTGTAGCGGTCGCGGCAGAATATCTTCCAGCCGTTTTTCACGTCCATGCGCAGAAGTCCGCCCGCCGCGAGCATCAGCAGCGCGGAAATGCGCGCAGGCAGATAGTTCGCAATATCATCCGCCTTCGCAGGCATAAGGCCGATGTCCTTATACGGCGGCTCGACATAGCCGAGCATCGAATCCATCGTATTCACAGCCTTGTAGAAAAAGCCCAGCGGCGCGCCGCCGATGGCAAGGTACAGCAGCGGTGCGACCACGCCGTCTGACGTGTTCTCCGCCACGGTCTCGACCGCGGCGCGCGTCACGCCCGCATCGTCGAGCGCCGCCGTGTCGCGTCCCACGATCATCGAAACGGCGCGGCGCGCGGATTCGATGCTGCCGTGCTCGAGTTCGTGATACACCTTCATGCTCTCATCCCGCAGCGACTTTGCCGCCAAGATCTGCCAGCACATGACACTCTCGACCGCGAGGCGCAGCCACGGACTCACCCTGCCGCACAAACACAGAAGCAGCGCGGGCACCGCCGCCGCGAGAAACGAGACGATCCCCCACAGCACCGCGCCCGCCGCGCGCTCGCCGCGCGGCGTTTTGGGGAAAATCCTCCGCAGGACGCACTCCAGCGCGCTGATCGTCTTCCCGATCAGCACGACCGGATGCGGCAGGCTGTGCGGATCGCCCAGAACGCAGTCGATGCCAAAGCCGATGAGAAGCGGCAAAACGAGGCAAATCATGGTTTCTCCTCCGACTGCATCGTGAAGATATACACGGGGTTCTGCCCCGTCATCAGGTGATACGGCCCCGCCTTTTTGCCGCGGGCGATCTGGACGGAGACGGCCTCCGCCTCGGTAAAGGCAAAATCCTTCATGCACGCCGTCAGCTCGGCGATGCTCTCAAGCGAGACGGCCGTCGCCACGATGCGGACGTGCGGATTTTTGACAAGCAGCATCGACAGAATATCACGCAGGTTGCCCGCGCTGCCGCCAATAAAGACGTGCGTCGGTGCAGGCAGATCGCGGCACGCCTCCGGCGCAGTGCCGGAAACGACCGTCAGGTTCTCCACATGGAACGCCGCTTGATTCTTTTTCAACAGCTCGACCGCATCGTCTCTGCGCTCAACGGCGTAGACATGACCGTACTTCGCCTGAAGCGCCATCTCGATGGCGACCGAACCCGTTCCCGCGCCGATATCATAGCAGACGGCGCGCTCGGTCAGGCGGAGCTTCGAGAGCGCGACGGCGCGCACCTCGCTCTTGGTCATCGGCACAACGCCGCCCTCGCCCGCGCCGCGCAAAAACGCCTCGTCCGGCAGTCCGTGCGTCACGATGGCATCGGGATGGTCGTTTTCGATCAGCACGGCGCTCAAGGGCGCAAAGGCCTTGTCTTTCAGCTCCTCCGCCGTACCGGTGGTGACGTTCTCGTCCTCGTAGCTTAAACGTTCGCCGACGCTCACCGTCACGGTGCCGAGGCCGTTTTCCGCCAGCGTTCGGCACAGGCCGTTCACGTCATTCTCTCCGCCGACGAGCGCGAAAACGCGCGCGTGCGCGCGCACGTCTGCCGTGATGTCGTGCGCGCGGCCATGCAGGCTGACGACATGAACGTCCTCATAGGACGTTTGCAGCCTTGCGCAGAGGTAGGAAAGCGAGCTCAGGCCCGGCAGCACGCTGACCTCGCAGTCAGAAAGCAGCGGCAGCAGCTTCCTCGTGCCGCTGAAAAAGCCCGTGTCGCCCGACATCACGACCGCGCTTTGCCGGTATTCACAGTGCGCGTGAATGAAATCCGCGATCTCCTGTGGTGCGATGGCAGCATAAGTCTTCTGCCCGCCGCGCGCGGCGGCATCCAGCATGCGTCTCGCGCCGATGAGGCAGTCCGCCTCTTCGATCGCGCGGCGCGCCTCCTGCGTCATCGCATCCCTGCTGCCCGGCCCGATACCGACGATCTTCACACTCTGCGCGAATCGGAAACCAAAGCGGCACTCCAAGCTGTCCAACACCTGCGAAAAGGACTTCCCCTCCCGCTGCTTTGGCCGTCCGATCACGAGCACATTTGCCCCGGCCTTTCGCGCCGCGGCGACCTTGGCGGCAAAGCCGCCCGCCTCGCCGCCGTCCTTCGTCACGAGCCACTTAGCCGACACGGCGCGCAGCATGGCCGTGTCCATCTCCTCGGAAAACGGCCCCTGCATCGCTAAAATGTGCGACGGCTGCACGCCCGCCTCGCGACAGAGCGCGAGCGACGCGTCCAGCGGCAGCACGCGCGCATAGGCTCTATCTGTAAAGTCTTTTACCTTGCTATACGTTTTCAGATCCTTGCTGCCGGTCGTCAGCAGGATATTTCCGTCCATCTTCGACAGGAACAGCGCTGCTGCTTCCGCATTCAACACGCAAGTAAAGTCAGATACCTTGTCAGACTCCTCGCGCAGAAGGCGCAGATATTCTGTCCCTGTCTCCGCGCAGGCGCGCGCAGCGCTCTCGGTGATGGACGCCGCGTAGGGGTGCGTCGCGTCGATCACCAAATCAAATTTCGTGTCAGAAAGCATTTGAATGATCCCGTCCACCGGGATACGTCCCGAGCGCACCGTCACGTTGCCCCCTTCGGGCAGGAGCGTTTCACCGTATTCCGTTGCTACGCAGGCCGTGACGGAGACCGGCTGGGTGCTCAAAAGCTCCACGAGTCGGCGCGCCTCCGTCGTGCCTGCGAAAATGCAGATCTTACACATTTTTGTACCCTCGCGGCGTGATGAGCCGCCCCGCAATTTCCTTCGTTGATACGTTGCCGACGATCACCGTGCAGAACATATCGACCTCTGCCTCTCTGAGCTCCCCGAGCGTCAGGGGGCGCCAGCTTTCCCCCGCGCGGCCGATGCTGCGCGCGATGCCGCAGAGGCGGCTGTCCGGCAGATCGCGCAGCAGGATATCACACGCACGCTTCAAATGTGCGGGCCGCGAACGGCTCGCGGGATTGTAAAGGGCGATGGTCAGGTCGGCCTTTGCCGCGTGCGTCAGGCGCTTTTCGATGGTCTCCCACGGCGTCAGGCGGTCGCTCAGGCTGATGACAGCAAAGTCGTGCGTCAGCGGCGCGCCCAAAAGCGCCGCGGCGCTGCATGCCGCCGTCAGGCCGGGGACGACCTCGATCTCAGGCTCTTCGCTCTCGCCGCGCAGCTCGTACACGAGCGCCGCCATGCCGTAAATGCCGCTGTCACCCGAGCAGACCATGGCCGCAGTCTTGCCCGCGCGCGCAAGTTCGAGCGCAAGCGCGCAGCGCTTTGCCTCCTGCGTCATGGGCGTTTCATAAAACGCCTTGTCCGGATAGCGCTCCTTCACAAGGTCAACATAAACTCCGTAGCCGACGATGGCGTCACACGATTGCAGCGCGCGGTCGGCGCGGATCGTCATATCCTCATAGCTTCCCGGGCCGATGCCCACCACGATCACTTTACCCAAAGGTAACCTCCCAATGCTCCGCCGCGACGGCGACGGTCACGCCGTCCACCGCAGTCTTTTTCACCAATAATTTCTCCGCGCCGCGCATCGCCGCGCGCTCGCAGACGTTGCCGACGCCCGTTATCTCCTGCACGAAGGGGGAATCCGTAAATTCGCCCGGTACGCTGCGCAATTCCTCTGCCGTGTAAAATACCGTCGGCCAGTTGTGCTTCGCGCAGGCGGCAAGCAGCCCCGCCTCCTGCTGCTTTAAGTCAATGGAATAGACGCCCTTGACCGCGCTTGGATCCAGCTGATGCGCAGAAAGCACCGCCGCAACGGCGGCTTCAATGGTTTTCTGTGCAGTTCCCCTGCGGCAGCCGATGCCGACACGCAATACTCTCGGCGTGAGGCGCAGCGTTTCGGCAAACGGTTCTTTCGTGCAGTATCCGATCACAATTCCCAGCGCACCCTGCGTTTTTTCCACAATTCCGCCGGGCAATGCACCCTTGATCGGAAAATCGCTCACAAGCGGCACGTCGTGCTCTAAAATTTCCGCTGCAACCTTTTTCGCAAGCAGCATACTCGAAATGGCGCATTCATTTTTTGCTGCCCAGGCATCGACGGCAAATTTACCGTTCACGTCCGTCGCCGTCGTGATGACCGCTGCTGCGCCGAGCGCCGCGGCAAGGCGGCGCGCCAGATCGTTCGCCCCGCCGATATGACCGGAGAGTAGCGGAATGACAAACTGCATTTTCTCGTCGATGCAGAGCACCGCGGGATCGGTCTTTTTGCTCACAAGATACGGCGCGATCTCACGCACGGCGATACCGCACGCGCCGATGAAGATGAGCGCATCCATCGACGAAAAGCGCTCGCGGTAGATGTCCTTCGCAAGCGGCAGGAAGCCCGCTTCTTCCAATCGCGGTACCGCGTAGCAGACGGTTTCCGCCTCCGCCAGCACCGCGCGAACGCGCCGCGCTGCCGCGCTGCCGCCGTGGCTGTAGGCAAAAATTGCGATCTTCATGCCTTCCCCTTGCGGTATTCCGTCGTAAAGTCGGGGTGGTAGAGCAGCGAGCGCAGATATTCGCCGCCAAGGCAGCCGCCCACCACGATCAACGCCGTCTTTTTCATGCCGTTTTCCGTCACCGTCTTATGCAGCGTGCCCACCGTGCAGCGGAAGATCTTCTCCTCCGGCCATGTCGCCTTGTAAACGACAGCCGCGGGCGTTGTCTCTCCATAGCCGCCCGCAAGGAGCTCGCCTTGCAGCTTTTCTGTGAGTGAGGTGCTCAAGAACAGCACCATCGTCGCCTGATGCGCGGCCAAGCTGCGGATGGACTCACGCTCGGGTACCGGCGTGCGGCCCGCCGTGCGCGTGATGATAACCGTCTGGCTCACGTTCGGCAGCGTGTATTCCGCCCGCAGCGCCGCCGCCGCGCCGCAGAACGAGCTGACACCGGGGCAGACATCAAAGTCGATGCCGCGCTCTGTGAGCGCGTCGAACTGCTCGCGCACCGCGCCGTAAATGCTCGGGTCGCCCGTGTGCAATCGCACGGTGATCTTTCCCTCGCGCTCCGCCCGCTCGATGAGGGCGATGACCTCTTCAAGCGTCAGCTTCGCGCTGTCGTGAACCTCGCAGCCCGGTTTCGTGAGTGTAAGCAGCTCGGGATTCACCAGCGAACCCGCGTAGATCACCACATCTGCTTCGCCAAGGAGCCTTGCGCCCCGCAGCGTGATGAGATCCGGCGCGCCGCTTCCGGCGCCAACAAAATGTACCACGTTCAGCCCTCCCTGATCTGTTCGAGCAGTTCCTCCGCGCCTTCCGTTTCGCAGAGGAAACCGTATTCTTTCGAAAATAAGATTGCGCCGCTCTGGAGTTCGCCGCTCTTATAGCCGAGCATCGTGCCGATGCGCTGTCCCAGACGCACGAGGAAGGCATCCTTCAGCCCCTCTTCGTCCAGGATGCGCAGCGCGTCGTCGCAGGTGGCGCAGTGCAGAATTTCCTCCGTGCGTTCTGCGCGCAGGCCCAGCGCCGCGCTGTGCGAGGCGATGATCTCCATGCGGCAGTCGCCGAATTTCGAGTGCGTGTTCCACATGCCGCCCGCGAGCTTGACGAACTTACCAATGTGCCCGATGAGCAGCGCGCCGTGAAAACCGAATTCCTTGCAGAATTCCAGGCTGTCGCCGATGAAGTTCGACGTCAGCACCGCCGTCTTCGGGTCAAGCCCGATAAAATCGCGGATGTAGTCTGCGCCGTAGTTGCCGGGCGCAAGGAGGATGTAGTCCGCGCCGTTCTCGCGCCGCTGCCGCAGTTCCACGCGGATGGTGTCAAGCAATGCCTGCTCGCTCATCGGCTCGACGATGCCGGTCGTGCCCAGAATGGAAATGCCGCCCTCGATGCCGAGGCGCGGGTTAAAAGTCTTTTTCGCGAGCGCCTCGCCCTCCGGCGCGGAGATCGTCACGTCAATGCCGCCGTCGTATCCGACGAGCATGCAGACCTCGCGCACGTTCTCTTCGATCATTTTTCGCGGCACGGAGTTGATAGCCGCCGCTCCCACGGGCTGGTCAAGTCCCGGCTTCGTCACGCGGCCAACGCCCTCGCCGCCGTCAATGGTCACGCCGGACTTATCTGATCTTTTCACCGCGGCAAAAATGAGCGTACCGCGCGTCACGTCGGGGTCGTCACCGCTGTCCTTTCGGATGGCGCAGCGCACCTCGTCCGCGAGCATCTGAATGTCCAGCACTTTGAGGTTCAGCTCGATGCCCTTGGGCGTTTGCAGGCGGATGGACTCCTTCCTCCTGCCCGTCAGCAGCATCCACGCCGCAGCCTTGGCCGCCGCGGCGGCGCACGAGCCGGTTGTGTAGCCGAGGCGCAGGCGCTTACCGTCCTTTACGAGATATGCTTCCATCTTTTTACCGCCTGATCTGATAGAGCAGGGCGTTGCAGATGGCCGCGGCCACGTTGCTGCCGCCCTTGCGTCCACGCGCGACGATGT
>OMED01001214.1_pt1 | contig 10782 bp, 10 predicted proteins | sample 1673411 | NCBI WGS metagenome assembly OMED01 (sample SAMEA103958110, study PRJEB25191) | human gut metagenome | reverse complement strand
TGGTGAAAGGGGTGAAGTCGGCCAATGAACGTTTTGCCGGTGCGCTTGACACCTATACCATTGAAGCGATGATGCAGGACGGCAAGAGCTTGCAGGCAGGCACAACCCACCACTTCGGCGATAAATTCGCCCGCGCTTACGACATACAGTTCCTTGACAGGGACGGGACGCACAAATACGCATGGCAGACGAGCTGGGGAGTGTCCACGAGGCTTATCGGAGCCTTAATCATGGCGCACGGCGACGCGCGCGGTCTTATTCTGCCTCCCGCGGTCGCCCCCGTGCAGGCGATTGTCCTTCCGATAGCAATTCACAAGGCGGGCGTGGAGGAAGCAGCCCGAAGCGTGATTGACAGACTTGTCGCCGCGGGAGTCAGGTGCGAGGGGGATTTTTCCGACCAGACTCCGGGCTGGAAGTTCAACGAATGGGAAATGAAGGGCGTGCCGCTCAGATTGGAAATAGGTCCCCGCGACATTGAAAACGGCGTTGTGACGGTCGTGCGGCGGGACAACGGAGAAAAGAGCGTTGTGAAAAACGAGGAGCTTGAGGGCGTAATCAAATGCCTGTTGAGCGACGTGCACGAGTCGATGTACCGCAAGGCGGAGGCGTTCCGCGACAGCCGAATCAAGGAGGCTCACACTCTCGACGAGCTGAAAAAATATCTCGACGAGGGCAATTTCGTCAAGGCAATGTGGTGCGGCAGTCAGGAGTGCGAGCTTAAAGTCAAGGAGCTTATGCAGGCGACTATCCGAATCATGCCCTTTGACCAGACTCCTATTGACGACAAGTGCATAGCGGACGGCTCGCCCGCAAAGAAACTCGTAATTTTCGCAAGGGCTTACTGAGTCGAAACCGATTTTTTAAAAGAAAAGGCTTTGTGCTTTTCAAACGGTGAAAACGCCGTCCGCGCTGTCGCGGACGGCGTTTTCGGTGAGTATTTCGGGCGTGAATCTGTTGTTTTCGGGCGTGATTTTGACGTTTTGAAAAGCAATTTGACAGCTTGGCGCATGCGACTGAAACTTGTGTGAAATCGGATTTTTCTCAGGAAAAAATGTTTGACATCTAACAATATATTTTATAAAATACTTTGCAAAACAAACGGATATTTGTTCGGTTTCAAACAATTTTCGGTGCGGGTTTGCCAAACAAGCGCGCGTCGGAAAAGAAAAAAATTTTTCGGGGTGACAGGGAGTGATAATAAATTTATTGCGGCAGCTTCAACGCGCCATACTGAGTTTTTTGGAGCGGCAGAGCCTTGACGGTCTGACGGGACACCAACTGCGCGCCATGGGCGTGATGAACCGCCTGCGCGAGGAAAAGGGGTTTGTTCTGCAACGGGACGTCGAGGAAAGGCTTTGCGTCAACAGGTCGTCTGTTTGCAGCATACTCAACGCCATAGAGGAAAAGGGTTACATAGAGCGCCGCAGCTCGGAAAGAGACGCCCGCGCCAACGTAATCAGCTTCACGCCCAAGGCGGAAGCGCTCAACAAAAACGCGATTAGACAGGTTACGGAAGCGGAAAAGCTGCTTACCGAGGGCATGACGGAGGCGCAGAAAAAGCAGTTTGCGGAATTTATTCTTTTGGCAAAGGAAAATATAGAGGGAAGGAGAGAGACGGAAAAAAGTGTTTAAATTATTCAAGTATTTCAAAAAGTCGGATTGGCTGTTTACGGCGCTTTTGATAGTCATTGTGGCGTTGCAGGTCAATCTCGACCTCATGCTGCCCGACCTTATGGGCGACATAGTAGGCTTCATTCAGTACAACGCTCTTTACGAGGAGCCGCTGCGCGAAATTCTGCGTACGGGCGGACTTATGCTGTTGGTTGTGGCGGGCGGCTTTGTTTGCAAGCTGTTCAGCAATCTGATTGCAAGCCACATCACCAGCAAGCTTGCTCGCACCCTCCGCTCGAAAATTTTCAAAAACGTAAATTCTTTCAGCATGGAGGAAATGGAAAAGTTCAGCACCGCGAGTCTGATTACCCGTACCACAAACGACGTCATGCAAATACAGCAGACAATGATGATGGTGTTGAAATTCGGCATTATCGCGCCTGTCATGGCAATTTCGGCGGTCGTGCGTGTCGTCAACAGCAGTCTGGAGCTGTCGCTGGCTACGGGCGTGGCTGTAGTGGCGCTGCTGCTGATTATTATGACTGTTTTTCTCGTGGCAAGCCCCAAGTTTTCCGTCATGCAGAAAAAAGTCGACCGTTTGAACGGCGTAACGCGTGAAAATCTCACCGGCTTGAGAGTGGTGCGCGCCTACAACGCCGAGGATTATCAGACCGAGAAATTCCGCGACGCAAACGAAGAACTTACGCGCGTCAATATGTTTGTCAACAAAGTGATGTGCATAATGTTCCCCGGCATGAATTTGGTCATGAGCGGACTTATGCTCACCATTTATTGGCTGGGCGCTTCTCTGATAAACGCGGGAAATCTGGACTATTCGACAATGGCGGTGTTTTCGCAGTATTCCATGCAGGTGCTCATGAGCTTTCTCGTGCTGTGCATGCTTTTGGTGGTCATGCCGAGAGCCAACGTATCGGCAAAGCGTATCATCGAGGTCATCGACACCAAGTCCAAAATTGTCGAGGGCGAGCGCACGCAGGGCGAGGAGAACGAAAAGGGCGTGGTGGAGTTTAAAAACGTCAGTTTCAGGTATCCCGACGCGGAGGAATACGTGCTTCACGACATAAGTTTCAAAGCCGAGCGCGGTCAGACCGTGGCTTTTATCGGTCCCACGGGCAGCGGCAAAAGCACGATAGTCAACCTGCTCCCGAGGTTTTACGACGCGAGCGAGGGACAGGTGCTTGTGGACGGCGTGGACGTAAAGGAGTACAGGGAAAAGAGTCTCAACGACAAGCTGGGCTACGTCCCGCAAAAAAGCCTGCTGTTTTTCGGCTCCGTCAAGGACAACATAGTTTACGGCAGCGAGGGAAAAATCAGCGACGAAAAGGTGGAGGAGGCGTTGAAGGTGGCGCAGGCGGATTTTGTGTTCGGTCTGCCCGAAAAGACGGATTACCACATAGCGCAGGGCGGCAAAAACGTGTCGGGCGGTCAGCGTCAGCGTCTGTCCATAGCCCGCGCAATAGCAAAAAATCCGGAAATTTATATTTTCGACGACAGCTTTTCCGCTCTGGACTACAAGACGGACTCCGCGCTGCGCGCCGCGTTGAAGGAATACACAAAGGACGCGACAAGCATAATAGTCGCGCAGAGAATAGGTACGATAATGGACGCCGACCAGATAATAGTGTTGGAGGAAGGCAGAATCGCCGGCAAGGGAACGCACAGGGAGCTTATGCAAAACTGTCCGCTTTACCGCGAAATAGCTTTCAGCCAGCTGTCGGCGGAGGAGCTTGAAAATGGCTGAAAACAGAGGAATGCCCGCGCGCGGGCCAATGCGCGGACCGGGAGCGGGAGCGGCAATGTCCGACTCCAAGCCCAAAGAGTTTAAAAAATCCATAGCAAAGCTGGGAAAATATTTAAAGGCTTACTGGATAGGCATAATTGTCGCTTTGGTGTTCGCAGTGCTCGGCACGGTGCTGTCCATATTCGCTCCCAAAATTTTGCAGCTTATCGGCAACGAAATAGTAGAGGCGCTCGGAGCCGATGTTCCCATAGATATGGCGAGAGTGGGCGCCATTGCGGTCTGGTTGATTGTGCTTTACGTCGCAAGCGCGCTGTTCAATTTTATACAGTCCATCGTCATGTCCGTCATATCGGTCAATATCTCGCGGCGTATGCGCAACGACCTGAGCGACAAAATAAACAAGCTGCCCTTGTCTTACTTTGACAGACAGAGTTTCGGCGACATTTTGAGCCGCGTTACCAACGACGTAGACCTGATAGGTCAGACGTTGAATCAGAGTTTGAGTCAGCTCGTCAGCTCTTTTACTTTGATTGTGGGTATAATAATAATGATGTTCACAATCAGCTGGCAGCTCACTCTCGTGGAGCTGGTTAGCGTTCCCGTGAGCTTTCTTCTGGTCATGATTATCGTCAAAATCAGCCAAAAGCATTTCAGACGGCAGCAGAACGCTCTGGGTGACATCAACGGCATCGTAGAGGAAATTTATTCCTCCCACAACGTGGTCAAGGTTTTCAACGGACAGGAAAAAGCCGAACGCGAATTCGAGGAAATCAACAAGGTCATGGCGTCAAGCGCTCTCAAAGGTCAGTTTTTGTCCGGCATGATGATGCCCGTCATGAACACGGTGGCAAACATAAGCTACGTTCTCGTATGTCTTGTGGGCGGCATGATGGCAATCAAAAACAACGACGTGCTGTTTATCACGAGCATAGTGGCTTTCATATCTTACGTAAGGTCGTTCAATCAGCCCATAGAGCAGCTTGCCACGGTGACCAACACCTTGCAGTCGACTGCGGCGGCGAGCGAAAGAGTTTTCGATTTTCTGGAACAGCCCGAGCAGGCTCCCGACACGGGAAACAAGAGCATACCCGAATTTAAGGGCAACGTCGAGTTCCGTCACGTCAATTTCGGCTACACTCCCGAAAAACAGATTATTTTCGACTTCAACTGCAAGGTCGAAGCGGGACAGAAAATCGCCATTGTCGGACCTACGGGCGCGGGCAAGACCACGCTTGTCAACCTGCTTATGCGTTTTTACGAAACGGACAGCGGCGAAATTCTCATTGACGGCGTTTCTACCAAAGACATGACGCGCGAGTACGTGCGCGGACTGTTCGGCATGGTGCTTCAGGACAGCTGGCTGTTCGAGGGCACGATAAGGGAAAACATCTGCTACGGCAACGAGGACACGAGCGAGGAGACAATGATCGAGGCGTGCAAGGCGGCAAACGTGCACCACTTTATCATGAGCCTGCCCGGCGGCTACAATATGGTGCTCAACGAGGAGGCAAACATAAGTCAGGGACAGCGTCAGCTGCTTACCATTGCGCGGGCCATGGTGGACAACGCTCCCATGCTTATCCTTGACGAGGCGACAAGCTCTGTCGACACACGCACGGAGCAGAATATTCAGGAGGCAATGGACCGCCTGATGAAGGGGCGCACGAGCTTTGTCATCGCGCACCGTCTTTCAACCATAAAGAACGCGGACTTGATTCTCGTCATGAAAAACGGCAATATAATCGAGCAGGGCAATCACGAACAGCTTATGGCGCAGGGCGGTTTTTACAGCGAGCTTTACAACAGCCAATTCTCCAAGCACGGCGCGGCAGAGGAGGAGGACTGAAACAAGACTCCCGCATATTTGCGGTTTGACGCGAAAAGGTGAAAATAAAAAAGGACGGACAATGAAGAAAAAGAAAGAGAGAATATTGGGCACGCCCAAAAAACGCGGAAAATTTTTCACCTTTTTCAAGGGCCTTCTGCGGATATTTACCCGCAAGCCCAAAATAATAAATCTCAACGACAAAATAGAAGACAGAGCAATATATCTGTCCAATCACAGCGGCAGCAGCGGGCCCTTCACCCTTGAAATGTTTTTTCCCAAATATTTCGTCCCCTGGGGCACCTATGAGATGTGCGGAGGCTACCGCGACAGATGGAAATATCTTTATCACGTCTATCTGAGGCAGAAAAAAAAGGTTCCCGCCTTTTTCGCCTTTATCGCTGCGACGGTGGCGGCGTGTTTTACCGGTATGTTTTACAAGGGGCTGCAATTGGTGGCTACCTATCCCGACAACCGTATGCTTTCCACGCTGCGCTACACCCACAGATTGCTTGACGAGGGGCGCGGAATCCTGATTTTTCCCGAAAATTCCTCCGACGGCTACAAAGCCGTGCTTGAGGAGTTTTTTGCGGGCTTCGTGCTGCTTGCAAAGACCTATTTCAAGCACAGGGGCGTGGATTTGCCCGTTTACACCGTTTATTGGGACAAAAAAGCCAACACGATGGTCATCGACAAGCCCGAGTATTGCAACGCCTTGCTTAAATCGGGCAAAACGGCAAAGCAGGTGGCGGAGTTTTTCAAGGACAAGGCAAACGCGTTGAGAAGCGCGTTCATTTTGAAGGAAACCGCGATGCCCGCTTAATTTTCCGAATGGAGCGAAAAATGAAAGAACTCAGCAACAACAAGGTTATGGTTTTCGGCGACTCTGTGTCCAAAGGAGTCGTATACGACGGAAGAGAGCTTTCCGTGCTCGACAACGGCGTGGTCAAGGAGGTTACCGACCATTACCGTGTAGAATTCAAAAACATCTCGGTTTACGGTCAGACGCTTAAACGTCTGTACGACAGGCGGATTATCGACAAGCACTTAAAGGAAATGAGCGACGAGGACGCCGCCTTGACCTACGTGGTGCTGGTAATCGGCGGCAACGACTGCGATTTCGACTGGGCTGCCGTGGCGCGCGCGCCGTCCGTCAAGCATATTCCCAAAACGTCGCTCGACGCGTTTGAGAAAATGCTCGTGGACTCCATAGAAAAAATCAAAAAAAGAGGCGCGATGCCCGTGGTGTGCACGACGCCGCCCATCAATCCGCAGAAATATTTTTCAAACGTCATTTGCACGGTCGCCGACGGCTCCAAGGTGATGGAGTTTTTGAACGGAGACCTTACGAACATCAGCCGCTATCACGAGTGCTACAATCTTGCAATCGTCAAATGCGCGCTTGAAAACAACTGTCGTCTCATCGACCTGAGAACGCCTCTTTTGCTGGACAGAAAATATATGGATTTGCTTTGCCCCGACGGCATACACCCCAACGAACAGGGACATATGCTTATGGCGAAGGTGGTGGAGAACATCATTGACGGAATGCTGAAAAGGTCGGCAAGCGGAAAATAAAAATTTTTTCGGATACATACGGAGTTAGCCTATGCTAACTCCGTGCTTTTTTTTTCAAACGGTGATAAGATTGCTATGCTCGAAAAGAGTGTCATATCTTTTTAGGGCAAGCATATATTGAAACAGGGAGCAAGGCTCCCGAAATTTTTTCGAGTATGTTCGCTATTGCGAACTTTATTTCGGAAAGCAAGTTCGCAAGTGCGAACAAGGAGGCTTGAAATGCCTATTGCGATTGCGCCCTCGGGGCAAAAAATGAAGATTTTGAAAATTCTCACCGATGAAAAGACCAAAAAGCATCTCGAAAATCTGGGGCTTACCGTCAACTCGGATATAACTGTGCTGTCCAAAAGCGGCGGCAGCGTGATTTGTCTGGTTAAAGAGGGGCGGCTTGCTCTCGACAGCGGGCTGGTAACGAAAATTTTCGTCAGTTAGGTGAAAGGAGATTTTTTATGAAAAAATTGAGCGATTTTTCCATAGGAGAAAAGGGAGTGGTCCGCTCCGTCGGCGGCGAAGGCAAAATCCGACGCCGTTTGTTCGATATGGGCGTAACTCCCGGAGCGGTTGTGTGTCTGAGAAAAAAAGCGCCGCTCGGAGACCCTATCGAAGTGACTGTCAGAGGCTACGAGTTGACTCTGAGGGGGGCTGAGGCCCGCTGCGTTGACACGGAGGGAGTGCGATGAAAAGAATAGCGTTGGCAGGCAACCCCAACAGCGGAAAAACCACTTTGTTCAACTCTCTCACCGGAGCTACGGCGCACGTGGGCAACTGGCCCGGCGTCACCGTGGACAAGAGGGAGGGCGTTTACAAAAAATGCGCCGAAGCGTTGCAGATTGTGGACTTGCCCGGCATATACTCTTTGTCTCCGTACACGCCGGAGGAGGTGATTTCACGAAACTTCATTCTGGACGAAAAGCCCGATTGCATAATAAACATCGTCGACGCGACAAATCTGGAAAGGAACCTTTATCTGACCACTCAGCTTATGGAAATAGACGTGCCGATTGTGGTGGCGCTCAACATGATGGACGCCGTGAGGAAAAACGGCGATTCGGTGGACGGAGCTACACTCGAAAAGAAAATCGGTCTGCCCGTGGTGGAAATTTCCGCTTTGAGAGGAGAGGGAATTTCCCGCCTTATGGAAAAGACTTATGCTGCGAGCAAGAGCAAACGCAGCGGAGTGACCGTGTTGGAGGACTGCGCGTTAGGTCATCTTATCGGCGACGTAAAAATCGCGTTGGAAGGACAGAAGGTTGAAAATCCTCTTTTCCACGCGGTCAAGCTGGCGGAGGAGGACGAGCTGGAAACAAAGGCGCACCCCGACGCTGTCAAAACGGTCAGAGCCTTCAAGGATACTTTCAGGGACAACGTGTTCGGAGACGATTTCGAGGCGTTGGTGGCGGACAGCCGCTACAAATACATAACAAAGCACTTTTCCTCCGCGTTCAGAAAAGGGGAAAAGGCGATGAAGGGCGGACTCAACAGGTCGGACAGAGCGGACAAGGTTTTGACGCACAAAATATGGGGCATACCTATTTTCCTTGTCATTTTGTTCGCAATCTTCCATCTTACCTTTTCGGAAAACTTTCTGTATCTGGGCGGACTGTTCCCCGAGGGCTGGGTATCGCTCGAGGGCACCGCTTTCGAGGGCGTTTTCGGCACCGACAGTCTGACGGCGCTTGCCGAGGGCTGGCTGTCCGGCTCTCCCGATTGGGTGGCAGGACTCGTATGCGACGGTATTCTCGGCGGCTTGTTCTCCATTCTGTCTTTTTTGCCGCAGATTCTGCTGCTTTTCCTGTTTTTCTCGATTCTCGAGGATTCGGGTTATATGGCGCGCGTAGCGTTCATTCTTGACAGAATATTCCGCAGATTCGGTTTGTCGGGCAGGGCGTTCATGCCCATGATTATGGGCTTCGGCTGCTCCATACCCGCCATGATAAACACGCGGACGCTCGCGGACGAAAACGAGCGCACCGCAACGGTAAGAGTTATTCCGTTTTTCAGCTGCGGCGCCAAGCTGCCCATACTCACGGCTGTCGCCGGCGCGATAGTTGCTTCTGCGGGCATAGGAAACGCGGATTTGATAACTTACTCCATGTATCTGCTGGGAGTAGTCGTTGCAATTATCAGCGTGCTTTTGATGCGCAACACGACGATGAGAGGGGAGGTTCCTCCCTTTATCATGGAGCTGCCGAGTTACCACGCTCCGCAGTTCAAAAACCTGATGCTGCACCTGTGGGACAAAACCAAGCATTTTGTCAAAAAGGCGTTTACGATAATACTCGTCTCCACAATTGTCATCTGGTTTATCAGTCATTTCAGCTTCTCGTGGCAGTTCCTGCCGGACGAGCAAATCAACCAAAGCATACTTGCGGGATTGGGACAGCTGGTTCAGCCGTTGTTCACTCCGCTGGGCTTCGGCAGTCAGCTCGGCTCGTGGGGCTGGGTGTTCGTTGTCGCGGCAATCACGGGACTGATTGCCAAGGAAAACGTCATTTCGACTTTCAGCGTGCTCGCCGCCTGCATTGTAGCCGGCTTTGAGGGAACCGAGGAGGGCGTCGAGGAGGTGCTGGTAATGATGCAGGCGACAGGCATAACGGTGCCGGCGCTGCTGTCCTTTATCGCATTCAACATGACCACCATTCCTTGCTTTGCCGCCGTCGCTACCGCCAAGGCGGAGCTGCCCGACAAAAAGCGTTTCAATTATACGCTGCTTTTCTGGCTGGTCACGTCTTACATAGTTTCCGCTGCGGTGTACCTCATCGGCTCGTGGTGGTGGACGTCCTTTATCTTCGCCGCCGCAATTGCCGTCACGGTTGTCGGAATAGCGCTTTTCAACCAAGGCAGGTTTAAAAGAAGAAGAGCTTAAAGGAGGCTTTAAATGGAACCAATCGAAATCGTCGCCATCGTAGTATGCGCGGTTATAGTTCTCGGAGTGCTAATCTCCGCGATTATCCGCCGAGTCAAAGGCAAAACAGGCTGTGACTGCGCCGATTGCTGCGGCGGCTGCGCGGGGTGCGGCAAAAAGCCCGACAAGCGCAAATCAAAGTAATCAACGACAAAAGATTTTGTTTTTCCTTGTAAAAATTTTGCACGAGCCGCCCCGTCAGGGGCGGTTTGTGTTTGAAGGGACGCAATCACTTTACATCCGCGGCTCTTGACGTTATAATATTAAAAAGGAACAAAACCTATGAGGACGAGAGAATCTGAGGAAATGTACCTCGAAACCATTTTGCTTTTAAAGAAAAAAAAGGGCAATGTCCGTTCCGTGGACGTGGTCGAGGAACTGGGTTACGCCAAGTCAAGCGTATCCCGCGCGGTAAACCTGCTTATCCAAAAGGGCTACGTAAACATGGACAGAAACGGAGACTTGACGCTTACCGCAAGCGGCGAAGAAAAAGCCTCCTCCGTGTTTGAAAGGCACTATTATATTACGCGCGCGTTGATAAAAATGGGCGCCGACGCGGCTCTTGCCGAAGCCAACGCGTGCAGAATCGAACACGTCGTTTCGGACGATATGTTTGAATTGATTAAAAAATTCGCCGCGTGCGACTGAAATGTTTTTTTCGCTTGACACAACCGTTTTTATATGCTATCATTCAACAGGAGTCGTAAAGCGGCTCCTTGATTTAAACGTCAAGTTCGCAAATGCGAACTCAAATTGGTAACGGGAGGTAAATTTATGTCCGCATCCATGTTGAAATATCTCATTGCGGCAGACAGTCTGTGCGACGGCGAAAACGGAGTCAGTCTGACTGCGCTGGCGTTGAAGGCGGGAGTGACAAAGGTCAGCGCCTATCGCGCGGTGGACAGACTGGAAACGGACGGATACCTGTCGCGCGAAAGCAAAAAGAAAATCGTGCTTACTAAAAAGGGCGTTGACAGTCTGCGCACATATATGCGCGAGGTTTACGTTTTGCGGGACGCGCTTATGCAGATATGCAAGCTGCCCCGAAACGTCGCCTACCACGAGGCGTTGAAGGCTGTTGGCGCGCTAAGCGGCAGGAGT
>OMED01001205.1_pt1 | contig 10852 bp, 9 predicted proteins | sample 1673411 | NCBI WGS metagenome assembly OMED01 (sample SAMEA103958110, study PRJEB25191) | human gut metagenome | reverse complement strand
GCGGGCGGCTGTCTGGGGTTCCTCAGGTTCAACAGCTTTCCGGCAAAGGTATTTATGGGCGATACGGGCTCATTGGCCCTTGGCGGAGCAATAGCTGCTATGGCGGTGTTCTCCCGGGCAGTGCTGCTGCTTCCCATAATGGGCGCATGCTTCGTGGCAAGCGCCGTCAGCGTGATACTTCAGGTGGGCTCCTACAAGCTGCGCAGGAAGCGCATATTCAAGATGGCCCCGCTGCACCATCACTTTGAGCTTCTCGGTTATTCCGAAACAAAGATCGTTGCAGGATACATGATAGTTACCACATTGCTTTGCCTGGTATGCCTCTTGGCATTCCAATAAAGAGCATATGTATTAAGCATATGCGGTGAACTTGCAAAAATGGAATTACATTTTTGCGAAAGCGTTAGCGTTTATTTTGCCGCCCGGTGGCAGGGTTCCGTATTTCAGCCGTGGTTCTTTGGCGCTTGGCACGGCAGGCGGACGCAGGGCGTTTGAGGCAGGACGTGGCTCGTTGCCTCAAGCACCCTGACACCTCCGGGGGGCTTTTTTTAACAGAATCGCGCATGAAGTGGGCGCAAGAACGCCCCGTGTGCTATAATTTATAAAATAAATATAGGCCGAATATGTGTTTCGGAAGGAGTCAGGATTATGCAAAACGGAAAGAAGACCGCTCTTATCTGCGGAATGGCCAAAAGCGGCATCGCCAGCGCAATACTGCTCTATAAAAACGGCTACAAGATAATAATTAACGACATGAAGAGCGAGATATCCGGACTCCAGGAAGCGCTCAAGGATATCGAGTATGTGAACGCAATGGGACAGGAGCCAGAGACACTGCTGGACGGCGTGGATCTGTTGGTGCTCAGCCCGGTTATACCTATATTCAAGCCTTTTGCCAGGAAAGCACAGGATATGGGCATAGAAGTGATAGGCGAAATAGAGCTGGGATACCGCTATTGCCACAGGGGCGCAAAGTTCGTATGCATAAGCGGCACCAACGGCAAGACCACCACCACTGCACTGACAGGCGAGCTTTTCAAAGCCGCGGGCAAGCGCACGTTCGTGCTGGGCAATATTGGCATACCCATAACCGAGCGGGCAATGGAGGTAAAAGATGGGGACGTCATAGTAGCGGAAGTGGCCGCACTGCAGCTTGAAAGCATAAAGAGCTTCCGTCCCAACGCCTTTGGCATGCTGAACATAACTGAGGATCATCTTAACAGGTTCCAATATAAGATGGAGAACTACATAGCCGCAAAGTGCAGGGGCTTTGAAAACCAGACTCCCCAGGACTTTGCGGTGCTGAATTACGATGACCCCATCGTGAGGAATATGGCAAAGCTCACCAGGGCCCGCGTGCTGTATTTCTCGCAGAAGCAGGACGTGGAAAACGGCATGTTCCTCCGGGACGGCTATATGATATGGAGGCTGGACGGCCATGAGCAGCGGCTTATACACCGGAGCGAACTGCGGATACCCGGCGATCACAACCTTGAAAACGCCATGTGCGCCGCCTCTCTTGCCATGTGCATGGGCCTTGATGCAGAAGCGGTGTGCCGGGGACTTCGCGCCTTTCGGGGCGTTGAACACCGGATAGAGTTCGTTCGCGAGGTGGAAGGCGTCCGCTATGTAAACGACTCCAAGGGGACAAACCCGGATTCCACCATAAAGGCCGTGAAGGCCATGACCCAGCCCACCGTGCTCATGCTGGGCGTAGGCGATTACGATAAGCACAGCGACTTCACGCCGCTTTTTGAGGCGTTCGGCAGCACTGTGAAGGGTGTTATAGCCTCCGGAATCAATATACCCGCAATAAAGGCTGCCGCCGAAAAGACAGGCTACAAAGGCGAATTCGTGGAGTGGTACGGCAACTTTGAAGGTATGATAAAGAAAGCGGGAGAGATGGCGGGCAAGGGAAGCACGGTGCTGCTTTCGCCTGCGGCTGCAAGCTGGGGCCAGTTCGACAACTACGAACAGAGAGGCGAGATATTCAAGGATATCGTAAATAAGCTGTAACCAGCATAGAATAACCCGAAGGGAGGTGCGGCATGGAAACGCTGAAGGCCAAAAAGAAGAATGGGCAGATGGACTTCCTGCTCTACGTTACCGTGCTGCTGCTGTGCGCCTTCGGGCTTGTGATGGTATTTTCAGCCAGCTATTATTACGCACAGAACAAGGCGAGCCTGAATTACGATGGATTGTACTATCTGAAGAACCAGGCAAAGTATATGGCCATGGGGCTTGGCGTTATGATAGTGATGTCACGGGTGGACTATCACTATCTTGAAAAGCTCAGGAACGTTGGACTTATGGTGACGCTTCTGCTTATGCTTGCTACGGTGTTCTGGGGCGAGGATATAAACGGCGCAAAGCGGTGGCTGAACCTGTTTGATGTGATAACCTTCCAGCCTTCAGAGCTTGCAAAGTTCGTGCTCATACTGTACATGGCTTCCTTTATGACCCGTAGGGCACCTCAGATGAAGAGCTTTACCCGGGGCATTGTACCCATGCTCATCATAATGTGCATCATCTGCATACTGCTGCTGCTGCAGAAGAACATGTCTATGATGATGGTGGTCATGATGATAGGCTTTGTAATGCTGTTCCTTGGAGGGGCGGATATGCGGCACCTGGTTGGCCTCTGCCTGCTGGCGGTGCCGGTGTTCTTTCTTGCGGCATCAATGGAAACGTACCGCTGGAACAGGCTGGTAATATTCACAAACCCATGGAAGGATCCTCAGGGAAACGGCTATCAGCTGATACAGTCCCTGTACGCATTGGGCAGCGGCGGCCTATTCGGCAAGGGGCTTAACTTTTCCACTCAGAAGCTGCTGTTTCTTACATACGGCGAGAGCGACTTTATATTCGCCATAATAGGCGAGGAGCTTGGCTTCATAGGTTGTGTGCTGGTAATAGCCGCGTACTTTTTCATCGTTTGCCGGGGAATGCGCATAGCCGCCCGCTGCAAGGATAAGTTCGGGAGCCTGCTGGCTGCCGGAATAACCAGCGTTATAGCCATACAGGTGGCAGTAAACATAGGCGTGGCCACCAGTTCTGTCCCTCCTACCGGCCAGACGCTGCCTTTTATAAGCGCCGGCGGCACGTCGCTCATAATATTTATGGCTGCGGCAGGCATACTGCTCAATATTTCGAGAAATACGGAAAGCATATAGAATTAACCCATTCCATCCTTCCTGAATAGTATGGATTGTACCGCAATGGCGGCAGGGGAGGGGCGCAATGGGCAAATTCATAATAGAGGGCGGACATAGGCTGAGCGGACGCGTAAAGGTCCAGGGAGCGAAAAACGCCGCGCTGCCGGTTCTGGCGGCGACTGTCATGAGCCGGGGAGAGATGACGCTGTTCAACTGCCCTGAAATACGGGATGTTCACAATATGCTGAGCATACTGCGTGAGCTGGGCGTGGAATCGTATTATGATGGGGACGCGCTGAAAATTTCCGGCAGAAACGCCAGAAGCAGTCCTATGCCGCAGCGCCTTTCGAAGGAGCTGCGCTCCTCCATATTCATGTTGGGGCCGCTGCTTTCACGCTTTGGCGAGGCGGTGTGCGCCTACCCGGGGGGCTGCGAGATAGGCCATAGGCCGGTAGACCTTCATTTGAAAGGCCTTGCGGCGCTGGGGGCGGATATAAGGGAAGAGCGGGGTTACATAATTTGCGACGGGCGCAACATGCACGGAGGCGAGATACACCTCGATTATCCCAGCGTAGGCGCAACAGAAAACATAATGATGGCAGCGGCTGCCGTCCCGGGCGATACGGTGATAACCAACAGCGCCCGGGAGCCGGAAATAGAGGAACTGCAGAATTTCCTCAACTCAATAGGCGGCGATATCCGTGGCGCAGGCACATCTACCATATACATAAAAGGTGGAATGGAAGAAGTGCCGGCAGCTGCGCACAGAATAATGCCCGACAGGATAGCTGCGGGAACGCTCATGTGCGCCGTGGCGATGGCCGGAGGAGAAACGGAGCTTACAGACGTGTGCCCGGAGCACATAGGCAGCCTCATATCAAAGCTGCGCGAGGCAGGGTGTCATATAAGCTGCGGCGGGGATACGCTGGAGATACGGGCAAAGGGACGGCCTAAAGAGATAAAACTAATAGAAACGCTGCCTTATCCGGGCTTTCCGACGGATATGCAGGCGCAGATATTCGCCCTGTGTACCGTGGCGGACGGCACCAGCGTAATAGTGGAAAACCTTTTCGAAAACCGCTTCCGCCATTGCGCGGAGCTTATAAAAATGGGCGCAAATATAACCCAAAAGGACAGGACCGCAATAGTAAGGGGCGTGGAGAAACTCTCGGGAGCTGTGGTATACGCAAAGGACCTTCGCGGAGGAGCGGCGCTTACCATAGCCGGGCTGGGTGCTGAGGGGATGACGGCAGTAGAGAACACGGAATATATCGATAGAGGATACCAGCGGCTGGATGAGACGCTGAATTCACTCGGAGCCTGTATAAAGAGGGAAGATGGCACGCAATAAGGGAAAAACCAGAGTGGTAAAGAACGAAGGACGCAGGGACGGCAAAAAGCCGCCTCGCAGCCATGTGTCCTATGTCGACATAGAGCAGGTAAAGCAGCGCTATGGCGGACGCTCTACAAGAGAGCCCCGAAAAGAACTGCACGTATTTGGAGAAGAAGAGCCGCAAAATGTCAAGAAGAAAGAGCACAGGGGCGTATACCTGCTGCTGCTCGGTCTCGTATTGGCAGGCATAGCCATAGGCTTCTATTTTGCGCTCATAATAGACCGCATAGAGGTCGTAGGCAACGAAAAGCTGGAGCGGGGAGAGGTGCTCACCATATCCGGACTTAACATAGGCGAGCATATGCTCTTTGCCAATCTCGGAGAAGCCCGCAGCAGGCTGCTCAGCAGCCCCTATATACGCTCGGCATACATAAAAAGAGCGTATCCGGACAAGCTCATTATCACCATAGAGGAACGCAAGCCTGTGGCAGCGATCGTAGGCGTGGGGTCATATGCCCTGATAGACCTGGAGGGCAGCGTTATGGAGATAGCGCAGACAAACGACAACGGGCTGGTAGCGGTTTACGGCGTAAGCTCCGGCGGCTACGCCGTGGGCCAGAAGATCGGCGACTATGCGGAATTCAACAGCGAAACGCTGCTTGAGATAATTGCAGTGCTTTCCAATCAGGGAATGCTGGACATAATAGAGAGCATAGATATGTCGCAGCCCCTGAAGATAGGCATGACTACAACATACGGCTATACGGTCAACATAGGACAGCCCGAAAACCTTACGGGAAAGCTGGAAAACCTGCCGCCCGTGCTGAGCAAGGTGCTTTCCATGGGCCTTGAGGGCGGAACAATAGACCTTGGCGTGCTGGGCGATCCGGTATATTCTCCGCCAGAGGTGTACCAGCCGGAGACAGAGGAACAGGAGGGCGGAGACGGCGAGGGCGGCGAAGCAGAGCCGGATAAGGCCGAGGAAGGCGGGACGGAGCAGCCCGAACCCAGTCCTGCACCGTAACTTCCAGCAGTTACAAAGTGTAAAAATAATTGTATCCTATTGCACAAAATATAGTGGTGTGGTATGCTTAGACCAACTATTAGGTGGAAGTATATTCTCATGGCATATGGAGAGTAGGGGCGCTATGGAGGAAAAATGAAACAGAATACCGCCATACTCGATATTGGAAGCTCCAAGGTGATATGCCTCATATGCAGCGCACAGGGAAGGGACAGCATAACCGTCCGGGGTGCGGGCGTAAAGGAATATCCGGGCTTTGAGAACGGACGATTTATAGACGAACAGCTTTTCTCCAGCGCGGTGGTGGACGCCATCGCAATGGCAGAGGGTGAGGCAAAGGTACGCATAAGGGATCTTTCCGTAGGCGTACCCGCAAGCTTTTCAAAGCTGGTGCTGCATGAGGGATCTGCCGGGGTAAAGTCACGCACGGGAAGGATAAACGGCGACACTATAGACGACCTGATAAACGACTCGCTCACATTCGAGCAGCCTGGAGGGTACGAGCTGATGCACTCCACTCCGGTGGAATTCAAAATAGGCGAAACGGTCACTGCCGATCCGCCCCTTGGGCAGGCGGCAAAAGAGGTCAGCGCCGTAGTATCCCACGTGTACATGCAGAACGGGTTCAGAGCAGCGGTGTCCGATGCACTGAGCAGGACGAATCTCGAAGCGGATATGTATATAAGCGTTCCGCTTTCGGCTTCACTGTTTGTGATACCCGAGGAGGAGAGGACGGACTGCGCGGTGCTCATAGACGGGGGCGCGGCAGACCGACGTAAGCTTCATACGGGGCTCCGCCCTTATAGCCTGCGAGACGCTGGGAATAGGCGGCGTGAGCTTTGCAAACGATCTGGCCTATGGGCTTCGGATATCCACCCAGTCTGCGGAGAATGTAAAACGCAGATACGTCTATTCGCTGGACTATCAGGACAGCATAGATATAGTACGCATGGAGGGGAAAAGCCCCATGCACGTCGATCACGCAGTGATACAGTTCATAATTGAGGAACGCACAAAGCAGCTTGCCGGTTATCTTGTGCGCATGCTCAAGGATATGGGAGTAAGGCTTGAGGAAAAGCCCCCCGTATACATAACCGGCGGCGGCATAGCCCTTATGCGGGGCAGCTGCGAATACATGGAAAAGCTCATGGGTGTGCCTTTAAAGGTAAGAATGCCGTGGATGCCCAGACTTTCCTCCCCAAATTACGCCAGCGCTTTTTCGGTAATGGATTTCGTGATGCATGCTGAGGAAGAAGACAGCGTGGACAGGCTGGTAGGAATGGTAAGCGAGAGCAGATTCATCAAAAAGATCAGAGAACTGTTTGGTAACGTAAGATAAATTATCAGGAGGAAATGATATGCCTATTGGTCTTGAACTCGATATGGAAAGAGGCAACCTTGCGCAGCTTAAGGTAGTCGGCGTAGGCGGCGCGGGCAATAACGCTGTCAACCGTATGATACAGTACGGCATACGCGGCGTTGAGTTCATTTCCGTAAATACAGATAAACAGGCGCTGTACCTGTCCCATGCGAACCAGAAGATACAGATAGGCGAAAAGGTCACCAAAGGATTGGGCGCGGGTGCTGATCCCGAAGTAGGGCGCAAGGCGGCTGAAGAAAGCAAGGAAGCCATATCCGAGGCTCTCAAGGGAGCGGATCTGGTATTCATAACCGCAGGTATGGGCGGCGGCACCGGCACCGGTGCAGCCCCCGTAGTAGCGGAGTGCGCAAAAGAGCTTGGCATACTTACAGTTGGCGTAGTCACAAAGCCCTTCTCCTTTGAGGGACGGGTGCGTATGAACAATGCCGTAAACGGCATAACCAACCTTAAGGCAAACGTAGATACTCTTATATCCATACCTAACGACAGGCTGCTGGATTCAGTAGGCAAGGTAAGCCTTACCGAAGCATTCAGGATCGCTGACGATGTGCTGCGTCAGGGCGTGCAGGGAATAAGCGATCTTATAGCTGTACCTGCTATGGTGAACCTTGACTTTGCTGATGTGCGTACCATAATGCGTGAGCGTGGAATGGCCCACATGGGCATAGGCATGGCCACCGGCGACAAGCGCGCCGCCGAGGCTGCAAGGCAGGCTGTGGTAAGCCCGCTGCTTGAAACTACAATAAACGGCGCAAAGGGCGTGCTGCTAAACATCACCGGCGGCGCGGATCTGGGCATACAGGAACTTTCTGAAGCGGCCTCTATCATTCAGGAGTACGCGGATCCCGAGGCAAACATCATTATGGGCGCGGGCATCGACGAGGATATGGGCGACGGCGTACGTATAACCGTAATAGCTACCGGCTTCGATGCACCCGGCGCAAGGTCTCAGCAGAGCCAGCATCCCACGGCTGCCGTAAACGCTGTACAGAACAGCCAGCCTCCCAGAAGGCCGACCATACGCGACGTGAAGGATCAGGAAAGCAGCTGGAATGGCGCAAACGTGAAATTCTGGGAGCGTGAGCGTACCAGAACTCCTCAGTACAGCTCCCCTCTTCCAGAGGGAGAGGAAGTAACCCCTCACTTTACCATGGACGACCTGCCCAAGGCAGACAAGGCCAAGGGAAATAATAATACTAATAACCTTAACGTGCCTGCATTTTTGAGAAGAAACGATTAAATCAAAAAGACGCGGGCGCTTAGCCCGGCGTACACTTTTTTAAGTAATAAGACGGGGAAGCGCAAAGGAGCGTTTCCCCGTTTTGTTTATATTTTTATTTTTCAGAAAGGAAAGAAAAACCATGACCAAATCCTTTATCCCACAGGGCTATAAGCCCACGCTGTCACTTTATGAAACTCAGGACGCTATAAGCTTCATAAAGCGTGAATTTCAGGACAGCCTTGCGCGGGCACTGCACCTCAAACGCGTATCCGCACCTCTGTTCGTACAGCCTGAGACAGGCCTCAATGACAACCTGAACGGCTATGAGCGCCCGGTAGGCTTCGATATCCCATTTACCGGCAAGGATGCACAGGTAGTGCAGTCTCTCGCAAAGTGGAAACGCATGGCGCTTTACCGCTACGACTTCCACCCAGGCAACGGCCTCTATACCGATATGAACGCCATACGCCGCGATGAAGAGCTGGACAACCTGCACTCCGTATACGTGGATCAGTGGGACTGGGAGAAGGTCATAACCCCTGATACCCGCAACCTTACTACCCTCAAGAACACTGTTACTGCCATAGTTGGCTGCGTATGCAACACGCTGGATGTACTCAAGGCCCGCTATAACTTTATTACGACAGAGCTGAGCCGCGACGTGTTCTTTATAACCACTCAGGAGCTGCTTGATATGTACCCCGACAAAACCCCAAAGGAGAGGGAGAACGCCATAACCAAGGAGCACAGGACGGTATTTATAATGCAGATAGGAGATCTGCTTTCAAACGGCGAAAAGCACGACGGACGCTCCCCCGACTATGACGACTGGAAGCTCAACGGCGATATACTGTTTTACGATGACGTGCTGGACTGCGCAATGGAGATATCTTCGATGGGTATCCGCGTAGACGCCAAGAGCATGGACGAACAGCTTACCAAGGCCGGCTGTGATGACAGGCGTCAGCTGCCGTTCCATAAGATGCTGCTCAATGGTGAACTGCCCCTTACCATCGGCGGTGGTATCGGCCAGTCCCGTCTCTGCATGCTGCTGCTGGGTAAGGCTCACATCGGCGAGGTGCAGTCCTCCGTATGGGATCAGGATACCATAGACTGCTTCGAAAAGGCTGGCGTGACGCTGCTCTAAAAAATTCCAATATCGCGAAAACCGCTCCTACCGGGGCGGTTTTTTTATGCGTGATATTTCCACCAATATTCGCATATATATTTATCACCGCTTCTACAATTTGCGACTGCCGCCCTGTGGTATCATTTGCTTGCGCCGGGGGTGACTGAAATGTACATAGAGGTATTTCTGCTGGATAACCTGCTGATGAATGCCGTAATATGCGTGCTGGCGGGGGCGGTATGCGGAAGAAGCATCAGGCTGGGGCGGGTGCTGCTGTTCTCATTGGGCGGAGCGGTATACGGAGCTGCCGCAATGTATGTGCCGGTGCTTTCTATGTTCCCGTGTAAAACTATCCTGTGCCTTGCCATGGCGCTGGTATTCCCGTATGAGGGCCTGCGCGGCTACATTACCGGCCTCACTGCGATATTGGCGGCGGCGCTGACGATAGGCGGGCTCGGGTTTCTGATGATATGCGCCTTTGGCAATGTGAGAAGCCTCGGAGACGGCATATCGTTAAGGCTGATGCTGCTCATAGCGTTTGCGGCGTCGATAATGCCGGGCATTGCCAGAAGGGTGCGGGGCAAAAGGCTGGATAACCAAAACCGACATATCCTCATATTGAAGAGGGGAGATAAGGAATATGAGCTTGATGCCATGGTGGACAGCGGCAACAGCCTGTACGATCCTGTGAGCGGCCGCCCGGTAGCCGTAGCATGGCTGCCCGAAACGGGAGATATACCCATACCGGTGGGCACGGTGAACGAAAGAAGCGTGCTGTACGCATTCAGGCCGGACAGCGCACGGCTGGACGGCAGCGATATGGATATACTTGTGGCAGTGTCAAAAAGGCCGCTCAAGGCCGCGCTTATACCGCCCGCGGCGCTCTGCGATGAGTTGAAAATAACGAGGCTGGAGGGGAAATACCATGCTTAGCATAGTGAAGGATGTGCTCACAAGGCTATATGCGTTTCTTGGGGGGGATATATACTACATAAACAGCGGCGAGGCGCTGCCGCCGCCCCTGAGCAGGGAAGAGGAAGCAAAGATAATGGAGCAGCTCCGCGCCGGAGATGAGGACGTCAAACAGACGCTCATCGAGCGCAACCTCAGGCTTGTAGTGTACATAGCCCGAAAGTTCGAGAATACCGGCGTATGCGTCGAGGACCTTATATCCATAGGTACAATAGGCCTTATCAAGGCGGTAAACACCTTTGACGCAGAGAAGCGCATAAAGCTTGCCACATACGCTTCCCGCTGCATAGAAAACGAGATACTGATGTACCTGAGAAGGAGCTGCAAGCTGAAGCTTGAGGTATCCCTCGATGAGCCACTGAATGTTGACTGGGACGGCAACGAACTGCTGCTTTCGGATATACTCGGCACAGACGCAGATGCCATATACCGGGGCATAGAGGACGAGGTGGATAAGGAACTGCTGTCTCTCGCCATGAAGAAGCTCACGCCGAGAGAAAAGAAAATAATGGAGCTGCGCTTCGGTCTATATGGCAACAGGGAGTACACCCAGAAGCAGGTCGCAGACATGATGGGAATATCCCAAAGCTACATAAGCAGGCTGGAAAAGCACATAATCAAGTTGCTGAAGTCCGA
>OMED01001201.1_pt1 | contig 10907 bp, 7 predicted proteins | sample 1673411 | NCBI WGS metagenome assembly OMED01 (sample SAMEA103958110, study PRJEB25191) | human gut metagenome | reverse complement strand
CTCGCCTCTTGCAATTCTCGCCGCACCATTCACAACAAAATTGATTGGCATACCTCGTTTAGGAAAAAGCTCGTCATTCGGAAATCCCGCCTGTAATGCTGCGTCCACGATCGTCAAACGATTATTGTCATATAACTTCAAGCGCTCTCCATTGAATTTCATCATAATAAAATTATTCCGTTGCTCATAATAATTCAGACAAATTCCAATCGGAGTCACAAGGAGTGGATCCTTATGGATATCTTCCTGTTCGAAGACAACTTCTTTGAGAACTTCCTCTCCACGTAATGCCACACGTTCCTCCGGCAAATCAAGCCGTTTGGCCAGCATTTGCGTGAATCCGTGGATTTTTCCACCACCTCCTACGACAAAGCAGGCACTGACCGTCTTATCTCCATTTAATTCCATGATCTTTGCAGCTACTTCGGAAGTAATCTTATCCACCGTAGGCTCTACAAGATCCCAGATTTCTTTAGAAGGAATTGTATGAGAAATACTCATGATATCTTCATATGTCACTTCATTCTCTGTAGTCGATGCCAGTTTCATCGCCTCGGCGGTCTTAAAATCTACAAGAAAATGCTGAACGATTAATTCCGTCAATTCATCTCCTGCATATGGAATCATGCCATATGCAATAATACTTCCTTCTTTTGTCACAGAAATATCAGAAGTTCCCGCACCCACATCAACCAGTGCAATATTTAACATGCGGTAATTTTCCGGAATAGCTACATTGATAGCAGCAATTGGCTCCAAAGTCATGTTTGCGACCGTAAGCCCTGCCTGCCCTACTGCAGAATACAATCCATCTACTACATCTTCCGGAAGAAATGTTACGATAATGTCTTCACCAATCTTTGTTGCTTTATGATCCTCAAGACTTATAAATACTTCATCATTCAAAAAATATTTCACAACCGAATAACCCACGCAATAAAATTTATACTGTGTGTCATTTGCTTCTTTTAAAATATCCTGAGCTTTTTCAATTCCCAGCAAATCGAGTGTATGAATATCCTCTCCGGTAACAATGCTCTCCTCCGCATACTCATACTCAACATGTGTAGTAACCGTCTTTAACACACGACCAGCGGCTGCAATACACACATCACTCAGCGGTTCATTCAGCTGTGCTTCGAGTTCTGCTTTCACCTGGCCAATAATTCGTCCGACCTTACCGATATTATGAATCTGCCCATCCAGCATTGCACGGGTTTCGTGCTGTCTCACACACTGTGCTGCCACTATAAACTTATCATCTTCTGTCCGGTATCCCACAGTTCCCACTACATTGCGGGTTCCAATGTCCAAACCAAATACGTTACTCATATGTGTCTCTCCCTCAACGCCTTATCAATCTGTGCCAGCGTCTGTTCAATTCTTCCATCGTTATTAATGACCAGCTGACAGTTTTTTCGATATTCATCCTCGCTCAGCTGACTATCAAAAATCTGGTCAATTTTTGTATCTGAATATCCTCTTGAAATTTTCAGACGCTCTCTTCGAATTTCTCTGTCCGTATAAATATACCAAAGTTCATCACATATTTCATCATAATGTTCTTCAATAAGCAAAGCCGCTTCCAATACCAGAAGCTTGCGAACACCGCCTTCTCTTTCAGCCTGTACCTTCTCACACACATACTCTTTGACTGCCGGATGAACAATTCCATTAAGTAAATTTCTTTTTTTCTCGTCTGCAAAAATCACAGATGCCAGTTTTTTACGGTCAAAATGACCATCTTTCTGAAAAATATCTTCGTTTCTGAATAGCTCCGCTAGTTTTTCAAAGCACTCCGTTCCCGGTTCCATAAGTTCATGAGCAATTTCATCTGCAAGCATAACTCTGGTTCCATGATGTCTGCCAAGATAATTTAATATCTCTGATTTTCCGGCTCCCACACCGCCTGTAATTCCAACAAAAAGCATATCAGCCTCCTAATGTGCATCATACCAATCATATCCGGTTTCTGTTCCCACTGCAAGCTCTACACTTAAATCTGCCGCGCTTTGCATTTCCTGTTCCAAAAGAGCTATCACTGCGTCTTTTTCTTCTTCTGCAGTCTCAATCAAAAGTTCATCGTGTACCTGTAAGATCAGTCTTGATTTGTAATTTTCGCGAATCAGACGGTCATGCACACGGATCATCGCAATTTTAATAATATCTGCTGCAGTTCCCTGGATTGGCGCGTTCATTGCAACACGCTCCCCAAACTGCCGCTGCATATAATTGCTGGATGAAAGTTCCGGAATCGGGCGAATTCTTCCATATAAAGTTTTGGTAACACCTTTTTCTTTCGCCTCCGCAACCGTGCGGTCTAAAAATTCCTTGATTTTTGGATAAGTTTCAAAATAACTGTCAATATATCCCTGTGCCTCTTTCTGTCCGATATCAAGATCCTGACTCAGTCCAAATGCGCTGATTCCATATACAATGCCAAAATTGACCGCTTTGGCATTTCGTCGCTGTAAATCGGTCACCTCATCAAACGGCACATGAAATACTTTGGAAGCCGTACTTCTATGAATATCCTGATTTTCCCGGAACGCCTCAATCAACTGCTTATCTCCGGACATATGTGCCAGAAGACGAAGTTCGATCTGTGAGTAATCAGAATCCACAAACAAATCTCCATCCAGCGGATGAAATACTTTACGAATCATTTTTCCAAGTTCAATACGGATTGGAATATTCTGCAAGTTCGGATCCGTACTGCTGAGTCTTCCCGTTGCCGTAATCGTCTGATGAAATGTTGTGTGAATCTTTCCAGTCTCGTCAATATAGTTAGCAAGCCCATCCGCATAGGTTGATTTCAGTTTTGCCAGTTTACGATACTCCAATATGTCCGCAACAATCGGGTAATCTCCTGCCAGTTTTTCCAGCACCTCCGCAGAAGTTGAAAATCCGGTCTTGGTCTTCTTTCCATTCGGAAGCTGCATTTTTTCAAATAAAATCACACCAAGCTGCTTCGGTGAATTGATATTGAACTGTTCACCCGCTTCTTCGTATATCTTCTGTTCCAGTTCTATAATAGAAACGGAAAGCTTTTCACCGTACTCTTTCAGTGCATCCGCATCAATGCTGATTCCCTGCCGTTCCATATCGGACAATACAAAAACGAGCGGCATCTCGATTTCACGGAAAAGTTTATCCATCCCCTGTTCTTTTAACGATTCCATAAGAACCGGATAGGATTTCCACGAAATGTATGCCTCATAGCAGGCATAATCCACTGCCTTTTTTTCATCTTCCGCAAGCACTTCTGCTACCGTTTTCTTTCCAAGCAAGTCTGCTTTCCCCGGCACCATAAGTCCCAGATAATCCTTTGCAATATCATCACACGGATATTCGCCCTTTAATGGATTCAACAGATACGCTGCCACTGTGCGTTCAAAAAAACGATTTCTCTGCGTGCAATATGCTTCCCAGTCTTCTGCTGCTCCTTGTTCATTTATCCATTTCAGATAAGGCAGCTGGGATTTTAAATTCGCTGTAAGCAACTGCTTGCTTTTGCACGCAAATAAATGCGCTATCAAATCATCTGCCGCAAGTTCATCTCCGGTAATAAACAAATAAATATCTTCCTCAGAAAAAGCCACTGCAAGCGCCGCAAATGCATTCTTCGGTGCTGGCGCAAACAAAAGCATCTGTCCATCCGACTCCTGCTTATTATCCACGTTTGGAATAACCATAAAAGCAAGTGGCTTTTCATCCACTTTCTTCCAGATACGTTCTGCCTCTGCTTTTGTTTTTATTACATTAAAATGCTCCTGGGCATTATTTTTCGGTGCATCCACAGAAAAACGTCCCAGAAGATTCTTAAATTCCAGTTTCTTACACATCAGATACGCTTCCTGTGTGTAAAGTGCATCATTTGACGCTAACGCGGCCTCTGTGAAATCATATTTCACAGGAACATCCGTAATGATGGTCGCGAGCTTTTTGCTCATGACCGCCTGGTCCCAATACTCCACAATATTCTTTGACGCACGCGGCGGACGAACAACTTCTGCATTCTCATGTACCGCCTCAATGCTCCCATACTGTGCAATCAGCGCTGTCGCTGTCTTCTCTCCAATTCCCGGAACACCAGGGATATTGTCCGCGGTATCGCCCATAAGTGCCTTGACATCGATAAATTCTTTTGGTGTGACCAGATAACGTTCCTTAACATCTTCTGCAAGATAATCCTCAATTTCAGTTCCAGTCTTTTTTGTCTTCGGAATACGGATTTTTACATGTTCCGTTGCAAGCTGCAACAAGTCGCGGTCTCCGGATACCACCGAAACATCCATGCCTTCCCGCTCCCCCATTCCGGCAAGTGTTCCAAGCAGATCATCCGCTTCGTAACCTTCCATCTCGATAATACGTACGCCCATGGCAGTCAGCATCTCTTTGATCATCGGCACCTGCTGCCGCAGGGCATCATCCATCGGTGAACGTGTGCCTTTATAGGCATCAAACATCTTGTGCCGAAACGTCGGCGCATGAACGTCAAAAGCCACTGTCAGATAGTCCGGCTTTTCCTCTTCCAATATTTTAAACATAATATTCAAAAAGCCATACACTGCATTGGTGTGCAATCCTTCTGAATTTGTTAGATCCGGCAATCCAAAAAATGCACGGTTCAAAATGCTGTGTCCATCAATCAGTACCAGCTTTTTACTCATTCATAACTCCTTCTTGTCCCCTCCAACCGGTGACTGTTTTATATTTCTCTGGTTGCTTCCTTCAACCACTCCAGTTCCTCCCCTTCAAGATAAGGAGAAACCACGGTATATACCTTTTGGTGATAAGCGTTCAGACGCGCTCTCTCTGTCCCTGTCATCTGCTGTGGCACCACTGCATCCAAATCAAACGGTACATACGTTATATTTTCAAAATGCATAAACTGTCCATAAGAATTTTTCTCATCCTTACAACATACCAGTTCATTTTCCAGACGGATTCCATACTGTCCCTCAATATAGATTCCCGGCTCATCAGTTGTTATCATGCCTTCTTCCAAAACACATTCCTCACTCACTGGAGACTTTTTCCAGCGAAATGCATTCGGTCCTTCGTGAACACTTAAGGTATAACCGACACCATGTCCCGTGCCGTGTTTATAATCAAGTCCAGCTTCCCATAGCGGCTCTCTTGCCACAATGTCAAGATTTCTTCCCGAACATCCATACAAAAAGCGTACATTGGCAAGATTCATATTGGAACGACACACACGGGTATAATTTTCCTTCATCTCGTCCGTAATCGGTCCAAGTGCAAATGTTCTTGTAATGTCTGTCGTTCCTTCCAGATAATGTCCACCGGAATCCACCAGAAGAAAGCCTTCCGGTTTCAACGGAACATCGGTCTCTTCTGTCGCAGCATAATGAACAATTGCTCCATGTTCTGCATAACCTGCAATTGTCTCAAAACTCAGGTCAAGAAAACCTTCCTGCTGGCTGCGAAGATCTGTAAGATAATCTGCCACAGAAATCTCTGTCATTGGTATTTTTCCCACATTTTTCTTCAGCCAATACATAAACTTACACATTGCAACTGCATCTTTTACATGTGCATCCTTAATATGTCCAATTTCTGTTTTATTTTTTACTGCTTTCAGTTTTTCGGTAGGATCTGCCGCCTCTATGATCTTATTGGAAGAAGAAATACTCTTTCTTGTCCGGTAATTGAGTACCGCCGGATTCAACAAAATTGTCTTATGTTCCATAGTTGCAATATATTCATAAAAAGAATCATAAGCCATCGTCTGTATCTGGTTTGCCTGCAGATATTCCTGCATCGTGGCATCTAAAATCTCTTCCTGTACAAACCAGATGCATTCTTTTTCCGTCAGCAGAACATAAGAAAGCACTACCGGCACATAGCTGATATCATTGCCTCTTACATTTAACAGCCAGGCGATATCCGAAAGGGATGAAAGGATATAGGTATTCGCTCCTTTTTCTTTCATGATACGGCGCACATCGGCACACTTGTCTCCCGTACTTCTTCCGCTATATGCCTCATCCAGAATCCAGGCTGGTTCTTTTGCCATCGGTGGACGATCCTCCCAGATGGCATCCAACAGATCTGCTTCTGCAGATACAAATGCCTTCTTTTTTGCCGCGATTTCTTCTAATCTGGCACCCCAGCGCGCATTGACAACACGTCCGTCAAATCCGACTGTCTCGCCTTGCTTAAGTACTTTTTCAATATATTCATTTACTGTAGGAACGCCTTCCTCTCCCATGCGGTACAAAGTAATGGTCGTTCCTTCTAATTGTCTGGCGGCCTGCACAAAATATCTTCCATCCGTCCAAAGCCCGGCCTCTGTCATCGTAATCACCGCCGTACCGGCTGACCCGGTAAACCCGGTGATATACGTTCTTGCCATAAAATATTCTCCAACGTATTCAGATTCGTGAAAATCCGAAGTTGGAACCACATACACAGCAATATTATGCTTTTTCATCTCTCTGCGAAGCGCTGCAAGTCTCTGCGGAATCATTCCACATCCTCCTTCATCTCAAAGAACTTTGTATCCAGTTCCGGATACATACGTTTGAGTGAAATTGGCTTTCCTGCACGATTCAAAAAGCAATGGCTGCTGCTTCCGGTCGTGCGCAACTCTCCGGTTTCTTTATCGGTCATAACATATTCCACTTCCATTTTGATACCATTGTATTTTACAAGTTTTGTCTGAATTACAACCGTGTCATCAAAATGAACCATACTGTGATAATTTACTGAAATCGAGAGTACCGGACTGATAATCTCCATTTCTTCCATCTGCTTGTAGCTTAGTCCCATCTGATCCATCAGATCCATACGGGCTTCCTCCATCCATTTCACATAGTTACTGTGATGGATGATTCCCATCTGATCTGTCTCATAATATTTTGCATGGTGCTCATATGGGCGCAATTTTACGTCTGTTGCCGGTCTTGCAAGTTCAATTTCCTGTTTCATCGTCAAATACCTCCTACAACATATACTACACTGTGTTTTATTATGACACAACCCGGCAGAAAATTCAACGTAACTTAGCCTTCTATTTCTTCATACATTTCCGCATAATCGCTTTCATCTGCAAAAAGTACATACTGTCCATCTACATATCCCATATATCCGCTCTCTACTACATATCCCTTCATCTGTTTTTCCTCCGTTTTTCTTCTGATAAAGGAATTATCACAGATATAATGTACTATAATACGGACACTAAAAAGCACACGCTTTTTGCGTGTGCTAATCAGTCTTATTTATTTTTCTTTTCCTTTTTTCCAGTGGAAATATTATATTTGCTCGCATATTCATCAAAACATTTCAGATAAGCGTCATCTTTCATATGACGTACACTCTTTAAATATTCGTGTGTATCAAATTCGGATGTCTCTGTCTCAATCATTGCAACAGCTATATTCGAGCAATGTGCAGCTATTCTCTCCAGATTTGTCAGTAAATCATTAAACGCAAATCCCTGCTTATATTCACATTTTCCTTCACGCAGACGTGTTACGTGACGATTTTTCAAATCATTGCACAAAATTCCAATCAACTCTCGTAGCGGCTCAATTTTAGCTGCCATCTCCAGATTATCATCACAGAACGCATCTACCGTCAGATCTACAATTTCACGAACGGCAGCCTCTAATACTTTTATTTCGCTCTTTGCTGAATCCGAGAACGAAATCTTCTTTTCTACAATCTCATTTGCGACCTTGGAAATATTGACTGCATGATCACCCAGTCGTTCAAAGTCACTGATTGTATGTAAGAACTTTGAAACCTGCTGCGTCTGTGTCGTGGACATTTCCTGTCCGGTCAGCTGCATCAAATAAGTTCCAAGCTTGTCTTCATACTTATCAATCAGATTTTCTTTTTCCTGTACTTTATTGTACTTATCCTGGGAATAATCGCCCAACAGTGAAAGTGCACGGTTAATGTTCTTGCGTGCCTTCTTTGCCATGCCGTTGACCGCCGTATGGCTCTGTCCGATGGCAAGTGCCGGATACGCCAGAAATCGTTCTTCGAGGAGATCGAAATCTGCCTGCTCTTCCAGATCCTCCGGATCGTCTTTGATCAGACGGAATACCAGTTTCTCAATCAGATTAATGCACGGAAGCAAAATCATGATTGTTGCCAGACGGAAAATAGAGTTCATCATGGCGATCTTGATCGGGCTCATCGTCATATTCAAAAACTTAAAGTGTACAAAAGCATTGACACTGTAAAAGACAATCGACCAGAAAATCATACCGAACAGATCGTTCAGCAGATAAATCAGGGCTGTACGTTTTCCGTTTTTATTTGTACCGATGGAAGAAAGCAGTACCGGGCAGGCCGCTCCTACTCCAATTCCCATCGTAATCGGAAGTGCTGCCGCAAAACTGATACTTCCGGTCACGGACAATGCCTGCAGAATACCAACGGATGCGGAAGCACTCTGTAAAACTGCAGTAAACGCAATTCCCACAATAATTCCCATAAACGGATTTTCAAACTTTGTGAGAAGATTGACGAAATGCGGGTTATCTTTCAATGGGGAAACTGCCCCGCTCATCGTCTGCATTCCTACCATGAGGATTGCAAAACCAAGCATGATATCTCCCACATTTTTGTAGTTTGCCTTTTTGACAAACATCTTAAAAATAATACCGATAATCGCAACAACGGCAGAAATGGTTGCCGTGGACAACAACTGTGCGATACCGCTGGACCCATCAATATAGGAAAGACAAAGAATCCATCCGGTAACACTCGTACCGATATTTGCTCCCATGATAATTCCAATCGCCTGTGCGACTTTCATCATTCCCGAATTTACGAATCCGACAACCATGACGGTCGTTGCGGAAGATGACTGAATAATCGCTGTAACTATCGTTCCAAGAAGTACACCTTTGATCGGTGTATTTGTGAGCTTATACAATACAAGCTCCAGTTGGTTTCCTGCCACACGTTTGAGTCCGTCTCCCATCAGAGACATTCCATAAAGAAATAGTGCAACACCACTCAGAAGTGTCAGGACAATCATTATGCCATTCATATCTGTTTCCTTTTCTTGTTCTTCTTTTTTTTACATGCTTCGATTTATTATAAAACACTTCTCATGGTTTTTACAATCACTTTACTCAAATTTTATGTTTTTATTTTTGAAACAGACTCCGGATCATATCAAACAGCTTTTCAAAAAAGGCTGCTATCTTCTGTCCGATATTCTTGTCCGCAAGCTGATTCTGCAGCTGGGAAGCCCATGCAGATGCCTGATTTTTAATGGAATCCCAGTTCAGGTCCAGTCCCTGCAGTTTTTTCATCAGACCAAGAAGTTTCTGCTTGTCATCGTCCGATAATTTCAGATCATATTTATCCGCAAGTTTTTCAATCGCCTGTTCCATCTCCTCCGGCGTTTTGATCTTTCCACTGGCAATCTGCCCTTTCAGATCTGCAATCATCGCCTCCACATCATTGGAATCGCCGTCAATGCTCTGCTCAAGATCTCCGGTTGTGACAAGTTCATCCATTGCAGCATCCACAACCGATTCATCCAGTTCCTTTCCGGTCAGTTTTTCATATGCCTCAAACGTTCCGACCAGTGCTGCCGTCCCGGAAAGCGGAAACGGTCCCGCAACAATCACATTGGCATCTTCCACCCCTGCAGTGGCAAGTGCGTTCTTGTACATGCCCGCCGTACAGTAGTTAATGTTGTATGTGGATACCTTCAGCCCGTTACCGGAATCTGCCAGGGAAACCAGCACGGAAGAAAGCGCTTTCGTTCCGATCTGTTTTTTCGGAACATAAGAATCCAGATACTGATGTTCTTCTGCATTGCTCACATAAACCACATCATATTTATCAAAATCCGCCGCTCCGAGCGCCAGATATGGCTTGTCGTCCAGTGTAATTTCCACATCATCCCCGTTATCTTCCTGTGCATCCTCTGCCTCTGTCGCATACACCGGTGCCGGAACTGCTGCACTTCCAAGAACCATGCCTGCCACAAGAATACCTGCCATATATTTTTTCAAACCTTTCATTTTTACCTCCATTCATAATCCAGAACAAATGTATTTCCCTGCACATGTGCTTTTGCCATGGCCCCGGTAACAACCGGCATCATAGGAGCCATGTGTCCGATGTCCAGATCCATGATCACCGGAACCTGATACTCTGCCAGCAGATCGGTTACTGCCCGGTAATGATCAATCCCGAATGCTTCTTCTCCGAAACACACCGGCCGTCCGATCAGAAATCCCTTCACATGCGAAAACCATCCAGCCTCTTTCATCTGCCAGATGGCACGGCGGATGGACATCACATTCAGATCACAGGCTTCCAGAAACCAGAGAAATCCATCCTCTTTATACCGCTCCTGAAATTCTTTTACGTGATCAAAGCGCGTACCGAGAAGGTTTACCAGACAATCCATACATCCACCGATCAGTCTTCCCTCCATTGTAACATTTTCGGCTCCCTGTGGAAATACTTTCAGTTCCACCGGCTCCGTCACATGATACGGCGCCAGCGGATGTTCTTCATCTTTGACAGATTCTTTCTCCCACAGATCATAATTATGCACACGGGTAATCTTTCCGCAGAGCAGATCCAGTGCGTCCTGCACGGCCGGATGCCACGGTTCCATTCCAAACGCGGCTGCGCACGGTCCGTAAATGGCGGCCGTATCTGCAATCGTTGCAGATAAGAACGTAAAATTGGTATTATCGGAAAACCCCATATACCACTTTGGCTTCGCCTGCGCAATCCCTGCGAAATCAATATACGGAACAACTTCACACATCAGCTCCCCGCCACCGCAGGAAATAATGACGTCATTTTCGGTTCCGCAATAGCTTTCATTCAGTTCTTTGCCACATAATGCCGGGTCGTTGCTGATCCCGATTCCCTTATCCACCAGACAA
>OMED01001200.1_pt1 | contig 10914 bp, 11 predicted proteins | sample 1673411 | NCBI WGS metagenome assembly OMED01 (sample SAMEA103958110, study PRJEB25191) | human gut metagenome | reverse complement strand
TGATACAATCATAGATTTACCAGACAGTATTAAAGCTGGATTAGAGAAATATCAAAAAGCATATTTCTCATTTGATTTATAAACTATATAAAATTGAGAATATGATCATTGTTTACATTACCGCAGTTATCCTAAGTTTGGCTGCAATTGCTTTCAATTTGTTTTTTGAAGAAATTCAAAACTGGTGGAACTCCTTTATAGCAGATGTAATGGAGGCCTATAAAGAGTTTACTAATGCGCTTCGTACATTCATTAGACGGGGTAAGTACATCCTTGGCAGATTATGGGTAAAATATTTTGAAGGCGATAGGGAGATATATAAAATCTACACTAATGAAGAACAAGTTGATGTAGAGGATGTCCCCTATGAAATTATAGAGAGCATGAATAAAAGTACCATGCCGGAAAATGAGGTTATCATAGAACGTCAAGATTGATTTAGATCATTTTGATGTATAAGTCTTTAATTCTGATAAATGATGACGCTCTCTCGCTTTGGATTTATTACAATAGATTTGTTGAATACTATATTGGTGATATGCCGTTGTTCCGTGTTATGTCTTATTACATGTTTTTTCAATTATACGGCACTTTATCTATTGCCTCTTGCCATAATAGTAGATTGGGGAATTTTTCAATATTCCGTTCAATCTGTATTCAAAAGCCAACTGATGGATTTGAATAAGGTGGTGAATGAGTTTAAAGAACAAGGTGCCGATTTGGAAATAATTGAAGATGAAATTATTAAAGAAATTGACACGGAAATGCGAAAATACCAATTATTCCAATGGGGTAACAGACAAGGAGATAAGCGAACGATTGTTATCAGAGCAAACAAATTGTTCGGACAATTCAAAAGTTTTGCGTTTTATAACGCGTCTTCTTTCATATTCGTACCCAAGACCTTTTATCCGCAATCCGTGAAGGATAGAATCTTGTTGGCACATGAATTTGCACATTGTGTATCGCATGATTTGATGTTGGCATTCAAGAAACAGTTTTACTGTTCGGCAATCATACTGCCGCTTTTTGTTTTAGTGTCAGACGCACCTGTTTGGATGAAAATTTCTGCGATTCTGCTCGCTTCTGTATTGGCATTACTCCAGTTCTGGCCTATAGCTTATAATGAAATTGAAGCCAATAATCATGCGCTGGAAGTGGTAAATACTTTGTATGGGGCAGAGGCCATGTCCGAATCGGCAAAATATCTTTTGAAAGTACGGACTGAAACACTACATAAGAATATTCACAACCAAAGATACGGACTGGCGTACGCAATGGAGAAATTACAAATTGAGTATCTACAAAGGTGTGTGACGGAGAATACTTTGATCCAACAGATTTCACCGATGAACGCATGGTTATCACTCATTTACTATGGCCTGTTCGCATCAGCGGGATATGTTTGCTGCTCTTTCGTAAAAGAGACGAATGTCTCATGGTATATGCTGATTATGGTTCTGATCACCTTCATATTGGTTTATATTCTGTCTAAAATTAATGCAACGAAAATATGGATAATAAAAAATTTGATTTACGAAAAGATTGGGATTCAATAGAGACCGTAGCGAATGATATTTGGCCGGAGGAATGGTCCCAACTTAATCCGTTGGAAATAAAGGCTCTTGAAGAAATCATAGAGAAAAAGAAATCCTTGAATACGGAAATTGTGAATGTGCCCGGTGGTATGGGATGCGATTTCTCCGTGGATTTGAATAATGTATATTGCCTGCTCGCTATTTTATGGTATCTGAAAGATCTGACTGGGATAACAAACGAGGATATAAGACGAAAAATGAAATCATTTATTGAAACCTGTGACAAAAGGATGCAGGAGGTTTACAAGGAAGTTATCGAACCTCAATTCGATAACCTGATATCCCTATTGAAGAAGAAACACTAATGTTTGGCATTGATTATTATGGATGAGATCAAGATTGTACTCGATGCGGAGGGCATTCGGAGTGAATTGGAAGATTGGAAAAAACAGTTTCATTTGAAACTGGATTATGATGGTGAAGCAAACTTTGACGGAGTCCTGTGTTGTACTGTGATTGGAACAGCTGTCAATGTGGGAATGTTTTTAATGCAGGCGTACTCATTGTGGGGAAACAAAAAAGTGTCCTTACATACATCTGACCTGTCCATTGATGAGATAACAATCCGGAAGGTTATTGAGTATCTCAAATCGATGGAAAATAAGGATAAAGAATAGCACGGATATGCCAGTCCGCGAGTTCTATAGTTTTTGTGTGTCGGTACTGAATCAGCGATATGGAATCGACGTCGGACTTGATGTGGCGGAGGGAAGCAATCTCCTGCCCAGCATTGACAAATATAGTCTGTCTATAAAGTTCAACTATAGACTTGCCTGCTTATTCAGACTTTTTCAGGCCGGCAATCCCGATCTGATAATAAAATATTTCATGATGCATAAATACATGGCATATAACATGTATGACAAAGCGGAAAAATGGATATTCGAATTTGGGAAAAGTATTGGTAAATGTACGAGAACGAACGATGATTCTATAACCTATCAGATATTGTTTGTCCTGTTGCATGAGTATAGTCATGGTCTTTTTTCTAAAAATGAAGAGCGCAAAAACACCTATTTCAATCAAGTAAGGAAAAATATTTCCGATCTGCAAAAGGCTGACTCGGATAATGTCCGGAAAGCTATCACAAAGGAATTTCCATGGATATTGAGGTGTATCATACGGATATTGGGAAACGATGAGATGATATGGAAAAATCATGGTCATTTGAATGAAATCCTGATAAATGAGAAAAAAACAGAGGAGTTTGCCTGCGACCTACACGCATGGAATGTGTTAATGGAAATTCTGCATCATGGTGGTTATTCTTTGAAAGAATCCGCTGCCATCAGCCACTATGCAGTGGAGGCTCTCTATTATCTTGAGAGTTACAAGTTACTGGATGATTGCCTGTCGCAAAAAATAGATATGACTAAGGCAGAAGTTGTGGCTTCATTCGATAGCTGTCGCTATTCACTACTGGCATATCATATCTTATTATACTTGGAAAAAGAGCAGAAAGGCCTCGGGCTGCAATTTGACGACCAATTCTCCATTTGCCAATGGGATAATCAAAGGCCACTTATCCGTATGGTAAGCAAGTATATATACCAGACGCTGGATCTTGCGGAAGGAGCTTCGTTTCCGGATTCTAAACGGCAGAAACTGCTTTACATAAAAATTGATGAGTTGGAAAAATTTATTATAGATACTGATAATGAATCTGTCCATTAATTTTCATGAAAAAGACCGTCCTTGAATACACGACCGATACCTATCAAGAAGATATTCCCAAACATATCCTTCAAGAAAACAAGATACGTCTGAATTCTTTTTTCTTGGAACAAGAATCCGTGCAGAAGAAAGGGATTCAGTTTATATTCAGATATGCATTCTACTCCGTTGAGAATCCCCGGAAGGTCACGAAACGACATCTATTAAAAGAATACGCGAGATTGCCTTTGGAAAGAAGAAGCGTACAACCGGAACAAATACCCGATATGAAACAAAACAGTGATATAATACTATATGGCGATGAAACCTCTCCCGAAACACAGAAACTGCTGGCGGAATACCTACAACGTTATGATTCATTAAAAGTCCGATTGTCATTCTTTGACCAGAAGAATGACTCCACCGACAAGGATGAACGAGCCATCGTGTATGCGGAACTGCAAAAGGCGTTGTTCTTTTGTAAAAGAAAAAGGATTCCGCTCCTGTTCGTTTCCGTAAAAGAAATGATAAACGACATCCGTTTTCTCAATCTGCTGGAGGAGAGCCATGTCGATTTCAGATGTATCGATTTTCCATGGTTCTGCAAGGAAAACCTGCCTCTGATAAAGGCGGTTGTGCTATATGAAAAGTTGGAAACAAGAATAAATGTATAGTAATATCTTTCTCGCCAATACAGATATCACTGAACTTGAACCATAGCGACATATACATGAAAAATTTTTAACTAACCCTGAATACATATATGTGTGGAATAGTAGGTTATATAGGTTATCGAAATGCCTATGATATACTGACACAAGGATTGCACCGCTTGGAATACAGAGGATATGACAGCGCCGGTGTCGCCTTGGTGAAAAATGACGGCACCATGAATGTCTATAAATCGACAGGCAAGGTAAATAATATGGAATCCGTGGCCGTGGAACAAGATACCACCGGAAAGTTGGGTATCGCCCATACCCGTTGGGCGACACATGGCGAGCCCAATAACGTGAATGCCCACCCACATGTTTCCCGAAGTGGCCGTCTGGCCATCGTTCATAACGGTACAATCGAGAACTATGCGATATTAAAGAAAGCCTTGACGGAACATGGATACACCTTTTGCAGTGAGACGGACACGGAAGTGCTCGTACAACTTATAGACTACATACAGGCTACAAACTCCTGCAAATTATCAGAAGCTGTCGAGGAAGCCTTGAAGCAGGTGGAAGGGGCTTACGCCATCGCTGTCGTGGAGAAGGACAATCCTGACACCCTTATTGCCGTCCGGAAAAGCAGCCCTCTGGTTATCGGGATTGGTGACGGGGAAACGTTCATCGCCTCGGATGCCACGCCTATCGTGGGATATACGGACAAGGTGATTTATCTGAAAGACAATGAAATGGCTGTTATCCGCAGGAATGAGCAGCCGGAAATATTATCCTTGACCAATGACCAACCGTCACAACTCAATATACAGACCTTGAAGATGAGCGTCAGCCAACTGGAGAAAGGAGGATACGATACGTTCATGCTGAAAGAGATATTCGAGCAGCCCGACACGTTACGCGACTGCATCCGTGGACGCATCACGGATGACTGCAAGCGTGTGGTGCTGTCCGGCGTCATCGAGAACAAGGAGAGGTTCATCCATGCCAACCGCATCATTTTCGTGGCTTGCGGTACTTCATGGCACGCCGCACTGATCGGGAAACGTGTCATTCAAGAGATGTGTCATATTCCGGTGGAGGTGGAATACGCGTCGGAGTTCAGGTACGGTTTCCCGTACATTACAGACAAAGACATCGTGATAGCCGTATCGCAGTCCGGTGAAACCGCGGACACATTGGCAGCCATCGAGCTTGCCAGAAGTAAAGGGGCCTTCGTTTATGGTATTTGCAATGTCGTCGGTGCCTCCATACCCCGGAATACGGATTCGGGTACGTATATTCATGTCGGTCCGGAAATCGGAGTGGCATCCACCAAGGCGTTTACCGGTCAGGTGACCGTACTCACCCTGCTTGCACTCTGTATGGGCCAGATACGCGGAACTGTCGGTCAGGAAAAAGTTGTGGATATTGCGAGACATTTGAAGGCCCTGCCCGATATTCTCAAAGGAGTGCTGGAATTGGATACGAAAATTAAGGAAGTGGCCAAGACGTACACCTTTGCCCGCAATTTCCTGTATTTGGGAAGGGGATACAATTATCCAACCGCACTTGAAGGCGCATTAAAACTGAAAGAAATCTCCTATATCCATGCGGAAGGTTATCCGGCAGCGGAAATGAAACATGGTCCGATTGCATTGATCGATTCGGAAATGCCTACCGTGATTATCGCTCCCAATGATTCCCTGTATGAGAAAATCGTGAGCAACGTGCAGCAGGTAAAATCCCGTGGTGGTTCTGTCATAGCAGTCGTAAACAAAGGTAATATGGCCATGGCAGAGATGGCGAATGTCTGTCTTGAGATCCCCCAAACACCGGAATGCCTTTCTCCCATCGTCGCTTCCATACCTCTCCAACTTTTAGCGTATCATATAGCCATATATAAAAGCAGGAATGTAGACCAACCCCGGAATTTAGCCAAATCCGTTACAGTGGAATAACAACAATCCTGGGGTTTATCCGATCACGGATTTCTATACGACTTAATCACTTTGGAAAGTAGCCAGTTGCCAATCGGTAACTGGCTACTTTATTTTCTATCAGTCATGTTATATATCTTCGTTGGCAAACCGTCAAAATTTAGAATACCTGTGTTTGGATTTGCCTGTTTAGCGTCAGTATCGGGTAGTTATACATCTCTCTATTGTTTGAGCAACCCGTATAAATATTTGTAAGCATCCGATAAAGTACCCGTTTTCTCTGTCATATTTTCATAGCACCTTTGCCTGTGCAATATTGCATGAACTTCTAACATATTTTCATTATGACAAAAGAACAATTTACCTCTTTACAGGAACTGCATCGTTTAAGCGGTCTGAGTCTTCTGAAATTTCTGCAACGTGAACATGTCAGTTACTCCACGTACAATTATTGGAAACGTAAATCTTCCAGTGTTCCCGATCACGAGACATCTGCTCCCCAATCAGTCTTAGCCCCCATCAGCCTGACGTCCCCCTGTATTGCTTCCTCCTCTTCTGTTTCCGGAATGACCCTGTTGTTTCCTAATGGCGTCCGTGCCCATTTGGGTGCCGGTATGGAAGAGGCCGCTTCCCGTTTGATTAACCAATACGCCTGTTGCCATGTTCTGCCTGAATGATACGATGCGGTATTTTCTCTGCCCCGGCAGGACTGATATGCGCAAGGGTATCAGTTCTCTCTGCGGTGTGGTACACGAGCGTATGGGCTGCAGTGTCAGGAACGGTGATGTATTCATCTTCATTGGCAGCAGCCGTAAATTGATGAAGCTTCTCCATGCCGAGGATGGCGGTCTGGTGATGTATGTCAAGCGCCTTGAAGCCGGTCATTTCAAGATTCCCGAATATGACGAGAAATCGCGCAGCTATCCGATGGAATGGCGCGATCTTGTCATTATGGTGGAAGGAATCCGTGAATCTCCCGGGCAGCGTTTGAGACGTCTGAGGGCGGAACGAAATGTATATACTGTATAAAAATAGATGTCGTATTCCTTGTCTGTCCGGGATATATTTTGTACATTTATAGTGTAATTAAAAGAAACGGATTATGACTCAGGAAGAGATGCTTTCACAGATGAACTCAATGCTGCAGTCCCTGCAGCAGGTGAACGCATCCTAGGCTGAGACCATTATCAGGCTTACCCGGCAGAATGAATCCTTACAGAACCGTCTCAATGAGCTGACGGCTCAAGTCGCATGGCTGAACCGCCAGCTTTTCGGTCACAAGTCAGAGAAACTCCCGTCTCTTGATTCCAACCAGCCTGACCTGTTCGGTGACTTTCTTCCTGATAACGCGGCTGAACTGGAAAAAGCGCGTGAAGTAGCGGTGCAGACAATCACAAAAGAAACGGTGGAGAGCAAGAAACGGGAACGGAATAACCGCAGGATAATGGAAGGTCTTCCCGTACTTGAAAGGGTAATCATCGAGCCGGAAGACATTGACCTGGAACTGTACAGGAAGATTGGTGAGGAAGTGACCCGTGTGGTGGAACATAAGCCCGGACAACTTTATATAAAGGAGATTGTACGGCCCAAATATGCCCTTAAAGACAACACTTCACTTCCACCGGTCGGCAGAAAAGGAGTGGAGATAGCCGCCATGCCGCTGTTGCCTATATACAAAGGAATAGCGGGACCTACACTTTTGGCGGAGATACTCCTGCAGAAATATGAGTATCATCTTCCCTTCTACCGCCAGGTGAAACAGTTGCATCACCTGGGCTTCAAAGCTAGTGAAAGTACCATAGACGGATGGTTCAAGCCTGCGGTTGAACTTCTCAAGCCACTTTACGAGGTACTCAGGCAGGAAATCATGAAATCCGACTACATACAGGGGGATGAAACGACCGTACCTGTACTGGACAAGGCAGGACATCAGACCAACAAGGAATACTTGTGGATGGTCAGGGCGGTAGTCGAACGACTGGTGCTTTTCCATTATGACAAAGGATCACGGTCAGGTACGGTGATAGGGCAACTGGCTAAAGACTTCAAGGGTTATTTCCAATGTGACGGCTTTGAGGGTTACGAATCGGCTTTCAAGGTCAACCCGAATGTGCGCCTTGTTAACTGCATGGCTCATATACGCAGGTATTTTGAGCAGGCACTTGCTGAAAACAGGCAGATGGCGGAACATGCCTTAAAAGAAATACAGCTTCTATATCGCATAGAACATGACTGTGACCAGAAGCAGCTTACAGAAAATGAACGAATGGGAAAACGTCAGGAACTTGCCGGACCTATTATGGATGCCTTGAAGCTATGGATGGAAACAGAAGGGATAAAATACAGCCCAAACAGCCTGACCGGAAAGGCGATAACCTATGCCTATACCCGCTGGGAGAATATGATGAGGTATCTGCAGGATGGACGTATCCATATTGATAACAATCTGGCGGAAAATGCCATCCGACCAATCACATTGGGTAGAAAGAACTACTTGTTCTGTGGAGACCATCAGGCGGCCGTCAGCATGAGTGTCATCTGTTCGTTACTGGCTACGTGCAAAGCGCATAAAGTAAATCCGCGCACTTATCTGAATGACGTTATAGCAAGAATGCCATATATGCAGAAGGCAAATTATGAGGAACTGCTACAAATGTTGCCACACAAATGGAAGGAAAAGAATAAAGAATGATGGAGATACAACGATAGATGGCTGCTTACCAGGAAAGGAGATACAGCCATTTTTTATAGTGTACTTTATCGGATGCTTACAAATATTTTTGGTATTCTGTCTTCACATTTGGTCAGAATTTTATAGAACCCATCGGTTCATTATGGAACAAAGCACCCACGAGAGTAAGCGTGTGTGGCAGAACGCCGTCTTTTGCCCATTCGATACTGATTCCGAATAGTTTATCCATAGTCTTGGATACATTGAACCCATAGGCTTCGATTGCCGGGCGTACCTTGTCGGGGTGAATGTAGCGAACTCCCTTTCCCCTTGCACAATGGCGGCAATGCAGGCATTCACCGCTGAACCCGAAAGCGAGGCCGCCATATTCCTTTTCCAGCGCAAGCAGCCGTTCTTCAAGCTCTATGCGTTTTTCTCTCAAAAGAGGCATAGCTTCGCTTACGGAATGGTCGCCACCGGGCAGTTCAAAACGACAGGCAATAATCAGTGCATTACACCATTGCTTCAGACGGGTATCGGCATCGAACTCGAATGGCGGACATGCCCACGACTTTCCGTAATTGCCACACTGCTTGCACAGTTCGATGAAATATGCAGCATTCCTGTAATCCCGCATATACTCTTCGGTAGTTATCTCTTTGGCAAATATCCTTTTCATTTTGCAAAGTTACGAATATCTGATGGTTATTTCTTGTTTTTGCAGCGGCATGTTATAATATCCGGAATTGATGATGGAATAGCAAATACTATTTTCTTCTCACTTGCAAAAAGTTTAATGCTTTTCTTCTTTTCTACCATCTGGACAAACTTGCAGGATTCGTCTTTACTTTATCCCTTTTTTGATATAACATTCAAGTCTTTATACCATTTTCTCCCTTCCTTTTTATCTTCTCCCGTTCTTGCTTTTCCCTTATCTTCCTTGTCGTCAATTTCTCGCCGGCGAGATTTTCCATGCAAAGGTACAGCGTCCGGACGGTCGTCAAGTACCGCTCTACTAACAGTTCCCGGATGTTCACGGCAGCCTTCCGCAAATCATAGATTGGCTTTCAGCCACCCACACTCTATTGCTGGGCAAAGCCGGACAAATCGGGCTTTGCGCTTCCATTCGTTTGGGTTGGGTATTCCGTTCCATACCGATCCCTGTTTACTTGTCTTGCCGTCTTTTTCCCGCTGTCTGTCCCGCATAAAAAATCCTTCCCCGACGAGAAGCCGAAGAGCTTCGAGAAAAGGGAAACAAAACAAAGTTCAACAATTTAATTATCAAAGTTATGCACAGCAGGATTTTTCAAATTTCAACGACACGGATAGAGAAAGACAACTATCTGAATGAAGACACGCTTCAGCAGGGAGATTACGGCCCATACGATTATTGTGCGGAAATTGACGATGAAGAGCGCAAGGAGGACATCGCCAACTTGGTCAATTATGCGCTGCCAAAAGGAATGTTCGAGCTTGTAGGTGATGATACCATACGTTACACTGGTGGTATGGAGCAGTGGAAAGAGGAGTATGTCGCCAATATCCGGAAGAAAGCGGAAGAACTTACCGTCGTGAACATGTGGCAATGGAGCACGACCTACTATTTCAGACAAGCAATACAAAACCCGTTGAACACGGACTATCATTTTTATCTGGACGGTGATGGATGTCAGTCCTTTGCCGAGCAGTCCTTTGCGTTCATGCAGTTTGTCAGTAATTTTGACCCTGGAACGATATTCTATATCGGAGGAGTTATCGACTATCATTTCTGATACTTTCATGCGGACATCGGACAGCCACCCGCCTCCAAAGCGGGCGGCTGTTTCTTCTTCCTGTATAGGCTGCCCGATTTCTTTTATAGCCTTGCCCTGCCAGGCTTCCGTTCCGGTTCCACTACCTTTTTACTCGTGCCGTACCCCCATTCTAACGGTATGACACCCTCATTGCCCCGACATACGCCACGGGGTTTGTTTCGTGTGCAAAGGTACGGTGGACGAACGCTGTTCAAGTACCGCTATCGCTACCTGCAATGAAATTTGACGCAAACTTTCCGCAATCGCAGATTCCGGTATTTCATAAAATTTCATTCCCGGTTCCTTGCCCGTCGTTCTTGTATCCCCCGTTTGGAACGCACATGAAACAATCCCTTCGGGCGAAGTCGAAAGGCTTCAAGAAGAGGGAAAAATAAAAAATCAATAAATCAAAAGACAATGGGAAAATTCGATTTTATCAAGCAAGGCAATCTCCTTTATTGGAATGACCCCGACAATGGCAAGTCTGACGGAGAGTATAAAGTGATTTCCGCACCTGAAGAAGTGGAGAGCGACAGCATTATTCTGATTGTGTCCGGCTCTTCGGAAGCAGAGGTATTTGCATCGGAATTATCGCCGATACCCACACCG